>Ga0105240_10004571_pt1 | contig 20983 bp, 13 predicted proteins | sample KBSC54metaG_FD_80426 | JGI IMG/M metagenome (GOLD analysis project Ga0105240, IMG submission 80426) | Corn rhizosphere microbial communities from Kellogg Biological Station, Michigan, USA - KBS C5-4 metaG | ecosystem: Host-associated > Plants > Roots > Rhizosphere > Soil | place: Michigan, USA... | reverse complement strand
GGGGTACGCCGCACCGGTCCAAGGAGTTCAAGGATGACGTTTACGGACAAATGGGGAAGGCCGGTAATCTGGACGATCACATCGCCGCCGTGCGCCAGCTGGCGCAGCGCTATCCTTACATGGATCTCGCGCGCGTCGGTATTTATGGCATGTCCGGCGGCGGTTTTGCATCGACCCACGCCATATTGACCCATCCAGACTTTTATAAAGTCGCAGTGTCCATGTGCGGCAACCATGACCAGCGCGGCTACGAATCCAACTGGGGAGAAACCTTCAACGGCCCGCTCGGCGAAGGCGATTATGAGGGCGCCGCCAACGAGTTGTTTGCAGCCAATCTCAAGGGGAAGCTGTTGCTGATGCATGGTGAGTTGGACGACAACGTATCGCCCTCCCTCACGCTCAAAGTGGTCGACGCTTTGATCAAGGCGAATAAGGATTTCGATCTTTTGATTGTCCCCAACGGCAATCACATGTTTTTCGTGTCCCCTTACGTCATCCGCCGGACATGGGACTATTTCGTTCGCAATCTAATGGGGGCGGAGCCGCCCGCAGGCTATGAGATCAAAGAGCCGCAAAACCCCGCGGCGTCGTTCTGAGATCGGTAGCGCAAGGCAGCGCAGTGTGGTTCCGTCATTTAAGATATTGAAAATTAATAATAAATAGCTCAATTATGCGATAGCGAGCGCCATACCGCCTAGGTCACGGTTTCCTTTTCCGGGCCGTTCTCGCTCTATTATCTATGGGCAGGTGCCCATTGGTCATTCGGATCCCGTGTCGAGCGAAAGCAAGCAAACCTTCACCACGGCCCTTGAGAAATCAGATGGCCGCAGGCTGCGTCGCTTCCTGTCTGCGCGGCTGCGTCATGCAGCAGCGGATGTGCCCGATCTTATGCAGGAAATCTTTCTGCGGCTGTTGCGGATCAAGGATCCCAACGCGATTCGTAACCCGCGAGCCTACCTGTACACCATCGCTAGTCATGTGCTGCATCAACACGCCTTGCAACGGACGAATCGACCTGAGAGCAGCGATTCGCTCGAGATAGCCTCTCAGGAGGAGGCTCTGACGGCGGCAGATCCGGCGGATGAGCTGGATATCCGACAGCGCATCGAGCGGGTCTGCCGTGGCTTGGAGGCCGTCTCGCCGCGTGCCTGTGCAACGCTCCTTATGTATCGATGCGAGGGCCTGACGCTTGAGGAGATCGGGCATCGGTTGGGGGTCTCGCGGCCTATGGCCAAGAAATACCTGCTCCGCGCGATGCAGTATTGTGACGAGCATCTGGAAGAGTTGGAGTAAGGAGACTCCATGCGCAAGAAGCTCCAACATCGCATCTCACCGCAGGCCCGCGCTGCAGCCACCGAGTGGTTCGTCACTTTTCGTGACGGGGACGCAGACTCTGCTACTCAGGAGGCTTTCTATGCTTGGATACGTAGATCGCCCGAGAACGTTGAGGCCTACCTGCGAATCACGGCTCTCTGGGAAGATACCGGGCTGCTGGAAAAGTCAGAGCTGTTTGATCGCGCGGCACTACTGCAGCGCGCGGTGCAGAGCGCCAATGTGGTGGAGCTGGAGTCCTCATCGAGACATGCGCCGGACGACTCTCGGCCGAGACGATTTCGAGGCACCGCGTGGCGAGTCGCGATGGCAGCCTGCGCACTCGTTATCATCGCCATCACCCTCGGTTGGCTCCAACTTGAGAGAAACATCTATACGACTGCGACAGGTGAACAGAGAACTGTAGCGCTCCAGGATGGAACCGCGATTGTTCTCAACGCCAAATCCCGGATTCGCGTGCGCCTTACCGCAAAACAGCGCGATGTAGATTTGTTGGAGGGACAAGCCATCTTCCGTGTAGCCCATGACGCTACTCGGCCGTTTGATGTGCACAGCGGGCTAGCCCTAGTCAGGGCGGTTGGGACTCAGTTCGACGTTTATAGAAAAGATGGTGGTACGATCGTCACCGTGCTTGAAGGTGCGGTCGCGATTGGAGCGCCGGACATACAAGACATCCCCGCGGGGCACGCCGGGACTACGGCAGAGCGTGAGGCAAAGATCCTTGTCTCCGCGGGCGAGCAGATTACCGTGTCGTCCCATCGGACCACGGTTCCCAAGCCGATCGACGTGGAGGCCGCCGCCGCCTGGAGCCAAGGTAAGCTCGTCTTCAACAATACGCCTTTGGACGAAGTGGTGGAGGAGTTCAATCGCTATAGCTCGCGGCGGTTGATTGTCGATGATCCGCAGCTACAAGGATTTCATGTGAGCGGCATTTTCCCCTCAAGCGACCCAAGCCGCATCGCCGAATTGCTCCACAAGCGATTCGGTGTCAGCGTCCATCAGACCGATGCTGAGATTCGTGTCTCGCGTTAACTTTCCAGCGGTCCGGTTGCATTTTTCGCGCGTCCTACGCTCTCTATATAACAAAGACCCGCCGCACTTTCCGACGGCGGGCTTACTGAGCCCGCTGTGGGCCGGGGGAGCTTTGATGCGTCTAGTCGTTATTGCAACCGCGCTCAGCCTGACGATCGTCGGGCTCGCCTTCGCGGATCCTGTCGGTGCGGCAATCAAACAGCGCACGGATATTCCAGCGCAAGATTTGGACACGGCGCTACAGCAGTTCATGAAAACCCGTGCGCTGCACGTAGTCTATATTTCGGAGGATTTGCGTGATCTGCGTACTCATGGCGCGATCGGCGATCTCACCGCCGGAGAGGTTCTCGATAAGCTACTCAGTGGCACCGGCCTAACTTATCAATACATCGATGACAAGACGGTTTTGATCGTTCCGTTATCTAGCGGGCAGGACGCTTCTGCCACGGGCCTCGTGGCCGCGCCGGCGTCGCAGGGCGAAACGGCGGCGCGCGCGAGCTCAGCCGCGAAGGAGGGGAAGACGAGTTCTTCCGCTGGATTTCACGTGGCTCAGGTGGGTCAGGGAGCGCCTGCTAATGCGCCCATGGTAGGTGCGGCAGAGGCGCAGGGTTCGGCGGTTAAGCCGGTGCAGCTGGAAGAGGTCGTGGTTAGTGCTGAGAAGCGCAACGAGCGGCTGCAGGAAGTGCCGGTCCCGGTGACTGCGATTGCAGCGAATACTCTGCTCAACAGTAACCAACTGCGAATCCAGGACTACTACACCAGCATCCCTGGATTGAGTGTCACCCCGCGCATTGCTTCCCAAGATATCCTGGCTATCCGTGGCATCACAACGGGTCCGGGCACGAATCCCACAGTCGGTGTGACTGTTGACGATGTGCCCTACGGCGCCTCCACACTGTTGGGTGGCGGCTTAGCAGTGCCTGATATCGACCCGGGTGACCTCGCGCGGGTTGAAGTACTACGCGGGCCCCAGGGAACGCTGTATGGCGCCAGCAGCATGGGCGGCCTGCTCAAATTTGTGACAGTCGATCCCTCGACGGAAGGTCTGTTTGGGCGCATTCAAGCAGGTACTAGCGGCGTCCACAACGGCGATGGGCCGGGCTATAACTTGCGCGGCTCTGTCAACGTACCACTTGGCGATACTCTCGCTGTTCGCGCGAGCGGGTTCACTCGTCGAGATCCAGGTTATATCGACAATCCCAGCCTTCATATGAGCGGCATCAACGAGCAGCGAGTCAGTGGTGGCCGCCTGTCAGCTCTGTGGCGGCCGTCCGCCGACGTATCTGTGAAGGTAAGCGCCCTTTATCAGGATGCGAAGGGAGATGGATCGTCTGACATCGACGTCCAGCCCGGCTTAGGAGATTTGCAACAGAACTATGTACGTGGGGTCGGAAGCTTTGACCGGAAAGTCCAGGCTTACAGCGCTACTCTGACGGCAAAACTGGGCGAGGTAAATCTCATAGCGGTCAGTGGATATAACGTCAACTCGTATACCGACTCGTTCGACCTCTCTTACGCTTTAAGTACATACACGGCCGGACAGTTCGGTGTGACCGGTACGCCCGTGACCGAGGATATCAAGAATAGGAAGTTTACTCAGGAAATCCGCCTGTCAGGCCCACTCGGTGCGAATTTCGAGTGGTTGGCCGGAGGGTTCTACACGCACGAGAGCCCGACTTTCTTGCAGAATCTGCTGGCCGCGAATCCGCTGACGGGCGCCCAGGTCGGTGTTTGGTACGAATCTAGTTTCCCGACGACCTATTCAGAGTATGCCGGCTTCGCCGATCTCACCTATCACTTCACCGATCAGTTCGACATTCAGTTGGGCGGACGTGAAAGTCACATTGAGCAGAGCGCCTCGCAGACCTACATTGGCGTCTATGATCCGGTATTCCTGGGCGCGGCCTCGCCGGTCATCTATCCACGGGTGGGGGCCAATGCCAACGCCTTTACCTATCTGGTGACCCCGCGTTTCAAACTGACACCGGATATGATGATTTACTTGAGGCTAGCCTCAGGATACCGCGCCGGTGGGCCCAATGCGGCGCCCGACGTTCCCCGACTCTACAGCCCTGACAAGACGCAGAACTACGAAATCGGGTTCAAAGGAGACTTCCTCGGCCACACTCTGTCAGTAGATACCTCCATCTACTACATTGACTGGAAAGACATTCAGGTTCCCTTGACTGACCCGAACACCTTCGAGGGATACACGGCCAACGGGCGCAACGCCAGGAGCGAAGGACTCGAGCTGTCGGTGGAATCGCGGCCGCTGACAGGTCTGACCATCGCCACCTCGCTGTCATGGGGTAAGGCGGAGCTGACCGCAGACCTGCCTCTCGGGCCATACAATGCGTATGGGGTGTCGGGCGACAGACTTCCTTATAGCAGTCGCTTCTCAGGTATGGTCTCGTTGCAGCAAGACTTCCCCCTTGCGAATGGCGTGAACGGATTTATAGGTGGTTCGTTGAGCTACGTCGGCGATCGTGAGGGTCTGTTCACATCGCCTCCTACGGCCCCCGACAGGCAGAACCTCCCTGCCTACGCAAAGGCGGACCTGCGTGCCGGTGCCACCTATCGTTCTTTGACGATGACTTTCTTCGTTAACAATGTCGCGGATAGGCGAGGAGTCCTCAACGGCGGCTTGGGCGAATCTCCCCCATTTGCATTCACATACATCCAACCTCGTACCCTAGGGGTGACTCTCGTTGAGACTTTCTGAAGTGTACGAGAACAACAGCCAAACGGTCATGCGTGGCGGCGGTGTACAACGAGCATCACAGTGATCGATGTAGCCGCGGCCCTGGAAGCGGTGCCTCATTTCGATACCTTCTGCTCTGTGGAGAAGCTGCAAAGCTTTGTTGAGAGCCTACGCACCGACTCCGGCGACTGCGAGGTCGAGATGCTCGGAAGGAGTGGGAACGGTCTTCCCATCCATCACATCCGTTACGGGAGAGGCTCGCTCAAAGCGCTTTTCGTGGCGTTTCCGCATCCAAATGAAGCCATCGGCGGCTTAACCGCGCTCAGCTTGTTGAGTCTGTTGCGGCAAAGGAACCGAGCACTCGTAGATGCGGATATCGAGTGGCACATCGTGCCGTGCATCGATCCGGATGGCGCAAAGCTGAATGAAGGTTGGAGTCAGAGCGCCTTTTCCCTTGACAACTACTTGAGGCATTTCCACAGGCAAGAGAACCGGGACCAGGTGGAGTACTCTTTCCCGATAAGCCACAAACGCCTGGTATTCGATCGACCGACGCGGGAAGCCAATCTCCTCAAAGGACTTATCGCCAAGGTCATGCCGGATTTCTATTACTCCCTGCATAACAGTGCAGGCGCAGGCGGGGCCTACTATCTGCTCACGCGCACTATACCCGAGACGTACTATCTGCAGCTTTACCAACTTCTCGACCAATATCGCGTCCCCCTGCAACTGAATCTACCCTATCAAGACTGGGTGGCTCAGTTTGGCAAAGGCGTGTTTGAGATCCTCTCGACGCGTAAGTGGTACGACTGCCAGGAGCGCAGCACGGCATTTCCCGAAGAGATCCTCCAGACCGGTGCCACAAGCTGGGAATATCTGGCGCAGATCAAGGAGAGCGCACTGACGCTGCTCGCAGAACTGCCGTATGTTCAGCATCCCAGTGATGGCTCGACAGAGCCTACCGTGCAGAATCTGCGCGAGCTCAAATTGCGGGTGGACGCTGACAACAAATTCATCACCACAGTTGTTCTTGAAGAGTGGGATAAGGTTAAAGAGGCGCTGGACGCCGCAAGCCCGTTCTACAGGAAGGTCGTCAACGGCGTGATCTCCCAGAAGGAAAAACTTTACGAAGGATTGCCTTCGTGGCCCTCCAAGACACGAGATCTGCTCTTTAACCCGGCATATAGTCGCGCCGGCACCGAAGGAGAGCGTTTCAACGTTTACTTTCTCGAACGATTCTTCGTTCTGTGCCATACCCATGAGTTCGTGCGGCTGCTCAAGGTGTCGACCCAGACAGCGGCTGTCAGACGGGCCATAGGCCGACTTGAGGCTCTGTTTGATGAGGCGCTGCGGAGGCTGGATCAGGAAATCGGGTTTGACCGATTTGAAGTCATTGACTGCGACCGACTAGCGCGCCTTCAACTGGGCAGCGGGCTGATTGTCCTCAACTCCATGCTGGAGTCCGGTGGAGCGTTGCGTTGAGGGGAAGTGACGCCACGGCGGAAGCGCCGGTGTTTGGGTTGAGCGGAACGTACAAGCGGTACGCTCTGGGCACTCTGACGCTGGTGTTCACATTGAACTCTCTCGACCGTGTTCTCCTGAATTTACTGTCACAGCCGATCAAAGACGATCTGCACCTGTCCGATACCCAGCTTGGCTTCCTGACTGGGATTGCGTTTGGATTGTTCTATGCAACCCTTGGCCTGCCCATCGCCCGTTGGGCAGATCGCGGTAATCGAGTTACGCTGGTCTCAATCGCAATTGGCGTGTGGGGCGGCACGGTCATGTTGTGTATCTTCGTGACCAGCTTCGTCCAGCTGCTAGCAGCGCGGGTCGCGGCTGCGATTGGCGAATCGGGTTGCATGCCGCCGAGCTACTCGTTGCTGGGTGACTACTTTCCAGGGTCCGCGGAACGCAGCCGTGCCATGACAATCTACTGGCTAGCGAGCCCGCTTGCCGGGCTGATCAGCTGTATCGCGGGCGGTTGGTTGAATGAAATCTACGGATGGCGTATCACCTTTTTACTGATGGGCATCCCGGGTCTGCTGTTAGCAGTGCTGGTGAAGTTCAGCCTTATCGAGCCCCGTCTGCAGTTGCAGCCTGCTCGCGTGTTGCAACCCCGGCAGCCTCGTATAATTCACGTTGTCGCTATGCTGTGGATGCGCCCGGCCTGTCGCCATTTGAGTATCGCGATCGTGCTGCTTTATGTGATGGCGCTTGGTCTGGGTCCGTGGTACGCAGCGTTCATGATTCGCTGTCACGGCATGGGAACGGCGGAACTGGGTCTGTGGCTGGGGCTGACCTTTGGAATCAGCGGACTAGTCGGAACCGGTCTGGGCGGGTACGCGGCAGTCCGTTGGTTTGCGGACAACGAGCGCGGTCAGATGCGCTTGACGGCGGTGATGACTGCCTCGTTGGTCCCTTGCTTCATCGTCTTCCTGTTGGTGCCACAAAAGGTGCAAGCCCTCTTAGCCCTAGTGCCCTTGATGGTGGTGTTCTGCTTCTTTCTGGGGCCGACTTTCGCTCTATTGCAGCGCTTAGTGGAGGATGAAATACGGGCCACCGCGCTCGCCGTGGTGATGTTGTTTGCCAATCTGATCGGAATGGGTCTGGGGCCTCAGGTGGTGGGAATACTCAGCGACCTATTGAGGCCGACTGTCGGCAACGACTCGCTGCGCTATGCGATGCTGGCGATGTCCTGCGTCGCGCCCTGGGCTGCCTATCATTTCTGGGCTGCGGGATCAGCGCCGAGCGCGGACGATCGCACCGTTTGGCGTCCGCCGTACAGTTAACGTCGCGTCACTGGCCAAAAAAGCTATCAGCGATTCTGGGTCTGTGTGACAGCTACCGCGAATGCGTCGCTGCGCGACAGAGTCTCCCTCGAGTGTGATCTTGTAATCGCTGTAGCGGTGGTACTGCTTTTATCGACTGACGGCGGTATTTTCAGCGCCAACACCTTGAACAGCTCGGCTTTCCGCTTTGGACAGAGGCGACGGGATTCGTGGGCGCCGCCGCGAGCTATGTTGGAAACCGCGAGAGTGTCTTCACAGGTTCTCCAGGCGCACCGGCACCGAGGCAGAGCTTCCCTTCTTATACGAAGACCGATCTTCGCGCAGGCGTGAATTATCACTCCTGGACGACGAGCCTGTACGTAAACAACGCAACGGATGCACGCGGGGTCCTGAATGGCGGAATCGGATATTTCATTCCGACGGCATTTGTTTGCATCACGCCGCGTACAGTTGGAGTGAGTATTGCCAGGCGCTTTTGAGCAGCGCCGGATGTTCAGCGAACATCAGTAGCGCCCTCTCGAGAAGGCCGTGGCACTTTCCCCCGACGCTCATTATCATCTCCCCGAATGGAGAGAGGTGTGGGATGTCGTCACAAGATTCTTCGACAAGCACCTTGGGGTTGACTGAAGACGGTAACCGTACGGCGCGCGGTTTCTTTGGTCATCCCCGTGGCTTGGCTTTCCTGGCCGGAACCGAGTTATGGGAGCGCATCTCGTTTCATGGCATGCAGGCGCTGCTCGTGCTTTACATGGCCGAATACCTCCTGCTGCCGGGGCATGTCGAAAAGATCGTCGGATTTACGGGATTTCGGGCCATAGTCGAGGCCGTTACCGGGCCACTATCCTCGCAAGCGCTGGGCTCGCAGATCTTCGGGCTGTATATCGGACTGGTCTATTTGACCCCGGTTTTTGGTGGGTTGCTTGGCGACCGGGTGCTCGGGAGGCGGCGCGCTGTGATTCTGGGCGCTGCGCTCATGACGGCTGGGCACTTCTGCATGGCGTTCGACGAGTCATTCCTGCTGGCATTGCTGCTGCTTATCCTGGGTGCGGGCACGCTTCGCGGCAATCTGATGTCGCAAGTCGGCAACCTCTATCAGGAGGAGGACCACCGCCGTGAAAGCGCCTTTCAGATCTATTATGGCGTGCTGAATTCGGGCGCATTCCTCGCGCCGCTCATCACCGGATTGTTGGGCCAGGTGTACGGCTGGCATATTGGATTTGGGTTTGCCGGCGTGGGTATGTTGGCGGGTCTGATTACTTACCTCTCGGGGAGGCGCTACCTTCCTCCAGACCGGCCGGTAAACTCCCGTACGGTATCCGCCCAACTTACAGCCAGCGAGCGTCGGGTGGTTGTGGTCATGCTGACCATGTTGCCGCTTCTAACTCTGTTTTGGATCGCCCAGTCACAGGTCTGGAATACGTACAACCTTTGGGTTCGGGATCATGTTGACCTCATGATCGGCGGCTGGAAGATGCCCGTGCCCTGGCTTCAGGCGGTCGACGGACTGGCAGCCGTGGTCATGGTGCCTCCGTTGCTCATCTTCTGGAAATGGCAGGCCGCGCACTCGCAGGAGCCCGATGACTTGACCAAGCTCGGTCTCGGCTGCTTGTTATTTGGCGCCGCGGTGGCATGGCTGGCGGCTGCCGATCATCCGCTAGTTACTCGGGGCTCCGACAAGGCCCCGCTGGTTTGGGCACTGACGTTTCATTTCCTCTCCAGTGTGGGTTATGTTTATTTCGCGCCTACAGCCATAGCGGTCTTCTCGCGATGGGCGCCCGCGGCGGTCAACGCCATGATGATTGGGGTGTACTACCTCTCGACGTTTTTAGGTAGCACGATTTCCGGAAGACTGGGTGGTCTTTACGAGCGAATATCACCCTCACGATTCTGGCTCCTGCACGCGGCGATCGCAGTCGCAGGTGGAGTTCTCATATTGTTGTTGGCCCCACGATTACGCCGGAACCTGATGCAGCGCCAGCCAAGCGCGCCCCCGGCGCTGCAAGGCTGACGGCCGCACATGCCATAATCCGCCCGCTATGAGGCAATCAGATCGGGACGAGCCAATTAAGGCTTTCCCTACCTGCGCGGCTTGAAATATTCGCGCCGGGGCATAACGGCTCGTTAACCGTATTTTCACGGCGGATAACGCGCTATCTTGGCGCCATGGACAAATCGCTGCAGTCCTGGTTCAAGCAGGAGATCGTTGTACACGAGGAGGCGCTGATGCGCTTCCTGCGGCGTAGTTGGCGGCGTAATCCCGATGAAATTCATGACCTGCGCCAGGAGATTTACATCCGGGTGTTCGAGGCGGCTGCTAAAGCGCGTCCGGTCGCCGCGAAATCATTTCTATTCACCACTGCAAGACATTTGCTGACAGACCGCATCCGCCGCCAGCGGGTCGTTACGATCGACTCAGTGGGGGACCTGGACAGTCTGAATCTGATCGTCGACGACATCTCGCCCGAGAGACGCACGGTTGCGCGTCAGGAGTTGCGAATTCTGGCGGTCGCCTTTGATAGTTTGCCGCCACGGTGCCGCGAGACCGTGTGGATGCGCCGGGTGGACCAACTGCCACAGCGGGAGGTGGCTGCTCGCCTCGGAGTGACTCAGAAGATGATCGAGAAGCACCTCAAGATCGGCATGAAGCGGCTTGCCGACGCTTTGTTTGGCAACGAGTTCAACGACACACCGCACAGCGAAGCGCACGACTGCGACAATGAGCGCCAACATGGAAAGCAGTAGGCAGATTGAAGACATCGCCGCCGAGTGGCTCGCGAGGCGCGACGGCGAGGACTGGACACAAGGCGATGAGGCGGCCCTCGAGGAGTGGCTGCGCACGTCTACGGCAAACGAAGTGGCTTTCCTCCGACTCGAAGCTGCGTGGGAGCAGGCGCATCGGCTGCAGGCCCTTGGGGCTGGGACACCGGTGGGAGTAGTGCCATCTCCTGGGCAGTGGAATGTTTCTCCCTTGTTTGAGCAGCGCCAAATGACCGCCTCGGCTGGCGATGCTGAGGCCGCTGGCGGGGGAATGGGAGCCTATCCCGACGACAATACGGCACAACCGCGCACCGGACGCGGCGGACGGCCGCGAGCTACGGCGCGTAAGCGACTCACTCTAGCCGTAAGCGTTCTGCTGGCTTTGGGAGTTGGCATGTATCTCGCCCTCTTCATGCACGGCGACGGCTATGCAACCGCTGTCGGCGGCATGGCTTCTATTCCGTTGCGGGACGGATCGAGCATTACACTCAACACGCAGAGTAAGATCCGGGTCGCGTTGACCCAACAAGCCCGGCGGATCGAACTGGAGGAGGGGGAGGCGTTTTTTGACGTATCCAGGGACCCCGGGCGACCGTTCATTGTGGATGCGGGCGATAAGAGGATCGTGGCGGTGGGCACCAAATTCTCCGTCCGTCGTGACGAGGGCGACGTCGAGGTCATTGTCACCGAGGGGAAAGTTCGCCTCGAGAGACCGGCCGGCCAACTCGCGACTGCGGCGGATGCAAATACGGTCCAGGAGACGCTCCTCGCCGCCGGTGCGATAGCCCGCATCTCGAAAGCCGCGGTGCTGGTCGAAAACAAAACACCGCACGACGCTGAGGAGGCGCTGAGCTGGCGCACCGGGTTCCTTACATTCGACACGACACGGCTGGAAGATGCCGTCACCGAATTTAACCGCTATACACCGCACAAGATCCGTATCGAAAGCCCGGAGGTTGCCGAGCTGCATATCAGCGGCAAGTTCCGCTCGAACAATGCGGCTGCCTTCATCAGAATGCTCCACGAAGGTTTCGGCATCCAAGCTCGTGAGAGCGCTGACACGGTTTTACTGAGAAAACGCTGAGCTTCCGCGCCCTTAAAACTAACCTAGGTAGGGATTCCCCGCAGTCACTCGTCACGTACGCCAGCGGCCACAGCCCCAATTATTCGGGCCGCTGGAGTACACAGCATGCTCAAAATCATCGTGAAGCAATCCGCACTCATGGCCGCCGTCTGCATGATTTCGGTTTCTGCTTTCGCAATCGCCGACAATATCGGCAAGTTCAACATCCCGGCCGGCACACTCGCCGACGCACTTAAAGCTCTCGCGCGGCAGGCCGACATCGAGGTCGTCTATCAACCCGAGCAACTGAAGGATCTGCGCACGAGCGGGCTACACGGCACATATTCCACGCAACAAGCTGTCAGCTTGCTACTAGAGGGCACCCCGCTGCAGGTTCATACCGACGCGACCGGCGCCATGGTGGTTGCTCTACCAACTCCGCAAGCCATCGCGATTCCCTCGGGGGAGTCAGCTTCTCCCTCGAGTGAAGGCTCGGAAATTTCACCCCGAGACCGTCTTCAGCTGGCTCAGACGGATCAGGGAGCTTCTTCGAGCTCTGGTCCAATAACGGCTGGCGCGGCGGGCCTCGGTGGCAATGCACAGGATCAAGTCGCCCTAGAGGAGGTGTTGGTTACCGCCCAGAAAAAAATCGAGCGCCTCCAGGACGTGCCCATTCCCGTGACGGTAATAAGCGGGCAGGAGCTGGGCGAGAGCAATCAACTGTCGCTCCAGAATTACTACAGTCAGGTGCCAGGTCTCAATATCGCGCCCAGTTTCTACCACGCGGCGTATCTTTCGATCAGAGGTATATCAACGGGCACTGCATCAAACTTTTCCAATCCGACCGTGGGAATTACCGTTGACGATGTGGCCTATGGTGGCTCGTGGGGATACGGTCTCTCGAGTCAACTGCCGGACATCGATCCTGCCGATCTGGCCCGGATCGAAGTGTTACGCGGGCCGCAGGGGACTCTTTACGGCGCCAGCAGCATGGGTGGCCTGCTGAAATACGTGACGGTCGATCCCTCGACCGACGCGGTCAACGGCCGGTTGGAAGCGGGTGTTGATGGTGTCTACAATGGAGCTGAGCTCGGCTACAGTGGCCGCGGGTCTGTGAATGTCCCACTGAGCGACACGTTAGCCATCCGCGGCAGTGCCTACACGCGTCGGGATCCGGGATACATCGACAATCCGGTCCGGCATATCGACGGTGTCAACGAAACTCGCACCAGTGGAGGGCGCCTGTCGGCCCTGTGGCGTCCCGCGGATACGGTCTCATTGAAGCTCAACGCTGTGTATCAGAACCAGAAATCGGATGGCGAGTCTGTTGTCAGTGTACCCACAGCCAGTAGCTACTACTTGAGCGTATTGACCCCTGCTCAACAAAGCTATGTTACGGCGACCCAGAGTGGTTTGCATGGCCTGCAGCAGAATTATGCAATCGGCACGGGGCGGTCTGAGCGCCAGGTACAGGCCTATAGTGCGACTTTCAACGCCAAGCTGGCGAGCATCGATCTGGCGGTCTTGAGCGGTTATAACGTCAACGCATTCAGCGACAATTATGATCCATCGTTGTTCTTCAATACCTACACCCAGCCAGGGTTTGGCACGCCTGACAGTCTGGGATACAACATCGGTACGGCTAGGAAATTCAGCCAGGAAATTCGGGCCTCGGGCTCTGTTGGACAAAATGTAGACTGGTTGCTGGGTGGCTTTTATACCCATGAGCATAGTATCTTTCGCGATCCATTTTCGGCGGTCGATTCAAACACGGGTGCACCCATATCCCTCTACTATTTCGGTCAGTATGCCGGGAACTTTACCGAGTACGCGGGCTTTGCGGATGTGACGGTGCACCTCTTCGATCGGCTCGATGTTCAGATCGGTGGACGCGAGAGTCAAATCAAAGAGACCTACGCGGGCTTCTACGGAGGCGCGCTCGTTGGCAACGTCATTACGCCCGCAGCGCCCTACCCTGAAGCGAAAGCCGGAGCATTCACCTACCTGTTCACGCCACAATTCAAGGTGTCTTCGAATGCGATGATCTATGCGAGACTGGCGTCGGGCTATCGAGCCGGCGGACCCAATCAGCAGCCGGTCCTGACCTACCAGGGTCAAGTGCCATCCAGCTACGGTCCCGACAAGACCTACAACTACGAGCTGGGGACCAAGGATGACTTTCTCAATAGTGCGCTCTCCGTGGATGCGTCGCTTTACTATATCGATTGGAAAAATATCCAAGTCTACGGAAACAACGGCCTCGGAGGCACCTACATCGCGAATGCGGGTCAGGCGAAGAGCGAGGGGCTGGAGCTGACACTGGAGATCAGGCCTGTGTCTGGTCTGAGCCTGGCCGGTTGGATCACCTTGGGCAAGGCTGAACTCACAGCCGACTTGCCCGCTGGCGGTGGTACCTATGGCGTCTCGGGTCACCGACTACCGAATACCCCTCGCGTCTCTGGCAACTTCTCCGTGGATGAGAATTTCGCGTTGGCACCCGGCGTGACAGCCTTCGTCGGCGGCGTCGTGAGCTATATGGGAAATCGTAAGTGGGATTTCACTACGACCTCGTATAGGCAAGTTCTCCCTGCCTACACGAAAGTCGATCTTCGTGCCGGCGTGAAATATGGTTTCTGGGCTGTGAATGCATATGCTAACAACATCGCGGACAAGCGCGGCATTGTCGCTGGGGCTGAAAACGAGTTTTATCCCTACGACCTCACCTACATTCAACCGCGGACGGTTGGTTTGAATGTGGTGCGGACGTTCTGACGATGCGTCTGTTGGCGGAACGAGGCAAGGGACGGATCACTCGTATCGCAATTTGATATTCGGCTTCGGAGGTGCAATCGGTGGTCTGGGCCAAGGGGAATTTCGGGGTGGTCCTGACCTGTGCGGCGCTTGCCGCAGTCGCGGGCGCCCTGGGTGCTCGAGCCGAAGCCGTACCCCTCCTGCTTTTGCGCGATTCGATCATCGGTCACGACAACATCGCGTTCAGTTATGCAGGCGCCGATTACGGACCCGCATGCCGGGAATGAATAACCATCAGGTCCCCCCGCCGCTCGATTTGGACGGATTCGTCCTTCGCCAGGAACAACAGCAATGAATCCGGTCGATCGGCAGCAAAAACTCCGCTCAGGGGTTCGCGTCCGGCGTCGGCGTCGACCTGGAACTGCAGAGTGTTATAACGGTTAAATTCTGCTGCCACATCGGCGAGCGGCTCGTCGCGGAACACCAACTGGCGTTCACGCCAGGCTGTCACACTTTTTACGTCAGCCACCGCCTGTTTGGCAATATGTCCGTGACGTGTGTCGGCTTGCTCTCCTGCGGTCAGCCGCGTGGGGGTAGTGGAGGCGGAATGGACCTGGGTGACCGCGCTGGTTTCAGAAAGCTGAACCATGCCTTCAACGACAGTGACGGTTGCACCTTCAGGCCGGTTATAAACGTCGAACTGAGTTCCTACCGCCTGGACGACGGTGTTACCCGCTTTTACCCGGAAGGGGCGCGCGGCGTCGTGTTCCACTACAAACAGCGCCTCGCCATCCACAAGGCGCACCTCACGTGCGGACTTGGAAAAGTCCACTGCAGCTCGGGACTTCGTGTTGAGATACATCATCGAGCCGTCGCTGAGCTTGACGACACGCTGCTCGCCGATGTGTGTGACATAAGTCTGTGACCCAGACGCAATCCACTGTAAAAGTAGGAGAGCACCGCCTACAAACGCCGCAGCTACCGCCAAACCAAGAGTCCAGCGTGCGCGCGTGCGTTTAGTGTTGTTCGCCGGGAGGAACCGTACGACATCGGCGCTCTGATCAGCCATAAGCTCGTGTACGTCTATACGGCGTTGGGGGTCTATTTTGTCGAGTTTGCGCGACACACCGGTAATGGCCAGGAACTCTTCAATGTGCTCGGGGGAACGACGCAGCCACCGCGCAAATTCTTCGTAACAGGCGCTCCCTTCCGTGTGCAGCTCCATATACCACCGAGCCGCCTCTCGGGTGATGCTCATGTTGTCTTCATGACCTGTTGACATTCTGTCCTCCTCTCACCGCTTACTACCGTCACGGGCCGACGCTCGGCATAGAGCAAGAGCGAAGGCGATACGGCTTTTCACAGTGTCGAGAGGGACACCCAGGAGTTTGGCGATTTCTGGAACCGTCATGCCGTCGCGCTTATGGAGCAGCAGCGCCGTAAGTTGCGCGCGTGGCAGCTTCATGAGCATCCTTTGCAATTCCTCTGCGGCGATCAACTGATCGCCCGGATCACTTGCCCAGACATCGGCTGTGTGAGCAGCGAATTCCTCGGCGATATCTGAATCGAACGTCACCTGCTCTTCCTTATGACGCATGTTGAAGTCATGTACGACGTTGGAAGCGATTCGATACAGGTAAGCTTGGGGTCTTTCGATGACCCGCTCGCTCGGGAAGCGCAGCAGGCGCATGTAGACTTCCTGGGCCAAGTCACTGGCTTCGACCGGCCGGTAGGCGCGGCGCGCCAGAAAACGTTCCAGCCGCACGCGGTACTCTTTGAATAGCGAGCCCACTGTTGCGCGCGGCTGGGATTTGTCGTTTAAAGCCACAATCTCTCGCGGGGGATAAGCCCACGACTCCTGTACCTAAGACCTCTTTCCGGTGCTTTTCGGGTGAATGATTTGCGGATTCACCCGTTTTCGGTGCCGGAGCGGTCTATGCCGCTAGCAAATCATAATCAGAGGGGTCCGACCGTGAGATTTTCGCGAAGTGCTCTGCTGGGCGTCATGCTGTTCTTTCTGGCGGGATTCGCGCACGCCGCTGAGGCCGTTCCGCCCGCCCGGCAGCTTAAGCTGGATATTCCGGCGCAACCTCTGGGTGATGCCTTATACAAGCTGGCGCAGCAGGCGGGCCTGCAGCTGGTTTATCGCTCGCGCGTCGCCAAGGGACTGCAGTCCCCGCCACTTGTGGGTACGTTTACCCCTCAGGCGGCTTTGGACCAGCTTTTGCAAAACACGGGGTTGCGGTTTGAATATCTCGATCCGGATACGGTGGCGATCTTTGCTGCGCAGTCGAATACGGCAACTCCTTCGAATGCAACTCCGGCAGAGGTGGGCCAAAAACTTCCGCCCACCGCTTCGGTGGACTCTGTACAGAGATCGGATGCGGCAGCTGGACACTTGGCGGGAGAGTCTCATACCGCGGCGAATTCATCCGAGCGGACTTCGAATGAGCCCGTGCCGCTGGAAGAGATTCTGGTCACGGCACAGAAGCGTACTGAGCGGCTGCAGGATGTGCCCATCCCAGTGACGGCAATTAGTGGCGATTCTCTCAATGACAATAACCAACTTCGTCTCCAGGATCTTTACTCACGGGTCCCAACGTTGAATTTTACGGTCGGGCTGCGCGGCGAACCGGCTGTAGCCATTCGCGGCATGACCACGACGTGGTCTGGAAATCCAACCGTGGGCATCGTGGTCGACGATGTCCCCTATGGGGCATCAACAGCTAACGGCGGTGGATTTACCGCTCCCGATATCGATCCCAGTGACCTTGCGCGTCTTGAAGTGTTGCGTGGACCGCAGGGCACCCTTTACGGAGCGAGTAGCTTGGGTGGCCTGCTCAAGTACGTCACCGTCGATCCATCTACCGCAGGCGTGTCGGGCCGACTACAAGCCGGAGTAAGCGGCGTCTATAACGGCAACGACCTCGGATACAACGTGCGCGGCGCGGTGAACGTTCCGCTCTCCGACACTCTCGCGGTTCGAGCCAGCGCCTTTACTCGTCGGGATCCCGGCTACATAGACGATCCAGCACTGGGCCTTCGTGGTATCAATTGGGGCACTGCCAATGGTGGGCGACTTTCGACTTTATGGCAGCCTTCGGATACCGTGTCCCTGAAGGTCAACGCGTTGATCCAGAATAAGGATCGTCGCGGCAGCCCGGAGGTTGACTTACTTCCAGGCCTTGGTGATCTGCAACAAGACACGCTGCGGGACACGGGCGACTATAGCATCCATACGCGACTCTACACCGCGACCTTGAAGGCCAAGATCGCCAGCGCAGACCTGACAGTGCTCAGTGGTTATAACGATAACTCTTGGTCATCTAACATCGATGACAGCGCCTACTGCGGTGGCGCCGGTTTGAACTTTTCGGGATCATTTTTCAACGTTCCCGGCTGCTCGCTCCCCGAGAATGCACGGGTTCGAAAGTTCACTGAGGAGATTCGTCTAGGCGGCTCGGCGGCGGAGCGGGTGGATTGGCTGGTAGGCGCTTTCTACACGCATGAGAAGACGAATTGGGTGCAGGGCTACGCAGCTATCGATCCTGCCACCGGCGAGTCGGTCGGGTCGATCCTGGACTACCGATTTGGTCCGACGATCTACCAGGAGTACGCGGGGTTCGCGGACGTCACGTATCACTTTACCGACCAATTCAACATTCAAGTTGGTGGGCGTGAGAGCGAAAATAAGCAAGCTCATGATGAAAGCGGCAGTGGCCCGCTCTTTGGAGAGGGCCACCTCTACGTCGCGCCCACGTTGCGAACCCAAGCCAACGCTTTTACCTATCTGCTGACTCCACAGTTCAAGCTGTCTCAAGAGCTCATGCTTTACGCCCGCCTTGCCTCGGGTTACCGCCCGGGCGGGCCCAACGTGTTGGCCGGCTACGGACACTTTCCGAGCTCGGTCCGTCCCGACCGGTCCCAGAACTACGAGATCGGCACCAAAGGGGACTTTCTCGATCACACCTTGTCGTTTGAGGCCTCGGTCTATTACATTGATTGGAAAGATATCCAGATTCCCGTGCAAGATCCGGCAACTAAATTCAACTACACCGCCAACGCCGGCCGCGCCAAGAGTCAGGGTGTCGACCTCTCGGTTGAGGCAAGGCCGCTATCTGGTTTGACCCTAAGCGGGTGGATTGCATGGAATGACGCAAAGCTCACCGAAGCATTTCCAGCGGGTGCCGTCTACGGGGCTCCCGGTGATCGCTTGCCCTTTAGCAGTCGAATCTCCGGCAATATCTCAGCGAATCAACAGTTTCCGGTCACCAACTCCACAACCGCCTTTGTAGGCGGAACCATCAGCTACGTGGGTGATCGGGAGGGTATCTTCACGGCCTCTCCGGTGCGCCAATCATTGCCCGGATATGCCCAGGTCGATCTGCTGACGGGCGCGCGCCATGAGTCTTGGACCCTCAATCTGTTCGCAACCAACATCACCGACCGGCGCGGCGTTTTGGCCGGCGGCATCGGTACCTCTAATCCGGTTGCTTTCATATATACACAGCCTCGCACAGTGGGCGTGTCGGTCTCGAGGGATTTCTAGAAGGCTCACCGAATCGAATTGTGACCACCGACAACCCAGCGCAAGTGATCGCTGACGTGATGAGTGTGCGTTATTGCCGGGCGGCGCAACTAACAGCACCGAAGCTGGCCTCTCGGACTCCCGACGTCGGCGTGGATGGGTATTGGCTCGACAACCAGCGTTTCTACTTCTTGGAGGAGCGCTTCGAGTCCTCGCTCGATCGCATTGTTGCGATACCCTCGGTTGCTGCGGCCGATACCGGCAGTGTTAGCGAGGTAGTTCCACTCGAGGTGTTGACAAGCCTACTCTCAGAGCGCGCCGGCCGGCGGATCGACCTAGCAGCGCTCGCAACCGCTGAGTTCGATATGCCGGACTCTAACACTTTGGCTGTCTCCGCCCTCGGCCGCGATTATCTCGTCGATATCGCCCGGCGTTGCATTGTCAGGGAGGGCATCTCCTCGAGCGTTCCTGAGTTGTACTCGCCCGATGGGCGCTACGCTTGCTTCATCCAGGGCTTTGATCTTGGGTTGCGGGACCGCGCGACCGGTGCGCAGCGGCGACTCACTCTCGATGGTGCCGCCCATTGGTGCTATGGACAGGAGTCTGAAGCGTGCCTGTGGGCGCTATCCTACCGAAAACGACCCTATCCAGTCGGATTGTGGTCGCCAGACTCTCAGTGGTTCCTCACGCATCGTATTGATGAGCGATCGGTCCCTGAGTTGTCACTGGTTCAGCACGCGCCGCCCGAAGGAGGGCGGCCGGTCTTACACACCTACAAGTATCCCATGCCGGGTGATCGGTTGCCCGTGGGAACGGTTGTGGCGATCCACGTTGCTTCGAGGCGGATCGTCACCTTTGATGATATGCCCGTGGTCATTCCAGCGTTTTCGCCGTTTTTGTTGCGCCTGGTTTGGTTTAGTGCGCCTCATGTCGCGTGGCTGGTGAGGCTTGACCGCCACTGCCGCAAAGCCGAGCTGATCCGATTCGATCTTATTCAGGGCTCCGTCCGCGTGATCCTGAGTGAGCGGGCGCAGACCGGCTATCTCGATCTCAACCCTATTCTCGGTCGCGCACCCAATGTGCGTGTCCTCGAGCGTTCTAAAGAAGTCATCTGGTTCTCGGAGCGAGACGGCGCAGGACATCTGTACCTATACGATGCTACCTCCGGTGCACTGAAGAGCCCAATTACTCGGGGTCACTGGCACGTCCGGGACCTTGTCTACGTCGATGAAGATCAGCGCCGAGTGCTGTTTACGGCAGCAGGTGTCGATCCACAGGCCGATCCGGCGCGCCGAGCATTGTGCTCAATCAACCTCGACGGGACCGGCTTTTCCATACTCGCAAGTCACGATGGGGATCTGCAGGTGTCGCGCTCAGATTTCAGCGGCGGCGAGCAGGATCGTCCCTTCCGGCCTGCCGGGGCCCCGCAGGGAGTCTCGGCCAACGGCCGCTTTGGTGTGATTCGATACCTCAATATCCAAGCCGGAAATAGGGCGGACATTGTTGATTTGCGCAGTTGCAGAGGCTACACCATCGCCTCGGTGCGCCCGAGCGACTCGGAGGCACCGGTGCACCAGTTCACCGCTGTCGCGGCCGATGGTCATACACCTCTGCGCGGCGTCATGTTTTTTCCGTCCGACTTTGATCCATCGCGCCGCTATGCGCTCATTGACTATATCTATCCCGGCCCGCAGAAGGCGCAGCAGCCGCAATCGTTCCGCGCGATCACGGCCGCGCAAGCGATGACATTGGCAGAGCTCGGTTGTGTCACGATCATGCTCGACACAAGAGGTGCCCCGGTCGGAAATCGCCTGTTTCATCAGGACGGCTATGGTTGCCTGCTTGAGCCGCAGCTTGCCGATCATGCCGCTGTTGTGCGTCAGCTCTGTGAGCGCCATGCTTTCATCGATAAAGATCGCGTTGGTATGCTCGGATGGTCCGGCGGAGGATATGCGACTGCCAGAGCCTTGTGTGACTACGGGGAGCTATTTCGTGTGGGTGTCGCGGTGTGCGGCAGCTACGATGCT
>Ga0105240_10004570_pt1 | contig 20988 bp, 16 predicted proteins | sample KBSC54metaG_FD_80426 | JGI IMG/M metagenome (GOLD analysis project Ga0105240, IMG submission 80426) | Corn rhizosphere microbial communities from Kellogg Biological Station, Michigan, USA - KBS C5-4 metaG | ecosystem: Host-associated > Plants > Roots > Rhizosphere > Soil | place: Michigan, USA... | reverse complement strand
TTGTCACGGTACATCGTCTTGATGATAAGAGGCCGCAGGTGATGGATTTTATGCGGCATGAGATCGCAAAAGGGAGGCAGGTATATGTAATATTCCCCCTGATAGAGGAGTCCGAAAAAGTGGATTATGAGAACCTGTTAAGGGGGTATGAGAATATCAAGGCCTGGTTCCCGGAGCCTAAATATTGGATCAGCAGGGTGGATGGGCGGCAGAAGCAGGAGGAGCGGGAGACGAATATGCAACGTTTTCTAAAGAACGATACTCAAATCATGGTCGCCACCACCGTCATAGAGGTCGGGGTCAATGTCCCCAATGCTACGGTGATGGTGGTAGAGAGCGCCGAAAAGTTCGGTTTATCACAGCTACATCAATTGAGGGGCAGGGTGGGACGGGGCCAGGAGAAAAGCTTTTGCATCTTATTAACGAGTCCGCGGTTGAACAAAGAGGCCAGGGAGCGGTTAAACACCCTGTGTGCAACCAATAATGGCTTTAAAATTGCGGAAAAAGACCTGGAGCTTAGGGGCCCCGGCGATATCAGCGGCACCCGTCAGAGTGGTATGCTGAATTTCAAGCTTGCTAACATCGTGCAGGACAGAGAATTACTGGAGCTGGCACGAGAGATGGCTGAAAAGATGCTGGATAAGGACCCCGACCTGGAGGCAGCTGAAAATACAGGGCTGAAGGTCTTTCTGCAAGCGCAGCATGGTAAAACGCAGTGGAGCAAAATATCATAGCAGGTGATTCATTGTATAATCTGAAACTCAATAAATTGGGAAGATTCAGCCTTTTTCTTTGCTGTTTTACTTTATCTGTCCTTTATTGCTCGGCACAATCCGGCTATTCAAATCTTGAATTTGTCGAGAACAGGGGTCAGTGGAATACGGCTATTAAGTTCCGGGCATCGATGCCAATCGGGGCCTTCTTCCTGCGTAATGAAGGGTTCTCCGTCCTTCAGAACGATACCACCGATCTGGTAAGGATCGGCAAGCTGGTACATGGCGAGGTCATACATCCCGGCGGCGGATCGCCCGGCGGGAACACCGACAGGAAAGTGGCGGCTTCCTCTACCAGCGGTAAGGGCACACCGGGTGAGGGAGGCACCGGCAGCGGCTACGGCGGTGGCGGCGTCAATTCTCCTGCCGACTACGTACTGCACTCACATATGTACCACGTGAGCTTTGTAAACTCCAATCCTGATCCGGAGGTGGTGCCGGAGAAAGTGCAGCCCAACTACAACAACTATATCATTGGAAAGGACCCTTCGAAATGGGCTTCGAATGTAAAGATCTATCTCGGTGTCACCTTCCGGAATATCTACCCTGGCATCGATATACACTATTACGCCAACGAAGGAGTATTGAAATACGATATTATCGTGCATCCCGGGGCAGATCCGTCCCAGATCGTCCTGCAATATGACGGCCAGGATCAGCTGAGCGTGCAGAAGAATCAGCTGATGGTGAAGACCTCCGTATCCACCGTGAAGGAGCTGGAGCCAAGGTCTTACCAGGTAGATAACAATGGCAGGACCATGCTGCCGTGCAATTATGTGATGAAGGACAACAAGGTCAGCTTTCGTATTAAGAACAGGGCGCCCAATGCGCTGCTGGTCATCGACCCTTCGGAGATATTCTGCACCTTCACCGGCAGCCGCAGCGACAACTGGGGATATACGTCTACGTATGATAATGCGGGAAATTTTTATGCAGGCGGTATCCTGCTTGACGACAATGGCGTATCCGGAGACCTTTTTGGGGCCACCAGCGGCGCTTTCCAGCGCCGCTGGCAGGGAGGCGACGGTTCCGAAGGAACTTCGGAAGACCCCCTGAATACCGACATCGGTATCATGAAGTTCAACAGCACCGGCAAGGCCGTAATATACGCCACCTACCTGGGAGGCTCAGGAGACGAGCAGCCTCACAGTATGATCTGTGATGCCCAGGGGAACCTCCTGGTAACAGGCAGGACATCTTCCTCTAATTTTCCCACCGTCCCTGCGGCAAATTCGCAATATGCGGGTGCGTTGTTCGACCTGTTCGTCACAAAGCTGAACGCCGCAGGCTCGGCCGCCATCGGGTCCGTAAAGATCGGGGGCACGGGTGATGATGGCGTAAACTTCGCGCCCAAGTACAGGAACCCTCCAGGAGGAATAGGAACGCAGCAGCTCAGGCTGAATTATGGGGATGATGGCAGGTCCGAGGTAATGCTCGACGCCAACAACAATGTCTTTATCGCCAGCTGTACACAGTCCACCGACTTCCCCGTAAAAGGAGCTTTCCAGTCGGCCAGCGGCGGTGGCCAGGATGGGGTTATCCTCAAGTTCGATCCGAATAACACCACCCTGATGGCTAGCAGCTATATTGGAGGCACGGGCTCGGATGCATTATTCTCCGTGGCGATCAGTCCGCTGACGAATATATTGTATGCCACCGGTGGTACCCTGAGTGCTTCGATCCCCGGCACCGGAGGGCCCTCGGCAGGCGCTATCGGTCCCTCGAACCATGGGAACGTGGACGGACTCATCGCCATGATCAGGGACAATGGAAGCAGTCTTTCCCTGCTCACCGCAAGATATTTTGGCACCAGCACGACAGACATGATCTATGGCGTGCAGGTGGATGCAAAAGGATTTCCCTATGTCATGGGAACGACCTATGGTGTCATACCCGTTGTCAACTCTCCTTTCAATCAGGGGGCGGGCAGCGCCCAGGCATCCGGGAAACAGTTCATTACCAAATTACAGCCAGACCTTTCCGGCATCGTATACTCCACTAATTTCGGACCCTCGGGAGTGGCATTCCCCAATATCTCACCTACGGCTTTCCTGGTGGACAGGTGTGAGAATGTTTATGTATCGGGATGGGGTGGAGGCGTAGATGCCGCCCAGATAGAAGGATATCATAATTCCACTACGGCAGGGCTCACCACTACCGGAAGTCCCATCCAGAGCAAGACGGACGGACAGGACTTTTACTTTTTTGTATTGCAGAAGAATGCCGCCAGCCAGTTGTATGGCAGCTTCTTCGGACAGCCCGGCGGCAGGTTCGGAGATCATGTGGATGGAGGCACCAGCAGATTTGACAAGCAGGGGGTCATCTATCAGTCCATTTGCGCCAACTGCGGCGGACCCGTCAATATTTTTCCGGTGACCACCGGTGTGGTCTTCCCCCGCAATGGCACCGGGGGAGATGGATGTAACGAGGCCGCTGTCAAGATCGCCTTTAATTTCGCGGGCGTCACCGCAGGGCTGAAGGTGAGCCTGCAGGGAAGAGGGGACAGCCTGGGCTGTGCGCCGCTGGATGTGACATTCACCGATACCGTGCGCAGGGCCAAGCAATATATCTGGCGTTTTGGCGACGGAACGCCTGACCTTGCCACTACCAGCTACACCGAACAGCATACCTATACCAATATAGGTTTCTACAGGGTGATGTTGATCGCCATCGACAGCAATTCCTGCAATGTAGCCGACACCGTCTACCACAATATTACGGTAAAGGACAACCGCGCAAGCGTAGACTTCAGTTACAAGTTGTCGGGCCCTTGCGGCATCTTCAACTTTATCTTTACCAACCTGTCCCAGCCCCAGGGCACCGCGCTGCCTTTCTCGGACACCGCCTTTACCTGGATCATTGACCGCACGGTCATACCCCGGCAGTCCGTCACCGATCAGGAACAGCATTCATTCCCCTCTGCCGGGACATACAATGTGAGCCTCGTCCTCGTCGACACCAACTATTGCAATGCCCCGGATACATTGACCCGGCAGCTTTATATCGCCACAAATGTGGTAGCGATCATATCCGTGCCCGACACGGGATGCGCACCTGACAGTATCTATTTTGGTAACGCCTCGCTGGGCGGCCAGACCTATCTCTGGGATTTCGGGGACGGCTCGACGTCTACGGACAGGGCGCCGGTTCATTATTATACCACACCCGGTCAATACCTCGTCAAGCTGCATGTGACAGACCCTGCTACCTGTAATGTCAATTCGGATACTTCCGTGACGATCACCCTGCTGCCCAAGCCTACGGCCGACTTTACCACCACGCCCGATCCGCCTACCCCCAATACCCCAACCACATTCTATCCGACCAATACACCGGATGTGGTCAAATGGGAATGGATCTTCGGGGATGGGAAGTCCGAGGTGAAGCTCACAGGAGATACGGCCATGCATCAATACGTGAGTACCGACACCTTCCAGGCCTGCCTGGTCGTATACAATACGGCCGGCTGCAGCGACACCGTCTGTCATCCTGTAGCCACCCTGGTCAATCCCCTGCTGGATGTGCCGAATGCGTTTACACCGGGACGGTTTGGACAGAACAGTATCATAAAAGTGATGGGATTCGGTATCGTTCGTATGAATTTCAGGATATTCAACCGCTGGGGACAGATGGTATTCCAAAGCATCAATCCCGACCAGGGATGGGATGGCACTTTTAGAGGGGTTTTACAACCTATGGATGTATATGCTTATACGTTAGAGGCTGAGTTCTCTGATGGTACGCACGTGACGAGAAAGGGGGATATTACGCTGGTTCGATGAGGATCCGGTAGAGAATTTGCAGGTAATATTTCGTACATTGTAAAAAGCTTAACTTGAAGAAAAACGCTTGCATACTGGTATTGGCGCTGATGGCTGTCGTCACCTCCTGTCTCGCACAGGATGGGGTTTCCAATATAGAATTTGTAGAGAACAAAGGGCAATGGGACAGCAGGGTGCTTTTCAGGGGCGAAATGAGTACCGGAGCGTTCTTTCTTCAGAAAACAGGTTTTACCGTGCTGTTAAACAACCCGGATGACCTGATGAAGCTGACAGTAGCGCATTATATTCCCAACAAACCACAGCCCACCTCTGGTGGCAGCACCGACAGGAAGGTGGCCGCTGCTTCTTCCAATGATAAGGTCACACCGGGTGACGGGGGTACAGGCAGCGGCTCCGGCGGGTCGTCAGGCGGCGGCAATCCCGAAGATGTGCTCATCCACTCCCATGCTTATCGCGTCACATTCATCGGCGCTAATGAGGGCGTCACCGTCATCCCCGACAAACCTGTCGAGGGATACAACAACTACTTCATCGGCAATGACCCTTCCAAATGGTCCAACCATTGTATGTCCTATCAGGGGGTCACCTACAAAGATATTTATCCCAACATCGACCTCCGTTATTATACCAACGACGGACAATTGAAATACGAGATCATTGTGCATCCCGGTGGGAATGTCAACCAGATAGCCATGCAATACGAAGGAGCCGACGGATTGCAGATCAGGAAAGGGCAGCTGCTGGTGAATACCTCCGTGGGACAGGTAAAGGAGCTGGAGCCGGCTACCTACCAGTCCGATGCAAAGGGGCGTGTTCCCGTACGATCCAAGTTCGTCATTAAGAACGGGAATACCGTCAGCTTTAAGGTGGCCGGTTATGATGAAGGGTCAACTTTGATCATCGACCCGACCCTGGTGTTTTGCACTTTCACAGGCAGCAAGATCAGCAATTGGGGATTTACGGCGACCCCGGGCCCCGGTGGAACATTTTTCGCCGGGGGTATCGTCTTTGGCGCCGCCTTTCCCTGGAATACGGGAGCGCTGCAGCCAAGGTACGGAGGTGGAGAGTTCGACGTAGGGGTTATGAAGTTCAGCTCCAATGGCCGCAGCAAGCTCTTTGCTACCTATCTGGGCGGTTCCGACAGCGAGACGCCGCATAGTATGATCTGCGACGCACAGGGTAGTCTCGTGGTGCTGGGAAGAAGCTATTCCACCGACTTCCCTTACAAGACGAAGGAAGGACCCGGTGGGGCCGCCGATATGTTTGTCGCCAAGCTGGACCCATCGGGCAGCGTGCTGACAGGCTGTATCAGGATCGGCGGGACGGGTAATGATTGTGTGAATATGGGAGACCAGCTGAGAAGCCGTAATGAAAGAGCGGATTCTTTGATAAGGAACTATGGCGACGACTCCCGCAGCGAGGTGGTGCTGGATGGGCAGGGTAATATTTTGATCGGGGCATCTACCCAGTCATCGGACCCGGCCGGCCTGTTCCCCATCCGGGGCGCGGTATTTCAGCCCAAATACGGAGGCGGTGGACAGGATGCCGTCGTGATAAAGGTAGATCCCGCCTGTAATCATATCATTTGGAGCAGTTTCCTGGGCGGCACCGGCGTGGATGCCGTCTTTGTATTGAAGGCCAACCCCCTGAACGGGGACATCTATGTGGCCGGGGCTACTACCAGTAAAGACTTTCCGGGGAATAAGACCACCGCATTCCAGGCTTCGTACCAGGGTGGTATCTGCGATGGATTTGTCGCCGTGATATCTGCGGACGGTGCGCAGCAAAAGCAGACCAGCTATTTTGGAACAGGGGCGGCAGAGTCGATCTACGGGATACAGTTCGACAGGGACGGGGCGCCTTATATCATGGGCACCACCAATGGGACATGGCCAGTTACGTCCAATGTAACATTCATCAATCCTGGGGCCAAACAGTTCGTATCCAAGCTAAAGAACGATCTGTCCGGCTTTGTATTCTCTACCACTTTCGGTACGCCCAACGGCAAGCTGCCCAATATCTCTCCCGTGGCATTCCTGGTCGATCGTTGTGAGAACATGTACATATCCGGATGGGGGGGATGGATCTTTGCGGCACAGCCCGATAACTATGGACTGGCCGGTACCGTCGGCATGCCGGTGAGTTCGGATGCCATCAAAAAAACGACGGACAATCGGGATTTTTACTTCATCGTCATCAAAAAGAATGCATCCGCCCTGCTCTATGGGACCTTCTATGGACAGGATGACAATAACAGGAGTATCAGCGAACATGTGGATGGCGGCACCAGCCGCTACGATCAGTTCGGGATCATATACCAGGCCGTGTGCGCCAATTGTAATACCGGCACTGCCAAGCCATTCCCCACCACGGCAGGGGTCTGGGCGCCGAGGAATGGAGCGGCCCCCACCGGCTGTAACCTGGCTGCTATCAAGATCGCTTTCAACTTCGCGGGGGTTGCGGCAGGACTAAAGGCGTCCGTCAACGGTAGGCCGGGCGATACCACCGGCTGTATCCCCCTGGACGCCGTATTCGAGGATACCATACGCAACGCCAAGTCTTATATCTGGAATTTTGGGGATGGCGGCCCGGACACGGCTACCACCAGCCCTGTCGTGACACATACCTATTTTACCAAAGGGTCTTACAGGGTGATGATCGTGGCCATCGACAGCAACAGCTGTAATGTCCGGGACACTGCCTACAAGACCGTCAGCGGACGCACCGACAAGGTCTTTCTGGATATGGCTGTCGCAAAAGTGGGCGCCGACTGTCACCTGCTGAACTATCAGTTCACCAACCTGTCCACCCTGGCGCCAGGCTCCAAACCGCTGGACGACACCTCCATCGTCTGGACTTTCAGCGATGCTGCGGGCAGGATCAATGCCGGTCCTAACGGAACATCCATCCAGCATCTTTATACGACCCCTGGCACGTATTTTATAACGCTGTCGCTCATCGATACGGGGTATTGTAACTCCCCGGACCAGATCATAGATACCCTGAGGGTCTCGCCCAATACCGTGGCATTATTCGAAACGCCGCCCTTTGGCTGTGCGCCTTATACGGCCGTCTTTAACAATACCTCCCTGGGTGGACAGACCTTCCAGTGGGATTTTGGCGACCCCTCCAGTCCCGACAATACGTCGACCCAGTCGTCGCCCACGCACCTGTATCAGAACCCCGGAACGTATACGGTAAAGATGACGGCATTCGATAATAACACCTGTAACAAGCAGGACGATACGACCATGACACTGATCGTAAGCCCCAAGCCCGTCAGTGCTTTTGCCTTTAGCCCGTCGCCGCCCGTATCCAATACCCCGATGGTGTTCACCAACGGGTCCACCGGCGCCACCAGGTACAAATGGGATTTTGGGGATGGGGACACTTTAATGACAACAAAAGCGGATACTATCGAACATTTGTATAAATTTACAGACACGTTCAATGTTTGTCTAGTCTCCTATAACCAATATGACTGCACCGATACCGTCTGTCACGCGGTAGCCACGTTGATCAACCCATTGTTGGACATGCCGAATGCCTTTACGCCCGGCAGATTTGGGCAGAATAGTATCTTTAAGGTAGCCGGTTTTGGCATTGATAATATGTTGCTCAGGATATACAACCGGTGGGGGCAGCTGGTGTTCCAGTCTACGGACCAGGACACGGGTTGGGATGGCACCTACCAGGGAGTTATGCAGCCGATGGGTGTATATGCATATACCCTTGAGGCGCAGTTCTCGAATGGCAGACACGTGAGCAAGAAGGGGGATGTGACGCTGATACGATAATCGTAAGGAAAGACAACCAAAAAGACGTTTATAACGTTATTTTAAATAGGGGGTGGGAGCCCCTGACGAGGCGGAAAATATTATGCGGGGTAGTGCGAAAAAAATATCATTCATGGGTTGCTGCATGTTGCTGGCATTGCTGCAGGTGCATGCGCAGGACCTCCATTTCTCCCAATGGTTCAATTCTCTCCTTACTACCAATCCTGCTAACACCGGATTCATTCCCGACGCAGATTTCAGACTGGGCGCGAACTACCGGGACCAATGGTCTCCCGTGATGGCCGTGCCTTACCGGACCATGAGCATCTGGGGTGATGCGCAGGTGTTCCGCAACAGGATCGAGAATGGATGGATGGGGATTGGGGGCGTGATCCTTCGTGACGATGCGGGTTCCGGCACCCTGACCTCTACCGAGGCCTATGGCTCCGTTGCCTATCACCAGATGCTGGGGTATTCCAGCCTGCTCACGGCCGGATTCAATGCAGGGTTTATCAACAAGCGGATCAATACCAGCCAGCTGAAATTTCCCGATCAGTTCGACGGACATTTCTTTGACTCACAGCTGCCCACGAGCGTCGTCATCGATCAGCCGAACGTAACGTATTTTGATATGCAGCTGGGTGTGAACTATGCCTATTTTCCGACCAATAAGATGTATATAAATGCGGGATTTTCCGTACAGCACATCAACAGGGCCAGGGAATCCTTCTTCAGCACCGACCCCGCGGGGTTCGACTCCCGGATCCCCCGGCGCTATATTGGGTTTGTCAATGCCAGCATCAAGGCCAGCGATCAGGTGATCATCAATCCCATGGGGTACTATACCAGCATGGCCAACGCTTCGGAGGCAGTCCTGGGTATGAATGCGCAATACAATCTCAAGGACGATGGCGACCAGCAGGTGATTGGCGGTCTCTACTACCGGGCCGGCGATGCGATAATCCCTATGATCGGGTTCATTTATAAGAATATAAAGCTAACCTTCACATACGACGTCACCACATCCGCCCTCAAGCATTACGACGGGGGATTTGGGGCTTACGAGTTTGCGCTCACCAGTCAGGGTTTTTACAACGAGTACAATGGCAACAGAAGACAGTCGCTATGCCCTTCTTTCAAGCCTTAAAAGTCATAATTTTGCGGCAATGAATTCCGACGGACATCCTTTTTGCCGGGGGTGTCGTATAGGAAGAAGAGCTGAGATGCCGGAGATTATTCGATCAACGAAACAAAAGCCAGTCATGCTAAAAAAGATCTTATTTGCAGGATGTTGCCTGATCGCGACGCTGGGCGCTGTAGCGCAGGAGCGTATGCCACAACGTGTATATACTTATTCGGATGCCGCCGCCGGAGGCGGATTGCAGAAGGAGAATCTTTTTTTAGGGGGTAGCCTGGCATTGGGATTTGGCTCTTATCAGTTCAATGTAGGCGCCAGCCCGGAGATCGGCTATTCGCTCAGCAGCTGGCTGGACGCCGGCGTAGTGGTCAACTTTAATTATAACTCCATAAGGGCCGATCCGTACGGAGTTTATAATGATAATACACGGTATCATATCTTCAACTATGGCGGCGGCCTGTTTGGCAGGGCCTATCCACTGCCTTATCTCTTTTTGACCGCCCAGCCGGAATACAACTGGATCAACGGCAACGCCAAATATATGGGGTCCGGCGGAGGTGAATATTCCTATAATACAGGAGCGGCCAGCCTGCTGCTGGGGCTGGGCTATGGACAGCGTGTCGTCGGAGAGGGCAGCTTTTATATTTCGCTGATGTTCGATGTACTGGGAAATAAGAACTCACCGTACAATGACTTCAATGGCCATCCGCTGCCCGTGATCAAAGCCGGGTTTAATGTGTACCTGCACAAGCGGTAACGGCCTGCACCAGCGGCGACATCGGCTTATTCATCCTCCAGCCCCTTGCCATCGAGGATATGCTGTTTGTATTTTTCAACCCTCGACTCCCGTGTCCTGGATTGTTTGGCTGCGGCAAAATAAAGAAGATATCCTCTTTGCCGGCCCGGCGTCAATGCTTCAAAGGCCTTTCTCAGGGTAGCAGATTTGTCCAACCTTTTTTGGAACTCTTCGGGGATCTCGAATTGTGTGGTCTTTTTCAATTTCACCTGCAGACCAGCCCTCTCTACTTCGATGGCTTCATAGATATAGGTTTTCAGGGTGCGTTCCATTTTGGCGATCTGCTGGAGGCTGGTAAACCGGATCTGGCGTGCCGACTGCACATTCTCCGTTTGCTGGATCAGGATGCCGTCGGGATCATTTAGAAGCGCGCCTTTGAAGAACAGGAGCGCACAGTATTCTTTAAACCCGTGAATAAGAACGATGTTCCTTCCCTCGAACTGATAACAGGGACAACCCCACTTCAGCTCTTCGGTGAGACCGCAGTCGAGAATGATCTTTCTCAATTTCCCATATTCTTTCTGCCACTGGGTGTGTTTGTCAAAAAAGAAATCTGTTTTGGGATTCATAGCGTGTTATTTTAATTTTCCGGCAATGTCCTGTAACCTGTTGTGCGCCCAGTTGATGCCCTGCGTGAATGGCAGCTTCAGCACCTGATCCCTTTGCGCCACCGACTCGTATATTACATGCATCTGGAGCCTGCTGGTGTCGTCGGTGAGTTTTTCAAATTCATAGACCTCCAGCTGGACGCCAAAAGGTGCACCCTCCATTTCAAAGGTACGTATGATCTTCTGGTTGGGGCGAAGTTCGTGGATCACACCATTGGCCTTGAATACCACGTTGCCCTTTGGGTCGGACGTTTCAAATTGATAGCCGCCGAATTTTTTGCTTTCGAGCTTCACCACTTTGGTGTTCATCCATTGCTCGATGATGCCGGCCTCTACATGCGCTCTGAAAAGCAATTCCACCGGCAGGTCGAATTCCCTTGTGATCACATATTCCTGGCGACCGTCTTCCGCATTGATCTTTGTTTTTTGTTCCATGGCAATTTATTTTTTTGTTTTGTATTTTGTCATAATAGATTCCAATTTATTAAATCTCTCATCCCACATCTTGCGGAATGGTTCGATAAAGTCGGCTACTTCTTTCATTTTTTTTGCATTGATGTGATAGTGAATTTCCCTGCCGTTCTGCTGTTGTTCGAGCAGTTCGCATTCCGTGAGAATGGCCAGATGTTTTGAGACCGTCGGTCGGGCGGTGTCGAAGTTCGAGGCGATGGCGCCAGCCGTCAGGGATTGGGAAGCCACCAACAACAATATGGCCCTTCTGGTAGGGTCGGCTATGGCCTGGAATACGTCTCGTCTTAAGTTCATTGTGTAGCTATTTGACTACAAATATATGTGTAGTTATTTGGCTACGCAAATTTTTTTTCGGACAGGCCCGGCCGCGAACGTCCTATTCCGGTCCGGAGGGCTGTTCGCTGGTCTGGGCGCCGAGGCATCGGCGCCCCGTGGTCGCCAAATCCGGGGTTTACCCGGCTAATCTTTCGAGGACCTGGGAGGGCGTGGGACAGAACCCGACCCTTTCTTCCAGGCTGTCATAGAGGAACCCCTCTTTTTCGAGGTGTTGGAGATGTAGCCGCAATGGGTCGTAGAAACCTGCCGTATTGAGCATATAGATCTTCTTATCGTGTAGCTTCAGCTGATTCCAGGTCAGCATTTCGAAGAGCTCGTCCAGTGTACCGAATCCACCGGGAAGGATGATGGCTGCATCGCAGCCCTGGTACATCATCTTTTTACGGGTATGCATATCGGGGACAACCACCAGCTCCGTCAATCCGCTGTGGTGACGTTCCCATTCCTTTAATCTTTCCGGGATGATACCTATGACCTTGCCGCCTTCTGCCAGGGCTGCGTTGGCTACTATTCCCATCAAACCCACATTGCCTCCGCCATAGATGATCTGTAATCCTGCAAGGGCCAGTAATCTGCCCAGCTGGGCGGTATGTTCAGCGTACAAGGGGTTCTTTCCATTTTGTGATCCACAAAAAACTGCAACAGATGAGATATTCATAGAATTCTTTATTCAAAATTAAAATTGACATATTACCCCTGTATTTCCTAATTTCCGGCCTGAATATTACTGCCCATGTCCTCATTGCTGCTGTTCTCTTTTGTCATCGGATATTTTTTACTCTTATTGGGAGTGGCCTGGCGTACTTCCCGGCATTCCAACAACGACTCGTTCTTCATCGGCAATCGCAGCTCGAATTGGATGCTCGTCGCCTTTGGCATGATCGGTACCTCATTATCCGGTGTGACCTTTGTTTCCGTACCCGGCACCGTGGGAGATTTTGCGGGGAATGTCCACAAAGGGTTCAGCTATTTTCAGGTGGTCATCGGCTATTTTATAGGATATTTCGTCATCGCCTATGTGCTGCTGCCGCTGTACTACCGGCTGCATCTCACCTCCATCTATAATTATCTCCAGACGAGATTTGGGAAGGTGGCCTACCGCACCGGGGCGCTGTTCTTTATTATCTCCCGGACCGTAGGCGCAACGGCAAGGCTTTATCTCGTGATCAATGTGCTGCATTTTTTTATCCTGAAGGATATGGGGGTGCCTTTTGGCGTGACCACATTTGTCATCCTGCTGATGATCCTGCTTTACACCTTCGAGGGCGGTGTGAAGACCATCGTATATACCGATACCCTCCAGACAACATTTATGCTGATAGGGCTCGTCGTGTGCATCGTCTACATGCTGCAGCATATGGACCTTTCTTTTGGGGGCGCCATGCAGGCCCTGGATGAAAAGAGCTTTACGGGTATATTCAACTGGGACATCAACAGCAAAGGCTTTTTCCTGAAGCAGATCCTGGGAGGTATGTTCATTACCATCGCCATGACCGGCCTGGATCAGGAGATGATGCAGAAAAATATCAGCGTAAAGAATCTGAAGGACTCGCAGAAGAACATGGTTACTTTCAGCCTGATACTCGTGCTGGTAAACTTTCTTTTCCTGTTATTAGGAGGGTTGTTATATCTGTTTGTTCTGCACAATGGGGGCGCCTATCAGGGACATGAGCTGCTGGTGGATGGTCATAATGTGATAGGGGATGATCTTTTCCCCACGCTGGCCCTGCATGCCATGCCAAAGGCAGTCTCCATCCTCTTTATCATAGGGCTGATATCCGCCCTCTTCCCCAGCGCCGATGGGGCATTGACTGCGCTGACCTCCAGCTTTTGTATCGACATACTGGGACTTCGGGAACGCACAGGGTGGACCGAGCAGCAGAAGAAAAAGACCCGCATGACCGTACACGTCACTTTCGCCGTCATCTTTCTGCTATGTATACTCGTATTTAAATGGATCGATAATAAATCCATCATTGGCGTCATCCTCGAGCTGGCCGGCTATACGTATGGACCATTGCTGGGGCTGTTTGCCTTTGGCATTTTCACCCGCCGGCATCTGCCCGACACAGGAGTGATCACCGTCATCTGTCTGGTGGCGCCGCTGCTGTGTTATTTTCTCAGCAGGTATTCCGCACAGTGGCTGGGTGGGTTCCAGATAGGAATAGAGCTGCTGCTGATCAACGGGGTTCTCACGTACCTGGGACTGCTGATTGTCTCCCGGCCCGCGCCGGACGCCCCGATAGACATTAAAAGGTCGGCTGCCACAAACTAAATTTCCAACAGTCTCGTTATAGGATTAGATCCGGTTTATGGGATCAGATCCAATATCTAACGAAACAGAGAGCAGTATGAATGACACGATCCGTATGTCCAAACAGCGCAGATGGGCAGAATCAAAAGCACACAGTAGTTGGCAGATCTTTAAAATAATGGCTGAGTTTGTGGATGGGTTCGAGGCATTGGCCAAGCTGGGCCCTTGCATATCCATCTTCGGATCGGCTCGTACCAAACCCGGGACAGAATATTATGAGCTGTCTACCGAGATCGCACAGCGGTTGGCGGAAGAGGGTTTTGGGATCATCTCCGGCGGAGGACCTGGTATTATGGAGGCCGCCAACAAAGGGGCGCAGCTGGGTGGAGGCAAGTCAGTGGGGTTGAATATAGAGCTACCATTTGAGCAGCATTGCAATCCGCATATCGACCGGGACGCCAACCTGAATTTCGACTACTTCTTTGTCCGCAAGGTCATGTTCACCAAATATTCCCAGGGGTTCATTATGATGCCAGGTGGATTCGGCACCATGGATGAATTTTTTGAAGTGGCCACACTCATCCAGACAGGTAAGATGGAGACAGTACCCCTGATCCTTGTAGGGTCTTCTTACTGGGGTGGACTGCTCAGCTGGATGAAGGAGGTCATGCTGCATCAGCATGGAAATATCTCTCCACACAATATGGATCTGCTGAAAGTGGCCGATACGGCCGATGAAGTAGCGCAGCACGTGCTGGCCTTTTATCAGCAGCATTCTCTGCAACCTAACTTTTAGGCATATCTTTGCCGAAACGTTCGGCGTGGATATAATCAACCCATTGGCACAGGCCTATGCAGAGCGGTTCACCTCTCCGGAGAACGGTCTGCTCAGGGAGATCGCAGATCATACCTATCAACATCATGCTCATGCGCATATGCTGAGCGGCCATTTGCAGGGCCGGTTCCTGGAAATGATAAGCCGTTTGCAGCGACCCAGCCGGATACTGGAAATAGGCACGTTTATGGGATATAGCGCTATATGCCTGGCCGCCGGACTCAGGCAGGATGGAGTGCTCCATACCATCGAGTTAAGGGACGAGGATGCAGATGTCGCCGAGGGGTACTTCCGCCGGGCAAATATGGATGGCCGGATAATACTGCACCGGGGTATTGCGTTAGAGATCATCCCGGCCCTTAAAGAGGACTGGGATTTGGTTTTTATAGACGCGGATAAGGTCAATTATACAGAATACTATAAATTAGTACTGCCGCGACTGACACCCGGGGGGCTGATCATTGCCGACAATGTGCTGTTCCATGGGAAGGTGCTCGAAGAACCAGTTAACGACAAGAATGCCAAGGCGATACACGCTTTTAATGAGTATGTGGAAAAGGACGATACTGTTGAAAAACTAATGCTCACCGTCCGGGATGGCTTGCTGTTCATCCGGAAAAAAATCAATGCGGGGCTTTCATGAAGGGAAAACAAATTCTATTCGGAGCATGGATCATCCTCAGTGGGGGAAGACTTTACGCCCAGAACAATCCTGACGTCATCAACTACATTAATACGTACAAAGCACTGGCTATCAGTGAAATGCAGCGAACGGGCGTGCCTGCTTCCATCACCCTGGCCCAGGGTATCCACGAGAGTGAGGCCGGTAACAGCGACCTGGTGAAAAGGTCGAATAACCATTTTGGCATCAAGTGCAAGGATGACTGGGCAGGGGAGAGAGTATACCACGACGACGATGCACGTGGAGAATGTTTCCGTAGTTATCCTGCAGCTGCGGATTCTTACAGGGACCACTCTGATTTTCTCAAAAGAGGCAGCCGCTATGCCTTTCTCTTCAACCTGGACCCGGCGGATTATGAAGCCTGGGCCAATGGGCTCCGCAAGGCCGGATATGCGACAAATGTCCGTTATTCCCAGATACTTATAAAATACGTACAGGATTATAACCTGAACCAGTATTCTCTCATTGCCATGGGCAAGATGAAGCCTTCCGACGAGGTGGTGCTCACCGTACCCGGATCGCCTTCGCAGCCGCTGACAGCCATGAACCAGGGACCTGCCGTAGTGGTGACACCCGGCGCCGGAGGGCCAGTGGTGCAGCCGGCAGGGACGGATCTCCGGAAGAACTACCCGGACGGGGAGTTCCAGATCAACCGTACCCGGGTGGTTTTTGTCAAAGCAGGAACCTCGCTGTTGGCCATCGCCAACCAATACGATGTGCAGCTTGCCCGGCTGTTGGAATTCAACGACCTGAAAGAAGAGGACGTAGTGGTAAAGGACCAGTTGCTCTTCCTGCAGCGTAAGCGCAGGACAGGGGCTGCTGAATTTCATATTGTACAGGACGGGGAGTCGTTATATGACATATGCCAGGCAGAAGGGATGCGCTTCCAGGACCTGTTGGAAATGAATCAGCTGACGCCAGATGCACAGCCGGCCGCGGGAGAAAAGATCTATCTGCAGTCGTCCGCGCCTACCCGTCCGGTGATAACCAAAACTGTTAACTGATAAATCAAATAGGATGTCCATTGTCCGGGTACACGATAAGGAGTTCGAGCCTTATTTAAGCGAGGAGTTGATAAAGAGTAAGATAAAGGAGATTGCAGAGCGGATCAACCAGGATTATGCCGGGAAGATGCCTTTGTTTGTCGCCATTCTGAATGGGAGCTTTATGTTTGCGTCAGACCTGTTCAAGGCCATTGCCATCGAGGCGGAAATATGTTTTATCAAACTGGCTTCTTATAAAGGAACAAAATCATCCGGGCATGTGATCACCGCCATCGGACTGGATACGGATCTGATCGGGAGACATGTGGTGATCATCGAGGATATTGTGGATACGGGCAAGACATTGAGTGAGTTTTTACCGCAGTTGGAGCATATGCAGCCCGCCAGTCTGCGTATTGCGGCCCTTCTGCACAAGCCCGAGGCGACAGTGTATCCCATCAGCGTGGATTATCTGGGTTTTGCGGTGCCGAACAAATTCCTGTTGGGGTATGGGCTGGATTATGATGGGCTGGGCAGGAATATACCCTCTATCTATAAACTCATCGAGTAGGATAGAGCAGGCTGGCGGCCGGCAGGTCAGGTACTTTAACAAACTGATGCTTGACAAAGCTTATAATTCGTAGTAATTTAAGAATCAAAATATCCCATTGAAAAATGTAGCCATTTTTGTTATTGGCTGTCTTTTGTTTCAATCCTCCCTGGCCCAATACTATTTGCGGGGCGAGATAAAGGATGAGAACAATAGCTACTTGCCAAATGTGAGAATACTACTGCATTCCAGCGGGTATTTATATCATTCCGGAAGTTCCGGAGAGTTCGGGATACCTGTGTCACAACCCGGCGACTCGCTCACGCTTTCTGCAGACGGATACCAGACCTCCACCATACATGTAGACGCCACCGAATATCAGCACCTTACACTAAAGCTGTTATATCATCCACCACCCGCGCCGAAGAAGAGACTGCTGTCCCTGACAAAGGATCTGAAGGGCGGTGACTGGAAAGGCTGGACCGTAGGTAGCGAGACCTATAGCTCGCTGGTGGAAAATGCATTCGTTCCGGCGTCAAGATTTCCCGAGACAGGTTTTGCCCTCAACATCGACAAGGCCAGCTATAGCAATGTGCGTCGATTCCTGAACATGGGCAGCACCATACCACCCGATGCCGTGCGTATCGAGGAGCTGTTGAACTATTTTAATTTTGGCTATAGCGAGCCGCCCAGGGACAGCTGTTTTTCCATCCGCAGCAGTCTGTCGGAATGCCCATGGAATCAGGAAGATCAGCTGCTGTTCGTAAAGGTCTGCGCCCGTAAGCTGGACCCAGCCAGGATACCACCCGCCAATCTCGTGTTCCTCATCGACGTATCCGGGTCCATGGACCTGCCCAATAAGCTGCCCCTGTTGAAGTCCGCCTTTACCCTGCTGGTGAACAACCTGCGGGACATCGATACCGTCTCCATCGTCGTATATGGCAGTACCGTAGGGGTCTGGCTGCCTCCTACTTCCGGCGCGGATAAGAAAAAGATACAAAAGTCCATCGAGGACCTTTCCCCCGGAGGACCGACCCCGGGCGAGGCTGGTATCCGGGCTGCCTACCGGGTGGCCAAGTCGCAGTTCATCACGGGAGGGAATAATAGGGTGATCCTCGCCACTGACGGAGACTTCAACGTGGGGGAGACTTCGGAGGATGAGCTGGAAAAGCTGGTGACCCTGCACAAACAATGGGGTATCTATCTCACTTGTCTGGGCGTAGGCATGGGTAATTATAAGGACTCGAAACTGGAGGCGCTGGCTAAAAAGGGAAATGGGAATTTTGCTTACCTCGATGACGAGCGGGAGGCCGAGAAAGTGCTGGTACGGGAATTTACACAAACCGTATATGCCGTGGCGGATGACGCATATCTGAACATCGCATTTAATTCTACCCTCGTAAAGGACTACAGACTGATAGGGTTCGATAATAAGGTAAAGGTACTTTCCGACAGCCTGAATGAAGTGCAGGGTGGGGAAGTAGGATCAGGGCATTCATTGCTGGCCCTTTTCGAGATCACACCTACCGATACCGACAGCGTCGATATCACGGATAAGGACAGACTGGCCAGAGTGGTATTGAATTATAAGCTGCCCCATGATTCCGTGGTGAAGTCTACCGCCTATACCTGCTCCTCCGAGGTGACACCCTTTTCTGAATTGCAGCCCTGTTATAGATTTGCTTCCTCCATCGCCATGTTCGGAGGGCTCCTGAAGCACTCGAAGTTCATCCCCCAGTCCGGCTGGAAATCCGTGATCGGGTTGGCGGAAAGATCCAGCGACCCCGAAGATGGGATGCAGCAGGAATTTATCGGCCTCATCGAAAAGGCCCGTAAGATCTACGGCCACCAAAAGAAAAAAAAGGTGGAAGACTAACTAAACATCTCTCTTACTTTGTCGAAGAAGCTACGTTCATTCTTATCCGGCTTGGGCTGGAAGTTGGGTGAATCGTTGAGCTTTTCCAGGATCGCCTTTTCTTCGGGAGAGACGTGCTGAGGTGTCCAGACATTGACATGTATCAGCTGGTCGCCTTTTTCGTAAGAATTGACGCCCGGGAAACCCTTGCCTTTCAGACGGAATATCTTTCCGCTTTGTGTGCCGGGTGGTATTTTGATCTTGGCTTTGCCGTCGATGGTGGGAACTTCCGCGTTCATGCCAAAGACAGCGTCCGAGAAAGATATATGAAGCTCATAGGCGACGTTGAGACCATCGCGGTGCAGCTCGGGATGTGATTCTTCTTCAATGAGAATAATGAGATCGCCTGCCATGCCACCTCTTTCACCTGCATTGCCTCGTCCGCCTACACTGAGCTGCATACCTTCCTGTACGCCCGCGGGGATGTCGATGGTCACCGTTTCTTCGCCATATACCCGTCCTTCGCCTTTGCACACCGTACATTTGGAAGTGACGATGGAGCCTTCGCCATTACAGGTCGGACAGGTAGTGACCGTCTGCATCTGGCCGAGGAAGGTGCTGGTAACTTTGCGTACCTGGCCACTGCCACCGCAGGTGGAGCAGGTCTGTATGCTGCCTTTGTCCTTGGCGCCGCTACCGGTACAGGTATTGCAGGTGACGTATTTTTTTACCTTGATATTCTTGGTAACGCCCTTGGCTATCTCTTCATAGTTGAGCTTGATCTTTACCCGGAGATTACTCCCTCTCACACCGCGTGCGCGGGAACCACCGCCCCCACGCCGGCCGCCTCCGAAAAAGCTGCCGAAGAGGTCGTCCCCGAAGATGTCCCCAAACTGGCTGAATATATCCTCCATGTTGGGGTTGCCGTTAAACCCACGGCCATTGCCGGACACCCCCGCATGGCCATAGCGGTCGTACTGCGCCTTTTTGTCCCCATCGCTCAATACCTCGTATGCTTCCGCCGCCTCCTTGAATTTTTCTTCTGCGGCCTTGTCGCCAGGGTTGCGGTCAGGGTGGTATTGCATGGCTACCTTACGGTATGCCTTTTTGATCTCGTCGGCGGATGAACCTTTTGTGACGCCGAGTATTTCATAATAATCTCTCTTTGTAGACATAAATAGACGCTCAATTTTTATTTGCCAACCACCACTTTGGCAAATCGGATGATCTTATCGTTGAGATAATAGCCCTTCTGTACTTCGTCGATGACCTTGCCTTTTAACTTTTCATCCTTTACGGGTATTTCCGTGATAGCTTCATGCTTTTCCACGTCAAAGTCCGTATGGATGCTCTTCATGGGTTTTAACCCCTTTGCCTGGAGGGTGGACCGAAGCTTATTAAATACCAGCTGGACCCCTTCCTTGATCTGGTCGATGTTTTCAGCGTTTTGTAGCTGTTTTTCAGCTCTTTCGCAGTCGTCCAGCACGTCCAGAAGGGAAGTGATCACCTCCTTGCCGGCCGTTTGGCGTATTTCCAGGTTCTCCCGGGCGCTGCGCTTCCTGAAATTATCGAATTCGGCGAAGAGGCGAAGGTACTTATCTTTCTGATCCTGAACTTCCTGCTTTAATTTTTCCACTTCATCCTCCAATCCCACACTGTCGTTGAGATGGGTGGTACCCGCGACATTCTCGTCCGTGTTCATGTCTTCCATATCGTTGTTGATGTCTTCAATGTTCATACTTCGTAAAATTTGTGCTGGGAATGCGCTCCCGACAAAACGCGTTTCCGCGTTTTCGGGCACAAAGGTAAGGTAGACAAAAGTTCTGCCAAGCCCTAATCAGAGACAAATTGTCGGGTAAACAGAGATTTTCCTGACATTCCGGACCCGTGACGTAGTGATGCAGTATAACCTAATGTAAATTAGCCTCTTAAACATATGGGGGCATCCTGCTTTTTTAGTAATTTTAGCGGCTATTTAAAGCTACTGCATATGAAGAGGAATTTATCGATGGTTTGCCTTCTGTCATGTCTGTCCGTATTGTCAGTTCTATCCACGGGATGCGGGAAGAAGAATGATACGGCCGCTCCGCCCCCTCCCCCTGCTCAGAACGGACCGGATATCACCTACTACCTCACCACGGCCAATGGG
>Ga0105240_10004569_pt1 | contig 20994 bp, 17 predicted proteins | sample KBSC54metaG_FD_80426 | JGI IMG/M metagenome (GOLD analysis project Ga0105240, IMG submission 80426) | Corn rhizosphere microbial communities from Kellogg Biological Station, Michigan, USA - KBS C5-4 metaG | ecosystem: Host-associated > Plants > Roots > Rhizosphere > Soil | place: Michigan, USA... | reverse complement strand
GCAGCTGCAGGCCTTCGAGCTGCGGCAGGTCGCGCTCGAGGCGTTCGATCTCGAGGCGGAACGCGTGCACGTCCTCGAAGCGGCGATAGACCGACGCGAAGCGCACATAAGCAACCTGGTCGAGCGGCTTGAGTTCGGCCATCACGTGTTCGCCGACGCGCAACGAAGGCACTTCGCGTTCGCCGCTCATGCGCAGCGCATGGATGACGTGGCGCACGGCGGTGTCGATCTGTTCCGGCGAGACCGGCCGCTTCTGCAACGCGCGTTCGAAACTCGTGCGCAGCTTGGCTTCGTCGAACGCTTCGCGACGGTCGTCGTTCTTGACGATCGCGGGCAACTTGATCTCGGCGTTCTCGTAAGTATTGAAGCGCTCGCTGCAAGCCGGACACTCGCGCCGCCGACGCACGGTCGCACCGTCCTCGGTCAACCGCGAATCGATCACGCGGGTGTCTTCGTGCTGGCAGAAGGGGCAGTGCACGCGAGGTCTACAACTCTTTATTGGTCGTAGTTGAATGGCAACAGGAACGTATCGCGTGTCGGGACTCCATCGCACATCGCTGGCTCGTAGCGAATGGCTTTAGCTGTCTCCTCGGCGGCCCTTGCGAAATCCCTATCGGTCGCGCACACGGCATGCACCGATTCCACGGACCCATTCGCTTCAAGACGGACGAGCACCTGTGCGCTGCCTGACTTACGAAAATTGCCGAAAGCGTCGGGGTAACCTGCCTCAGACGGAATATGCGACTTCGACGGAATCTTGCAACCACTGGGAGTAGTCCACGCGGAGCGGAGCGAATCGTATTCGGCCTGACTCAACAACTGCATGCCTGACGAGCATCGCCCTGTCGTCTTATCGTAGTGAACGCCTGGCGAGGCAATGCCGCTGCTGACCAAAGGAACTCGATTCATGTCTGCCGGCCGCGTCCCGTCGGATGCACATCCCGCGACAGCCAGAATGGCGATCATCACTGTCATTCGAAACATGCCCACTCCCGATTTCATGCGTACACCGGATATTTCTTGCACTGCGCCGTCACCTTCCCGCGCACCGCCGCAATCACCGCCTCATCCGCCGGCGCATCCAGCACGTCGCAAATCCAGTTCGCGAGGTCGATGCAATCCTGTTCGAGATAACCGCGCGTCGTCACCGCCGGCGTACCGATGCGCAATCCTGAAGTCACGAACGGCGAACGCGGGTCGTTCGGCACCGCGTTCTTGTTGACGGTGATGTGCGCCTTGCCGAGTGCGGCTTCCGCGTCCTTGCCGGTGAGGTCGCGGCCGATCATGTCGACGAGAAACAAATGGTTTTTTGTGCCGCCGGAAACGATGTTGACGCCGCGCGCGATGAAGGTCTTCGCCATCGCTTGCGCGTTCTTCGCGACTTGTTGTTGATACGTCTTGAACTCCGGTTCCAGCGCTTCCTTGAACGCGACGGCTTTCGCGGCGATCACGTGCATCAGCGGGCCGCCCTGGATGCCCGGGAAGACGATGCTCTGCAATTTCTTGACCATGTCCTCGGACGCATCTTTCGCGACGATGATGCCGCCGCGCGGACCGCGCAGCGTCTTGTGCGTCGTGGACGTGACGACGTGCGCGTGCGGCAGCGGGCTCGGATACACGCCCGCTGCGATCAAGCCGGCGACGTGCGCCATGTCGACGAAGAAGATCGCGCCAACCGAATCCGCGATCTGGCGCATGCGCGCCCAGTCGACGACCTGCGAGTACGCGCTGAATCCGCCGACCAGCATCTTCGGTTTGTGCTCGGTCGCGAGGCGCTGCACTTCGTCGTAATCGATCAACCCTTTTGCATCGACGCCGTACTGCACGGCGTTGAAGAGTTTTCCGCTGATATTGACCTTCGCGCCGTGGGTGAGATGACCGCCGTGCGCGAGCGACATGCCTAGGATCGTATCGCCCGGCTGCAGCAGCGCGAGATACACGGCCTGGTTCGCCTGCGATCCGGAATGCGGCTGCACGTTCGCGTAGTCGCAATCGAACAATTGCTTTGCGCGATCGATCGCGAGTTTCTCCGCCACGTCGACGAATTCGCAACCGCCGTAATAACGCTTGCCCGGATAGCCTTCCGCGTACTTGTTGGTCAGCACGCTGCCTTGCGCTTCCAGCACGCGCGGGCTGGCGTAGTTTTCCGATGCGATCAGCTCGACGTGGTCTTCCTGGCGCTGGCGCTCGTTGGCGATGGCCTGGGCGAGTTCGGGGTCGTAACCTTCGATACGGCTGTCGCGGGGGAACATGGCGGACCTCGGCGCTGGCGGAAAGACGCAAAGTGTAGCTTTGATGCGGGTTTGTGGGTGAGAAGGGCTGCTCGCGAGCCATTGGCTCGCAGGCCGACGAACGCCCGGCGGCTACGCCGACGGGCCGGAAATGCGGCGACAGGACATCGCTTCCGGCATAATTGCGCCCATTCCCAGACCTTACCGGTCGCCCGCCTCGCGGGCCGGCCGCGTCACATCGCGGAGCATCCCCATGCAATACATCTACACCATGATCGGCGTGTCCAAGACCGTGCCGCCGAAGCGGCAGATCATCAAGGACATCTCGTTGTCGTTCTATCCCGGCGCGAAGATCGGCCTGCTCGGCCTCAACGGCTCCGGCAAGACCACGGTGCTGCGGATCATGGCCGGCATCGACCACGACTTCCAGGGCGAGGCGCGGCCGCAGCCCGGCATCAAGATCGGCTACCTCGAACAGGAGCCGCGCCTGAATCCCGAACACACCGTGCGCGAAGCGGTCGAGGAAGGCGTTGGCGAACTGCTGCACGCGCAGGAAATGCTGGACAAGGTCTACGAGGCCTATGCCGAGGAAGGCGCGGATTTCGACAAGCTCGCCGCGCAGCAGCAGCGGCTGGAAGCGATCCTCGCAGCCGGCGACGCAGCCACGCTCGAACACCAGCTCGAAATCGCCGCTGATGCGCTGCGTATCCCCGCGTGGGATGCGATCTGCGGAAAATTGTCGGGCGGCGAAAAGCGCCGCGTCGCGCTGTGCCGGCTGCTGTTGTCGAAGCCCGACATGCTGCTGCTCGACGAACCGACCAACCATCTCGACGCCGAGTCGGTCGAATGGCTCGAACAATTCCTCACCCGTTTCCCGGGCACCGTGGTGGCGGTCACCCATGATCGCTACTTCCTCGACAACGCCGCCGAATGGATCCTCGAGCTCGATCGCGGCAAGGGCATTCCGTGGAAGGGCAATTACAGCGAATGGCTGAGCCAGAAATCCGAACGCCTGAAGCTCGAGGAGTCGCAGGAAAAATCGCGACAGAAAGCGTTGGCGAAGGAACTCGAATGGGTGCGCCAGAACGCCAAGGGCGGCCGCAGCAAGGGCAAGGCGCGCATGCAGCGCTTCGAGGAACTGAACTCGGTCGAATACCAGAAGCGCAACGAGACCAATGAACTGTTCATTCCGCCGGGCGAGCGCCTCGGCGACAAGGTGATCGAGTTCAAGAACGTCAGCAAATCGTTCGGCGACCGCATGCTGATCGACGACCTTAGCATCACCATTCCGCCCGGCGCGATCGTCGGCATCATCGGTCCGAACGGCGCCGGCAAGTCGACGTTGTTCAAGATGATCACCGGCGCGGAAAAACCCGACAGCGGCGAAGTGAACGTCGGCCACACGGTGAAGATCGCCTACGTCGACCAGAGCCGCGACGCGCTCGAGGCCGACAAGAACGTGTGGCAGGCGGTATCGGGCGGTTCGGACATCCTCACCATCGGCAAGGTCGAGATCCAGTCGCGCGCCTACATCGGCCGCTTCAACTTCAAGGGCGCGGACCAGCAGAAACTCGTCGGCACCTTGTCGGGCGGCGAACGCGGCCGCCTGCACATGGCGAAGACCTTGCTGCAAGGCGGCAACGTGTTGCTGCTCGACGAACCGTCCAACGACCTCGACATCGAAACCCTGCGCGCGCTCGAAGACGCCCTGCTCGAGTTCCCCGGCTGCGTGATGGTGATCTCGCATGACCGCTGGTTCCTCGACCGCATCGCGACCCACATCCTCGCGTTCGAAGGCGACTCGCACGTGGAGTTCTTCCAGGGCAACTACCGTGAATACGAAGAAGACAAGCGCCGCAGGCTCGGCGAGGAAGGCGCGCAGCCGCATCGGTTGCGGTACAAGGCACTTAAATAACTGGAGCTTCAATGAGCTTCATCAAGAATCTGCAGCGTCGCTGGAGTCAATCGAATTCGCTGGTTTGCGTCGGCCTCGACCCCGAGCCAGCGAAATTCCCCGCGCACTTGCGCGACGATCCAGATGCAGTCTTCGCGTTTTGCAAAGCGATCGTCGATGCCACCGCCGATCTTGTGTGCTGCTTCAAGCCGCAGATCGCGCATTTCGCCGCGCTCGGCGCAGAAGACGCGCTGCAACGATTGATCGCGCATATCCACGTCGCGCATCCCGGCGTGCCGGTGATCCTCGATGCCAAGCGCGGCGACATCGGCAGCACCGCGCAGAACTATGCGATCGAAGCGTTCGATCGCTACGGCGCGGATGCGGTGACCGCGAATCCGTATCTCGGCCGCGATTCGGTGCAGCCGTTCCTTGATCGCGCCGACAAGGGCGTGGTGATTCTCTGTCGCACATCGAATCCGGGCGCCAGCGATTTCCAGGATTTAGACGTTTCCGGAAAACCGCTCTTCCAACATGTCGCCGAAACTGTCGCGCGCGACTGGAACGGCAACGGCAATTGCGCGCTCGTCGTCGGCGCGACCTGGCCCGAGCAATTGCGTGAAGTGCGCGCGATCGTCGGCGACATGCCGCTGCTGATTCCCGGCGTCGGCGCGCAAGGCGGCGACGTGGAAGCCGTCGTGACCAACGGCCGCACATCCGCTGGCAACGGCCTGATCATCAGCTCCTCGCGCGCGATCCTCTACGCGAGCCCAGGCGAAGATTTCGCCGACGCCGCGCGCAAGGCGACGCTGGAATTGCGCGACGCGATCAATCGGTATCGTTCAGTCGCCTGAACGCGAATCCCCGCCGGTTCAGGCAAGCCCCGAAGTGCCGGCGCTATAGTGCTGTAGTCGGCATGCGTCATCGGCAATCCATCGCGACAATGAGGTCGTGGTTGGTTGTCGAAGGAAACGAAGTCCGACCTAACCCAAGCACGCAGGACGCGGCGCTAAACGCATCCGCGAGCAAGCGGCTCGCTTCATCGGCGTTCTGAGGACCGGCATGCAAACCTTCACCAAAATCTTTCTCGCGTTCCTGCTGCTTGTTGCAAGCAAGAGCGCATTCGCAGTCACGGTCACCCAGAAAAACATCTGCAAGGACACGCCGGTGCCTGCCGGCTGGGTGGTTGCGAACAAGACGTGGAGCCGGATCACTTGCGGCAATCCCGTTACCCCGCAGGCCAACGTGTGGCTGATCGATGAATACGACAACCTGCCGGTGGGAACGCCGCTGACCGTGTGCGCGTCCTCGCCCGTTCCAAATGGATGGGTTCCCACGGGCTTCCAGTGGAACCCTTCGGTGTGCGGCGCGCAATTCAGCACGCAAACCAGCTCGTACAACACGATCACGATGCGATACGTGTCTTGCACGAACGAGACCAGCAAGCTTTGTTATCCGTCGCTGGCGCAGTACGCGGTGATTTGGGCGTTACCGAAGACGGTGCCCATCCCGTACGGCCAAAGCACCGGTTCGAGCGTGATCGGCTGGTTCGCGCCGATTCCGGTTTGCGTCTGGGTGAGTTCGGGCGGCGGGGCCGCACAGTTGTGGAGTTGCGACGGTAATTACGCCGTGCAGACATGGCCGTACACCAGTCCGGGCGTGAGCCAAACCTTCATGGTCAGCCCGAGTTCGACCTCGGCATCGCCAACTCTCGCTTCCGTCGTCATCAAGGGAGTGGAAGGATCCGCCCCGAGAATTTTTGCATCGCCGACTGCAGTCGCAATTCCGGCAGGCAAGCTCGTCGGCAGCACGACGATTTCCTACAATCTTTCCGGATCGGATTATCCAGCGATGTGCATCTGGGTTTCGACCAACGGGACGACGCCATTGCTGTGGGCCTGCGGCGCCGGCACGAAATTCTCGCAGGTCTGGCGATACGTGCCGAAGGGCGGCAAGTCCGTCTTCTGGTTGAATACAAGCCAGACTTCGTCGTCGCAAATACTTGCTTCCGTCGTCGTGACGGGCAACTAGCGCGCGCGCAACAAGGCGCGTGGCGCGGCGATGAAGTAGTAATGCATCCATAGCGCGATCCACAAGATCGCGCGCAGCGGCGGCGATGCCTGCGCAGCCTCGAACTTGTTGAAATAGCGCCACATCCCGCGATGTTTCTGCCATTCGACCCATAGCGGTCGGCGACGACTCGACACGCCACGCAGATGCGTCACCCGCACGTCGTTGGCGATGCAAACGGAATGGCCCGTGTCGCGCACGCGCCGGCACAGGTCGAGATCTTCCGCGTGCAAGCGATAAGCCGTATCGAAGCCGCCGACTTGCGCGAACACCCGCGTCGGCATCAGCAGCATCGCGCCGGACAGCGCATCCACGCGCTGCACCGCGCTGCCGTCGCTGGCGACATCCAGCGCGTTGCGCGCGCCGCCGGCAAACAACAGACTGCGCAACGACGGATCGCGACGCCGCACCGCCGCGTCCTCGGCGCCATCGGCATCGACCTGCACGCAACCGAGTGCGCCGAGATTCGGCATGTCGTTCGCGTGCGCAAGCAGTCGCGCGAAGGTGTCGGCATCGACCATGCAATCCGGATTGACGAACGCAAGCCACGCCTGCGCGCAGTTCGCCGCGCCGTCGTTGCACGCGGCCGCGAAACCGGGATTCTCGGGATCGACGCGGAGCGTGACGCGCGCTTCCTTTTCCGAAAGCGGCAGCACGCGCGCAACGGTGTCGTCGTCGGAACCGTTGTCGATCAGCACGATCTCGACGATTTCCGGCGTCGCCAGCAAACGCTGCAGGCAATCGACGATCGTCGTCGCGCTGCAATGGGTGACGACGACGGCGCGGATGCTGCCGGATGGATCAGTCATTTGCGCCTTGCACGCGCGGCTGCGGCGGTTGCGCAACCACGCTCGTGGCGCGCCGACGCGCCATCACATCACTTGCCTTGCGGCGGCGCCGGCGCACGCAGAGGATCGAGCGCGCGGAAGCGGCTGCCGTATTCGTCGGTCAACTTGCGCGCATCGCTGGGGTCGCGGATCACGGTCGGCGTCACCAGCACCAGCACTTCCTCGCGCTCGTTGGTCAGTCCCTTGGTGCCGAACAGGGCGCCGACGACCGGAAGACGGCTCAAGAACGGTACGCCGTTGCTGTTGGTGCCCTTGGTTTCCTTGATGAGTCCGGCGAGGATGATGGTCTCGCCGCTTTGCACGGCGACAGAGGTCTTGAGCTTGCGGTCGTCGACGCTGATATTGCCGGCGATGGTCGGCCCCGACGTGCTCGGCGAGCTCACGTCCTCGGTGATGTCCATGAACACCATGCCGTTGCTGGCGACGCGCGGTTTCACCTTCAGGCTCACGCCGGTTTGGCGGAACTGCACCTGGCTGTAGGTGTTGTCGATCGCGCCCGTGGATCCGGTGCCGCTGCCCGGCGGCGTCACCGAGCCCGTGGTTCCAAGTCCCGGCGAGAAGATCGTGCTCGCGACCGGGATCTGCGTGCCCGAATCGAAATCGGCCTCGACGTTGTTGCGTACCATCAACGAGGGCGCCGACAACACGCGCACGTGCGAGACCTGGTCGAGCGCCTTGACCACCGCGAGCGTATTCGGCCCGAGGAAAGTCCACTGCGCACCCGGGTTGTTCGGATCGCTGTCGGGCAGGATGCTGCCGGCGATCGCGCCGAAACCCGTTCGGTGCGCGGCGATGCCGAGCAAGGTCGGATCGGGGATCGCATTCTGGAAGTACCAGCTCACGCCGTACTGCAAGTCGCCGGTCAGGTTGACTTCGATCACCTGCGCTTCGATGTGCACCTGCAGCGGCATCGAATCGAGGCGGTCGATCGCGCGACGGATCGATTCCCACTGCGCCGGCGTCGCCCGCACGAGCAACGAATTGCTGTCCTCGACCGAAGTGATGCTGACCCCGCTGCCGCCCTGTCCCTGCGCTGCATTCCCGGTCGTGCCGGTGCCGCCGTTGCGATCGCCGCCGACTGCACTCTGTATCGCCGCGGCTGCGGATGCCGGCTGGCTCGACTTGTTGTCGGAACCGTAGGTGCTGACCTCGACTGGCTCCAACCCGGGCATCGTCGATGGCGGTGGCGTCGCCTGCGTGGGTGCGGCGTTGCCGTACAACGTGCCGAGCTGGGTGGACAGGTCGCTCGCCTTGACGTTCTTGACCTCGTATACGTACAGCCGCGCGGTCTGTCCGTCGCCCTGGTCGAGGCGATCGATCCAGGTCTGGATTTCGTTGAGGTAGCGCGGCTGCGGAGTGATCACCAGCACCGCATTGATGCCTTCCAGCGGCATGAAGCGGAACATTCCGGCGACCGGCGTCTTGCTGTTCGCTCCGAACGCGGTTTCGAGCGAGGAGACCATGTGCACCGCGCCGGTCTGCTGCAACGGGAACACGCCGACCGACATGCCGGCGAGCCAGTCGACATCGAAGATCTGCACCGTGCGCAAATAATTTTCGAGTTCGGCACGCGTCCCGGCAAGGACGATCAAATTGCGCGCCGAATCGACGTTGACGATCGCATTGGTGCGCGCGTACGGCGCAAGCAGTTTCTGCATCTCGGTCGCGGAAATGAAATGCAGGGGCACCGCGCGCACTTCATAACCGCGCACGTTGCCGATCGGACCGGTATGCGGGCCGAGGTTGCCGGAAACCAGCGCCTGGTCGGCCGGCACGATGTTGTAGCGGCCGTCGGCCCAGATCATCCGCGCGTTGTTCCAGCCCAACACCATCTCCAGCAGGGAAAGAGCTTGGTTGGCGTCGACCGGGCTCGGCGTCGAAAGGGTGACGGTGCCGCGCACGCCGGGTGAGATCACATAATTTTTCTGCAGCAAGTCGCCGAGGATCGCCTTGATCACCGCATTCAGCGACTCGCCCTCGAAATTGAACGTCGTCTGCCCGGCACCGGCATTGTTGCGCCCCTGCGACTGCACCGACGCCGCGCCGGTATCGATGGTTTGCCCGGTGCCTGCGTGGATGGTCGGCGGAAGGCGCGGCGGCGGCGTGGTCTCGAAGGACTTGCTGTCGTCGTTGACGGTCGTGCGCGCTGCGGGTGGTGGCAGCACGGCGGTGCGATCCATGCGCGGACGCGGCGGGCTGACGCAACCGGCGAACAGGGTCAGCGTGGCGCAGAACAGTGCCATTGCAAGCGCGTTGCGGGAGCGGCGTTTCGATGCGCCACTCGGGGAGTGCTGGTTCGTGCAGGTGAGCATCATGCGCGTCACTGTACCTTTTCGTTCGTTGGCGGCGAACTGCCGCCCTGGGCTTGTACCTGCTGGCGACGCTCTTCGATGCGTCGACGGATTTGTTCGGCCTGCTGGGCGGCTTCGTTGGCCGCATTGTTCGCGGCCTCGTTGGCCGCTGCGTTCACGGCATCGGGTGGTGCCTGGACTTGCGCAGGATCGGCCGGTTGCGACGGATCCGCATTGCCTGGCGGCCGTGCCGTCACCACCGCGCCGCTGGCGATCGCCTGCGGGGTCAAGCCCATCTGCGTCGGCTCCTCGCCACCCTGGCCGTCGAACACCCGCAGTTCGAGCGTGGTCTGGCCTTGCGAGCCGCCATCGAACACGACCGAGCGCGGTGTCATCCCGACCATCTTCCAACCCGAGTAAGCGCCACCGAGTGCCTGGCCTTCGCGCACGCGCAGGCTTTCCTTGGTCTTGGGATCCTGCACGATCGCCATCTGCAGCGACGGCGTGATCAGGATGCTGGTGAGGATGACATCGAGCGCTTGCGCGGCCTCCGCACTCTGCCCCGGAACATGCACGGCGATCGGTTTCCGATCCGGATAAAACAGTGGCCGATTGGATGCCTCGGCATAAGCCTCCAGCGGCCCCAATGCACTACGTGCACTGGCAAGCGGCACCTTTGGCAAGGGCGGTGCGAGCGCCGGATCGTCGGCGAGCAGGTCGTAACCTCCGCCGAATCCGGCCAGCGCGACGATCGCGCACAGCAACGCCCACCCGGCAATGGCGATCAACAGCCAGCTGCGTGGTTCAAGCCTACGGAGCATGGCCGGCCCCGGGACGCAAGTAACCGTAAAGATCGAACGCGATGTCCAGCGGCGCACCCACATCCGCAGCCGTGGTGTCGGGTGTGAATCCGCGCCGGCTGATGATGTTGAGGTTGGCCAGGAACAGTTGCGGGCGGCCGTTTTCGAACGTGTGCAGCAGTGCGCTGAATTCGCTCATGCCGCATAGCAAGCGCACCTGCACCACAACGCGCTGGTAGCGTTCCTGCCCTGCCCATGCTGTCGGCGTGCGCTGGCTGATCGTGCAGCCGCCGTGGTCGGGGCTGACATCCTTGACTTGCGATTCCATGCGCTGCACGAGGCCGGCCTGCGCGAGCTCGACAGTGGCCTCGGGCAGGAAACCGGGGTTCGCCGCTTCGATCCGACGCATCTCGATGAGCCGTTGCTCGATCGCCGGGCGTTCCTGCGCAAGCATGCGCATGTGCACTTCCTGCTCGCGCAGGTCGTCCATCTGCGCGCCCATCGACAGCATCGGCGCGGTCCACCACCAGTGCAGTCCGATCAGATAGGCGAGCGCAAGCGCGAGCACCAGCAGCCCAAGTGCATACGGACGGCCGCGCTCAGGGCGGGAAAGACGCATTCGCGGCTCCGTTTGAGGACGACCCGTTCGATGACGACTGCGCTTTCCGGGTTCCGGCCAGATCTGCGACCAGCGTGAAGCGATCGCGCTTGGTCAATGCATCGGGCTGGACGCTGCCGCTCAGTGCGGGCGAGCGCAGCAGCTTCGACGCCTGGAGTTTCGCGACCAGGCCCGCGGCGTCGCTGCTCAAGCCGGTCAGGTAGATCTGCCCATCCTGTTCGCTGAAGCGTTCGAGATACGTGTTGTCCGGGATGCGCGCACTCACGTCGGCAAGCACCGCGAGCATCGGTGGTTTCGTGGCGCGCGTCTGCGCTAGGAAGTTCGCGCCTGCGGAAGCCTCTTCAAGCTGCTTGGCCAAGGCACCCACCAGCCGCGCCTGCTGGTGGCGCGCGGCAACCTCGGCTTCGAGGCGCTCGAGCGCATTGCGGCGGTTATCGAGCATCTGGTTGAGCGCGAACAACAGCGCGATCAACGCAACGGCTGCCAGGCCCATGTTCAGCCACAGCTTGCCACGGTCGATCGGTTGCCGACGCTCGGGCGGCAGCAGGTTGCAGCGCAACGACTTGCCTGCTGCATCGCGCGCGTCCACGCCGCTCAAGCGCGTCGCCAATACGCCCAAAGGCGCGAGCGCGGCGTCGAGCTTGTCCTTCGGCAGCACCAGCAATTCGACCTGCGCGATCTTGCTCGCCGCATCGACCGAGAGCACGCGGCAATCGTAGGCGACCTGGTCGGCGCGGAATGGCGTCTGCCGGTCGAGTTCGTGCGCGACGACTTCGCGCAGGCGTTCGGTCGCGGCCGCTGGCAAGCTCATCTGGCGACGCAATACCTGGCCCGGCGGCAACAACAGCCAGCGCGGGCGTTCGACGCGGTTCGGGCCAAGCTTCGCATCGATGCGCGCGGGCATGTCCGCATCGACATCGAACGGAATGCTGTCGAGCAACACTTCGCGACCGGCTTCCTCAACGCGCAGTTCCAGCACGTTGCCGACGCTTGCGTACAGCACGCGTGCATGGCCTTCGGCGAACAACGTACGCCAGCGCAGCGGAAGCATGCCAGCCAGCTCGCCGCCCCACCAGTGCAGGAACCGATGCAACGGACTGCCCGCATAGCGAGTCCGCGCACGATCCAGCGGTGCGCCAAGACGGTTGGCGATGGATGGTTGAACTGGTGGCATCAGTACGATTCTCCCTCCCGCCATTGCAGCGGCACGTACAACTGGCCGAAGGGTCCGGTTTGCGAAGCGCGCACGATAGCATCCACGGTCAATGTCGTGCCGTCATGCAGGTGCGCGCGGCAGGAAATATCGTAGGTTCCGGTACCCGGCTGGACCACGAACGGTTGCCCGCCTGGCAGCACCGGCGGCGCTTGCGGCGCACCGGGCTGCCAGCCTTCGCGCTGGTTCTGGAACAGGTCTGCGGCATCTCCACTCATTCCCAGCGCCTGCAACACGGGTGGCTGCGCAAACGTCGGGGTCGGGTCACCGCCTGAATAGACCGTCACGTTGGGCACAAGTTTCTGGTACAGCGCGAAATCCATGCCGAGCACGCGCTGCAATTCGGACACCGCCTCGAACGGTTTGTTCTTCGGGCCGTAGGGAAGTCCCGCGCTGCTGTAGTCGCCGGATTCGGCGCCGCCGGGCGTCAGCAGGTCGTCGGGGTCGCGATAATCGACGATCGCCGCCGCGAGATTCTGCGCGCGCGGCTGCCTGACGCCCAGCGCGAGCAGCAGCTTCGCCAGCAAATCCGGCGATGCGGTGTTGAGATCGACCTTGCCGGACTCATCGACCACGTGGATTTCCAGTTGCGCGTCGCCGAGCTTCAATCCGTACTTGCGGCCATCGGGCACCCAGCGCCGTTGCGTATCGGGATACAGCATCCGCAGCGTCGCGTATTCGATGCCCGCCCGCGCGGCCTGCCGCGCGACCAGCGACGCGCGCAACTGGTGCGCCTGCAAGGACTCGATGCGCGCGCTTTGCGCGAAGCCGCCGACCACGGCGGTCAACAGCACCAGCAACCACAGCACGAGGATCAATGCCGCGCCGCGCGCGCACCCCGCATGCGCCGCACGATGGCGCAACGCGTTCACTTGCCGCCTCCTGTTGCCGGCGGTGGCGGTGGCGCCTGTTGCTGCAAGGACCGCTGCGCGCCGGACGCCGCGTTCTCGGCGTGCGCACCGGCGAAACCCAGCGGCAACGCCGTCGCGAACGCCGGCCATGGCCGTGCCGGATCGGCGAAGCGCAGCACCAGGCGCACCTCAAGCGGCAATTCGGCGGGACGTTTCCATTCGCTCTGCCAATCGCCGATCGCCGCGTTTTGATCGAGCCCTCGGTATTCGAAATGCGCCTCGGCGATGCCGTCGAGCAATTCCTCCGGCGGAAGCTTGTTGTCGTCTTCGAGCGGTTTCTCGTTCAGCAGCATCGCGTAGGCGAATTGCAGTTTCTGGGTGCCGTCGCCGGCGCCCGATGGCGCCAGCTTCAGTGTCAGCACGTACGGACCTCCACGCGAGAGATAGCCCGGCATCGGCGCGACGAATTGCAACTGATCGTGCGTACCATCGAAATAGGCGACCTGCTGGGTCGTATCGTCGCGCGAGAGCACGAGCGGCTGCGCGGATTGCAGCATGCGGTACAGGAACCCCTGCACCGCGCGCAGGTGTTCGTTGCGCGCTGAGGCGAGCTCGGCGCGCTGCACCGAACCATTCGCGGAATGCAAACTGGCGAACGCGATCGCCAGGCCAAGCGCGAGCAGTACGGTCGCGAGGATGATCTCGATCAGCGTGAAGCCGGCCACGCGCGCGCGCACAACCGGCGATGCGCAGCGCTGCTGGCGCGCATTCATTGCTGCAGCCCCTGCGGCGGCGCGTAGGCGCGCAGCGTTTCGATGCGCAATGACTGGCCCGATGTCCGCTCGCCCCATTGCATCTGCAACACCACGCGATACATCACGTTGTCGACGAAATTCTGCAGGTTCGGATCGATGGCGTTCGGATCGCCGCGTGCCGGCGCAGGAACCGGCGGCTTGAACGGCGTGATGTCGAGCGTCCATCGATAGCGGCCGTTCTCGAAACTGCCCGCGCTGCGCCCTGCCTGCAGCCGTCGGTCCGCGCCGAGCGTATCGAACAGGCTTTCGGCGTACAGCGTTGCCTGGGTGGATGCGGATGCATTCGCGACCGAATGCACGCCGCCGGAAAGGATCGCGAGCAACAGGCCGAGCCCGATCGCGAGCAACGCGAAAGCGATCAGCACTTCGAGCAATGTGTAGCCGCGCTGTGAACGCGCGCTGATGCGCGCAGTCATCGAACCAGGTGTCATCAAATCCGTCATCGCGGCGCGTCCGGCAATTTCGCCTGGGTGACTTCGCCGGTCAGCCAGCGCACGTCCACGCGCCAGCCAACCCCTTGCGTGCGCAGGCTGACGCGGCCACCGGTAGCGGAACCGTCGGGAAAGAATTTGATCGCGGCCTTGCGCGCATTCGTCTGTTCCTCGCGCACGGCGTCGAAACTCAGTTGCAGCGACGTCGGCAGCGTGCCGTGATGGTCGCCCGCCGCGGTCCACGTGCGATGGTCGAGGTCCATTTCGAAGCGTTGCGGTTCGCCGCTGATAAGCGCGCGAGCGCGCGTGTAGCGCAACTCGGTCGCGACGGTGTGGACGCCTTCGCGCAATTGCCGGCCGCTGCGGCCGACGCCGAACAGGCCGACGGTAAGCGCGGTGATCGCGGCGATCAGCACGATCACCATCATCATTTCGAGCAACGTGAAACCGTCTGCGGAATCCGCGCGCGCCATGCGCATGCGCTCACGCGCACGTCGCGGCACGCCGATCGCGCGCACGTCGGCGTTCACGTCAGCGGTCGCGCAACGCAGCGGCGTGGCGCATCGTCACTGGTGGCTGATGTCCGCATCCACGCTTTCGCCGCCGGGCTTGCCATCGCGGCCGTAACTCATCAGGTCGTACGGGCCGCTCGCGCCGGGCACGTGGTATTCGAGCGGGTGACCCCACGGATCCTTGAGCTCCTGCTCCTTCGCGTACGGACCGAGCCAGCCGGCGCTGTTGCCCGGCGCCTTCACCAGCGCGTTGAGATCCGGCGGCAGGCTGCCGACATCCTGCTGGTAGTTCTCGATTTTGCTCGCGATCGTATCGACCTGCGACCTCGCGAGCTTGAACTTGCCCTGGTCGGATGCGCCGAGGATGCGGCTGCCGACGAAGGTCGCGATCAGGCCGATCAGCACGATCACGATCATGATTTCCATCAATGTAAAACCACGAGCAAGACGTGCGTATTGGACTTGCTTCATAGGCGCAGCACTTATTGATTTCATGTTCGAGTTCAACCTATCGAGGAAGTGAGGTCGTACAACGGGGTAAGGATTGCGAGGATGACGGTACCGACCACGATGCTCATCGCGATGGTCAGCATCGGCACCAGTGCGGTGAGGAAGCGATCCATTGCCTGCGCGGTTTCGCGGTCGAAGGTGTCGGCGACTTTCAGCAGCATGCCGTCGAGCTCGCCGGATTCCTCGCCGACCTGCACCATCTGCACCGCGAGCCGTGGAAAGACTTCGCGCTTGCCCAACGAATGCGCGAGGCCGCTGCCGGTCTTGACCTCTTCGGTCACGACATCGACCGCTTCGGCAAGCACGCGATTGCCGAGCACGTTGCGCGCGATGGTCAGCGATTGCAGCAGCGGCACGCCGTTCTTCACCAGCGTGCCGAGCGTGCGCGCGAGCCGCGCGGTTTCCAGGCGCGCGATCAGCGAGCCAAGCAATTTCTGGCGCAGCATCCATGCATCGAGGGAACGCCGCCAGACCGGGTCGCGACGCTTGCGATCGAGCCACGTCAGCAACACGGCCAGCACGATCGGGATCAGCCACCAGAATGCGCGCACCGCGTTGCCGAGGCCGAGCACGATTTTCGTGAGCAGCGGCAGCTGCGCGCCGAGGCCTTCGTACATCTGCTGGAATTGCGGCACCACATAACCGAGCAGGAACAGGATCGACAGCGAAATCATCGTGACCAGGATCGCCGGATAGATCAGCGCATTCACCACGCGCGCGCGCAGGGCGCGGCTGCGATCGAGGTAATCGGCAAGCCGCGCGAGCGTTTCGTGCATGCTGCCGCCGACTTCGCCCGCGCGCACCGTGCTCACGTACAGGCGCGAGAAGACGCCGTGCTGTTGTTCCAGTGCAGTCGATAGCGAAGTGCCGCCGCGTACCGCGTCGCGCACGTTGGCGATGGTTTTTTTCGCTTCGGCCGATTCCGGCAGATCGAGCAGGATCGCGAGCGCGCGATCCAGCGGCTGGCCGGCGCCAAGCAGGGTCGCGAGTTGTTCGGTGAACTGCTGGATCTGTTCGGGCGTGAGCGCCTTGCGCTGGAACAGGCTCGTCCAGCTCGCGGCTGCGGCGACTTCGTCCGCGCGCTTCGCCTCGACCGGGATGTGCCCGGCTTCCTGCAACTTGCCGATCACCTCTTCCGCGCTCGCGGCTTCCATCTGGCCTTGCAGGTTCTCGCCGGTTGCGCTCAATGCCTGGTAACGGAACTGCGCCATTACGCTTCCGTGCACACTCTGAGCACTTCCTCGATCGTGGTCATGCCGAGCAATGCTTTAACGAGTCCGTCCTCGTACATCGTGCGCATGCCTTCGTCGCGCGCGGCCGATTCGATCTCGCCCATGCCGGCGCGTTGCATCACCAACCGGCGCAACGAGTCGGTCATCACCAGGAATTCCATGATCGTGGTGCGGCCGAGGTAACCGGTCGGCGTGAGCGCGGACGGCTTCGGTCGCCACAGGTAGATCGTGCCTTCGGGTTGCAGCTTGCGCAGGCCGAATTCCTCGATCACTTCCGGCAACGGTTCGTAGCGCTCGGCATGCGTGGGCTCGATGCGCCGCACGAGGCGTTGCGCGAGGATGCCGTTGATCGTCGAGGTGAGCAGGTAATCCTCGACGCCCATGTCGAGCAAGCGGCTGATGCCGCCCGCCGCATTGTTCGTATGCAGGGTCGACAACACCAAATGTCCGGTGAGCGCGGACTGGATCGCTATGCGCGCGGTTTCCAGGTCGCGCATTTCGCCGATCATGATGATGTCCGGATCCTGGCGCACGATCGATCGCAGCGCCTGCGCGAAGTCGAGGCCGATCGCGGGTTTCGCCTGGATCTGGTTGACGCCGACGAGCTGGTATTCGACCGGATCCTCGACGGTGATGATCTTCACCGCCGGCGTATTGAGTTGCGACAGCGCGGTGTACAGCGTCGTCGTCTTGCCGGAACCGGTCGGACCGGTGACCAGCATGATCCCGTGCGGTTGTTCCAGCACTTTCCTGAATTGCGGCAGGAACTCGTCGGTGAAGCCGAGCGAATGGAAATCGAACACGATCGATTCGCGATCGAGGATACGCATCACTACCGATTCGCCGTGAGCGGTCGGCACCGTGCTCACGCGCAGGTCGAGCTCCTTGCCTTGCACGCGCAACATGATGCGGCCGTCTTGCGGCAGCCGGCGCTCGGCGATGTTCAGCCGCGCGAGGATCTTGATGCGCGAGATCACCGCGGCGGTGAGGTTCGCCGGCGGCGACTCGACTTCCTCGAGCACGCCGTCGATGCGGTAGCGGACTTTCAGGCGGTTCTCGAACGGCTCGATGTGGATGTCGGATGCACGCGCTTCGACCGCGCGCTGGATCACGAGGTTCACCAAGCGGATGACCGGCGCTTCGGATGCGAGGTCGCGCAGGTGTTCGACATCGTCCTCGTCGCCGCCGGTTTCGTCGGACAGGTTCTCGACGATCGTGCCCATCGCGCTGCGGCCGCTGCCGTAATAGCGTTCGATGAGGTCGTCGATTTCCGAACGCAGGCCGATGCGCAATCGCACCGTGCGGCCGGTCGCGAGCGCGACGGCTTCGGCCGGATACGGATCCTGCGCGTCGGCAACGAGCAGGTCGAGTGTTTCCGCTTCGGCGTCTTCGCCGATCGGACAGGCGTGGTGTTGTTTCAGGAATCGAATCGAAACCTGCACCGCGGGCGGCGCGTCCGGGCAATCGCGCGCGGCGACCAGCGGCAACTCCAGCACTTCTGCGCTGGCTTCGGCGATGTCGCGTTCGGAAACCATGCCGAGCCGTGAAAGCAACGAGGAAACCGTGCCGCCGGATTCTTCCTGCAGGCGCCGCACGCGGCCTAGGTCGGCGTCTTTGAGGCGGCCGCGGCGCAGCAGCGCGTCGACGATGCGCCCGTCAATGCCGTCGGGAAGACCATCGCCTATGCTGTGTTCCATGGGTTCGACCGTTGCTGGCCCGCTTGCCGCTGCACTCACGCCTTGCATCCGCAGTTGGTTCGACGCGCACTGTAGCAGCCAGCCGCGCCGGCCCGCATGAATGCGTCGCACTCTCCGTTCCTGGCCGCTCCTGCGCATCTGACCGCCACGGATGGCGGAGGCGCCTTTCAACAGCGAAGCTGGTCAATGCCCAAAATGCAGGAGCATTTTTCGGCCTGCCTACTGCGGCATTCGCACATCCATGTGCATCAACCGCTCCCGGCATCCTGCCTACTGCGGCATTCGCACATCCGTGTGCATCAAACGAAGCAACGCGACGCGGTGAGGCGTCGCGCTGCTGTGTTCCGATGAGCCGGAATTGAGGAACGGGGTTTCCGCTCCCCAACTCGTCCGTTCTGCTGCGTCTTACCAACCCACGCCAAGGCCGGCGCCGACCGAGCTTTCACCGTTCGAGAACGCGCCGCCGATCGTGATTGTGGTGTTCGACTTCACGAGACGCTGGTAACCGATCGACACCGCATTCTCGCCGCCCTGGTGTCCGTAGCCCACCGCGAGGCGGTTTGGCGACTGGATGCCGGCCGCACTGGCGGCCATCATGCTCATCGCCGTGCCCATCGAGCCGATCTGGCTGATGCGCTTGTCCTGCGCCGCGAACTCGTTTTGCACGTTGTTGAAGTCGGTTTGCAGATTGCCAATCGCTTGAGTCGTGAACGCGTTCGCAGAAGCCAGAGTCGCAGCATCGCCTGCCTGCATCTGCGACAGGTTCACCGCATCCGTGCCAGCCGTGCCATCGGCGACATTGACGACCCGGCGTTCGCTACCGACCGCACCCACTGAGACTGTATTGGCCTGATTGGCAACCGAATTCGCACCCAGCGCAACCGAATTAGTCGCGGTCGCTTGAGCGTTATAGCCGTCGGCCGTGCTTGAAGCGCCGCTGGAGGTCGCCAAACCGCCGGATGCCACCGAATGCGTGCCACTGGCGTTCGCATCATCGCTGCCGTCGGCCGGGCCGGACGCCTTGAAGTAATGCTCGGAAGAAAACACGCCCGAAGAAAGCGCATTCAACTGTTCCAAGGTCACAGCATCATGAGCCTGCGTGCCATCGGCGACATTGGTGATGCGACGCTCGTTGCCGACACTGCCCACGGAGACGGTATTGTCCTGATCGGCCACGGAACCCGCGCCCAAGGCAACCGAATTGGTGACGTCGGATTGGACGATGCTGCCCGCACCGAGCGCTACGCCATTGGACGCGCCCGATTGAACCTGGCTATTGGCACCGACCGCGACGCTGTTGTCGGCACCGACATTGGCGTTTGCGCCGACGGCGGTGTCGTTAAGGCCGACCGCCACGCTCTTCGCACCCAGCGCAGTGCTGCCCACGCCAGTCGATTGCGCGCGATAACCAAAGGCCGATGAACTGTCGCCCGAGGCATAGCTGAAGGAGCCAGCAGCAGTGCTGTAGTTGCCCTTGGCTGTACTGGACGTGCCGAATGCGCTGCTGGAACCACCGGTTGCCTGGCTCGCGAAGCCTATGGCCGTGCTGTCAGCCCCGCTAGCGAGTGAATATCCGCCGACTGCGATGCTTCCCGCGCCCGACGCAACACTGCTTGTCCCGACGCCGATTGCGTAATTTCCTTCGACATGGCTGTTATAGCCAACCGCGACAGATCCTTGCCCAATCGCCGCGCTATACACGCCATCGGCTGTGCTTCCCAATCCGGCGGCATACGATAAGGCGCCAGTCGCCGTGCTGAACTTTCCAAGCGCCTGGCTGCCAAAGCCGCTTGCAGCGCTTTTGTAGCCGCTCGCCGTGCTGTGAGCGCCGTTTGCGGTGCTATAGGCACCTAGAGCTGCGCTGTATGCGCCAGTCGCAGTGCTGTAATCGCCGATGGACTTAGCGTACGCACCCGTCGCCGTGCTGTTCGCACCGTAAGCAAAACTGCCACCGCCACTCGCCGTGGACTGGTAACCGACAGCAGTACTATTAAAGCCCGTGGCGGTGCTCAAAATGCCGAGCGCAGTGCTATGCGTGCCGATGGCGGTGCTTCCCGGACCGACGGCAGCACTGTATGCGCCATTGGCCGTGCTGAAAATGCCGCCCGCATAGCTCTTGTAACCGGTGGCGGTGGTGTAAGCGCCATAGGCGACGCTACGGGCACCGGTGGCGGTGCTGTAATTACCGATGGCATAAGAGACGGCGCCTGTGGCCGTGCTGAAGTTGCCGATGGCATTACTGCGGCGACCCGTCGCGGTGCTGTCGGTGCCGATGGCGTTCGACAAGCTGCCGGTCGCGGTGGCGCCGAAATTGCTGGCGTTGGCATGGTCGCCGGTTGCGGTGCTGTAATCGCCAGTGGCATTACTGAAAGCACCCGTCGCGGTCGATCGAATCCCCGTCGAGTTGCTCAACACACCGCTCGCGGTGCTTTCATAGCCGGTCGCAGAACTGTAAGTGCCGGTGGCAGTCGATGCGAAGCCCGAGGCGATGCTGTGCGAACCGGTGGCGGTGCTGAAGTCGCCGCTGGCATTGCTGAAGGCGCCGCTGGCGCTCGACGCGTAGCCCGACGCATTGCTCGCGAAGCCGCTCGCGCTGCTGTAATAGCCGCTGGCACTGCTCTTGGTGCCGACCGCAGTGGCGTAGGCGACCGCGGTGCTGGACGCGCCCAGCGCAGTGGAGTTGTTGCCGATCGCATAGGCGCCATCACCGAATGCGCTGGCCGAGTTGCCGTAAGCGACGCTGTTCGCGCCGTTTGCAGTCGCGCCATTGCCGATCGCATAGGAGTACGAACCCGTCGCTGTCGCGCCCGTGCCGTAGGCTACGCTGTGCGCACCCAGCGCAGAGGTGCCGTTGCCTTTCGCGTAGCTGTACGCGCCGACGGCTGTGCTCAGATAGCTGCCAGCGTAGCTATTCAGTCCGATCGCGGTGCTCAGGTCGCCTAGCGCCGCACTGAAGGCGCCAGTTGCCGTGCTGCCGACG
>Ga0105240_10004568_pt1 | contig 20995 bp, 17 predicted proteins | sample KBSC54metaG_FD_80426 | JGI IMG/M metagenome (GOLD analysis project Ga0105240, IMG submission 80426) | Corn rhizosphere microbial communities from Kellogg Biological Station, Michigan, USA - KBS C5-4 metaG | ecosystem: Host-associated > Plants > Roots > Rhizosphere > Soil | place: Michigan, USA... | reverse complement strand
CTTTACAGGTTCGGTGACTTCGCCCGTAAGTGTAACGGTTCCACCATTTACGTGGTAGCCGACGATGTCGAATACGGACAAACGCGGCTCTAAAGCGAGGCGATGATATACCTCGCGAGAAATGATCTGTTCGTTACGCGACGAATTCTGGGGATCCTGTGGCCGGGCCGCCATCGTGAGCAATCCCAGCAATGCTAATGGTAAGAGATAGAAAACGAAGAAGTTGCTCGTGCGATTGCGAAGTCTGTAGGCGGACATCTGGACTACCTCCGCCTTTCATTGTTGGCGCAGTGGGGTGTTTACCCAATCGGGCAAAAGGTGTAAAGGCAGACATAACGTGTCGTAGGGTAAGTGTTTGGTATCAAAGGCGTTTATGTTTGTGGAAATTGCTTGGTTTTGATGTTACAAAAAAATTTCCGGAGCGCCCGTGCCAGAAATGTGCAGCGCCAAAGGTTGCCGAGTCCCCGTGCCTAACGGCTTGATGGGGGAGCATATGTGCGTGCTGCATTTCACCCTTTTCATCGAGCAGGAATGCGCGGAAATGCGGCGCGAAACCGCCCTCGGCATCGCCAGCCACGAGCGGCAAGTCCAATTTATGGAACAGATTGCAGGGCGAGGCCAGTTGCTCGTGACTGTGGGTACGAGCGGCTACTCGATGTCCGATGAATTGAAGGCACGGATCCTCAGCACCATCCTTACGCTCATGAATACCCGCGAAAATATGGACCGGGCGGCCATGCGGCAGGCCGCATTGCGCAAATTTGCGGTCTGACCTGCCGGAATCTTCTCGTAGAAATCCAAGGAAATCGGGGGAGTTCGTTCAACGCATCGATACAATTTGGCACCTTAAAATCGACTTAAACGGCCTTAAAGTGCCAAATTTGGCGCAGATGGCACCGTAAAACAGGCTTAATTTCATTAACCGCTTGAGAGGCCGAGCGACGGCTTAATTTTGCGCAATTAGCGCTGTTGAGAGTGTCGAATCGCGGCGCGGGTCCGGAAACGCCCCACTGAACGGCGAGTCGGCTGCTACAAGAGCAGAGGCAAAGGCGCGAAGGGAACTGCGCCAAGCACGGAGATTGGGCTGGCAGGAGGATCAGCGGCGGTCCAGGGCTGGGTGGCGGACGTCGCGGCCGGCTATGAAATAGATTACGTCTTCGGCGATATTGGTGGCGTGGTCGCCGATGCGCTCGAGGTTTTTGGCGACCATGATGAGCTCGAATGCGGCGAAGACGACGGCGGAGTTTTCCATCATATAGGTGAGAAGTTCGCGGAAGAGTTGGTCGCGCAAGCGATCAACTTGATCGTCGCGCTGCAAGACGGATCGCGCGAGTTCCTGGTCTCCGCGGACGAGAGCGTTGAGGCTATCGCGCACCATGGATTCGGCGAGTTCGCTCATGCGGGGAAGATCGACATACGGCTTGACCTGCGGATGACGAAGGATGCGCAAGGCGGAGTGAGCGATGTTGACGGCTTGGTCCCCGATGCGTTCGAGGTCGCCATTGATGCGAGAGACCGCGAGCAGGAAGCGCAGGTCAGCAGCCATCGGCGCCTGGAGCGCGAGGAGGCGCTGGACGCGATCGTCGATCTCGATCTGCATTTCGTTGATCGCGTCTTCTTCGGAAAGCACGGATTCCGCGAGTTGTTCGTCGGCGTCCAACACCGAATGGACGGCCTGGTGAACGGCGCGTTCGGAAAGGCTGCCCATCCAGAGCAGCCGCTGTTTTAATTCATCGAGATCGTGTACAAAATGGCGTTCCATGACGTTTAGATCCCTCCGATTTGCGAGAGGGGCGCAGCCTTTCGCACGACTCAGGGTAAACAAGCGGCGCCCCTACGATAACCAACACAATATGTGCAGCAAATTTCTTTACGGCACTGAGCCGACAGATGCGCGCGATTTGCGGCGTCGCTGCTCAAAAGTTTGTGCCGCACCTACGGCGCTCGGAACCTTATTTGCAGCGTTCCCCACCCTTCCGGGCGGGGCTAAGTTGTTTCGCGCCTACGGCGCTGATTCTTTTGTCCCACCGAGATCTGGTGTCCGAGCCGGTGCGACGCATTAAAGAAGAGCAGCCCTTCGCAAGAACACTCGGCGTAAACAAGCGGCGCACCCGCCAAATTTGCCCGACGAATCATCCGAAGCGGCCGGTGATATATGCTTCTGTCCGGTGATCGGCCGGCGTAGTGAAAAGCTTCGACGTCTCGCTATATTCAATCAAGTGCCCGTCCAGCATAAAGGCGGCGAAGTCACTCGCACGCGCAGCCTGCTGCATGTTGTGAGTGACCATTACGAGCGTGCAGCTTTCTTTCAACTGGAAAATCAACTCTTCGATTTTTGCCGTGGATACGGGATCGAGTGCGGAGCATGGCTCATCCAGCAGCAACACCTCAGGATCGACAGCTAACGCTCGGGCGATGCAGAGACGCTGCTGCTGCCCGCCGGAAAGTGCGAAGGCCGATTTGTGAAGATGATCCTTCACTTCGTCCCAGAGGGCGGCTCGGCGCAGGCTGTGTTCGACGAGGTCGGAAAGGCGGCCACTGTATCCGTTAATGCGGAGGCCGTAAGCGACATTGTCGAAAATCGATTTCGGGAAAGGATTCGGCCGCTGGAAGACCATTCCCACGCGACGGCGAAGATTTACAACATCCATCGCTTTGATGTCCTGACCATCGAGCAGAATTTCGCCGGTGTAGCGGCTGTTACGAATGGTTTCATTCATACGGTTCAGGTTGCGGAGGAAAGTGGATTTGCCGCAACCCGATGGCCCAATGAGCGCCGTAATTCTGTTGGTAGGAATCTTGAGGCCGAGGTTGAACAGAGCCTGCTTAGGACCATAGAAAAAATCGAGATGGGAAATCTCAAAGCGGTTCGTTGTTTCCTTGAGCAGGTCCGCGGATGCTTGTTCCGGCATAGTCACCTTTGGTGCCAGTCTTACAGCCACGGCATCGTCCTTTCCTCGCGCACTCGCAGAGGCCATTTTATACGCTCCTAACTCCGCCGCGACTTAACACGATGCGTGTGCCAATATTCGCGATGAGGACAATCGCAAGCAACACCAATCCTGCCGCCCAGGCCTGCCGGTGCCAATCCTGGTAGGGAGAAATCGCGTAGGTGTAGATCATTACGGGCAAGGAGGCGACTGGCTGTTTCCATCCGGGACTCCAAAATTGATTACCGAAGGCGGTGAAGAGCAAGGGCGCCGTTTCGCCCGCTACACGCGCCAGAGCAAGGAGCATGCCGGTGATAATGCCACCGCGAGCTGCAGGCAGTACAACGGTGAGGATCGTGCGCCATTTGCTTGCGCCGAGCGCCATTGCTCCTTCGCGTAGGCTGGTTGGAACGGCGCGAAGAAATGCCTCGGAGCTGCGAAGTGTGATGGGAATCACCATAATCGCGAGAGCGACGCCACCTGCGAACGTGGAAAACGTCTTCATCGGGGCGACAACAATCGACCAGACAAATATGCCGATCACGATGGATGGAACGCCATTCAGCAAGTCCGTGACATAACGGATCGTGAATCCGTAGGTGCGGCCGCCAAATTCAGCCAAATAGATCCCGGCCATTACACCCATGGGTAGGCCAATGACGGCCGCGAGCAGGAGCAATTTCAGACTTCCGACAATTGCGTTGGCCATACCGCCGCCCATTTCTCCGACGGGCACAGGCAATTTCGTGAAGAAATCCAGGTTCAGGGACTTCCAGCCATTCCAAACCAAGTAACCGAGAATGAGGAAAAGTACCGAGACGACGGCGAGAGCGGCGACGCCGGTCAGAGTGAGCATGAAGACGTTGAGGGATTTCCGCCAAGTCAGCCGCAGGTTCATGATGGCGAGCCTCCGCCGGTGGCGATGATCAGGAGGCGTGCGAATCCATTGAGGATGAACGTGATGAGGAATAGGACTAAGGCGAGCTCAATCAGAGAGCTTCTATAAACGTTTCCAAACGCTTCGGAGAATTCGTTGGCGATCACTGCGGCGATGGTGTAACCGGGAGCAAACAGGGACGCGGCGATTTTGGGATCGTTGCCGATCACCATTGTGACGGCCATGGTTTCGCCAAGAGCGCGAGCCAGCGCGAGAAAGACGGAACCCATGATGCCGGTGCGCGCCCAAGGAATTACGACTTTCCAGGTGGATTCCCAGCGAGTGGCACCGAGCGCAAGGGCGGCTTCGCGCTGATCGCGCGGCACGGTGAGAAGTACTTCGCGTGAGATGGAAATGATGTAAGGGACTACCATGATTGCCAGAACGATTCCGGCAGTCAGAAAACCGACGCCGTAGTTGGGGCCGGAGAAAATGGGCAAAAAGCCAAAAACACTTTTAAGAGCCGGTCCGATCATGGTGCGCATGAGAGGAACGACAATAAAAATTCCGAGAAGACCATAAATCACGCTGGGGATGGCCGCGAGCAGATCAATCAGAAAGGAAACCGTATCGGAGAGAGTTCTGGGAGCAAGCTCGGCAAGAAAAGTCGCGGCGGCGAGCCCGAGCGGCAGCGCAATCACTAACGCGATGGCGGACGTAACAATGGTGCCGTAAATGAACGGCAACGCGCCAAAGTGCTCAAATACGGGATCCCATTCACTTGAGAACCAAAAATGCCAGCCGAACGCATGCCGAGAAAGCACGCAGTTAACCCACAGCTCATTGATCAAGAGAGATGCGATCAGAATCACGAAGGACGCGAATACTAGTGTGACGATATGCGCGACTTCGTCGCCGGAGACGAGCCGGCGACGAATGGAGCGCACCGTCCACGGGGACGGCGCGCTCCCGATCGCGCTTGCGTTAGAGTCCATCCTTTACCGGATCTCCGAAATTTGTTTCTTTTCGATATCCACTACAGCCTTGGGGAGTTGGGCATAGTTGAGAGACTCAACCATGGTTTGGCCATCTGCCACCATCCAATTCAAAAAGCCTTTAATGGCGTCACGCTTTGTAGCGTCAGAAATGTTCACGGGGATAAGCAAATACGTGAAGCTGCAAATAGGATAAGCGTTTGCTCCAGGCGCGTCCGTGATAGAGATACGAATATCCTTCTGCATCTTGGCCGCAGCTCCGGCAGCGGCTTCATTTACGGTTTCCAGGCTGGCCTTAATGAATTTGCCCGAAGAATTCTTCACGACACCGTAACTCAAATGATTCTGAAGAGCGTAAATGAGCTCTACGTAACCGATTGCATTCGGAGTTTGCTGAACGAGGCCGGAGACACCTTCGTTACCTTTGCCACCCAAACCAACGGGCCACTTCACGGAAGTGTTGCTGCCGACCTTGGTCTTCCAATCAGGGCTGACTTTTGAGAGGTAATCGGTCCAGACGAAGGTGGTGCCGCTTCCATCGGAGCGATGGATGACAACGATGTCATCGGCAGGGAGCTTGACGCCCGGATTCGCACCGGCAATTTCGGGATCGTTCCACTTCGTAACTTTGCCGAGGTAGATGTCAGCGAGGGCTTGCGGAGTGAATTTCAATTCCGCCTGTACACCGGGAATATTGTAGGTGGGCACAATTGCACCCAGCACCGTGGGGAACTGGAGAATTTTGAACGGGAACTGGCCGAGCGTCTCATCGTTGAGCGGCATGTCCGAAGCGCCAAAATCAACCGTGCCTGCTTTCAACTGCTGGATTCCGCCGCCCGAACCGATGGACTGATAGTTGATCTGGACGTTTGAATGATCCTGATGATACACGCTGAACCACTTTGAATAGATCGGGTACGGGAACGTTGCACCAGCGGCGTTCAAAAGGGTTTGCGCTCCGGCAGTGGCCGTGAAACCGAGAAGAAGCGCCAACACGAACAAAGTCTTTTTCATTCTCTATGTCTCCTGTGCATAGCGATTTTGCTGCCGAATTGTTACAACCGTGTTACATCCGCGAGAATCTCGCGAGGAAATACATCCTCTGCCAAGAAGTCGTGTGAGGCGCGGACTCGAGGGAGTGCGTCGAGGATTGCTACCTCCGCCGCAACACACTGTGGCGGAGGAACTTAGGTTCAACGGGACGCCTAAGCTCCCCCGTTTCTCGCGCCAATACATCGAAAGCGGAGGCATACTAGGCGGCGCACTTAAACGTCTGATGAGAGCCGCGTGAAAGGTTTATGACCTAGCGGCGCCGACGACTCTTGGCTTATCTGCAAGAAGTGTAGGAATGCGACCGTGCCTGACGTCCAGGCCGCGAACCCAAAAGAGCACGTCTTCCGCGATATTCGTGGCGTGATCGGCAATACGCTCGAGATTGCGCGATGCTAAAAGAAATTGAAGATTTGGCGCGGCTTGAGTCACGTCGGCAGCCATGCCAGCGAGTAGCCCTTCGAAAACACGGTCGCGATAGGAATCAATGACATCGTCGCTTTCTAGCACCTGCACGGCCAGGTCGACATTCTGAAAGATAAGAGCGCCAAGGCACTTTGAGACCATAGCTCGAACGGCAGCGGTCATCGGTTCAAGTTCCGCCGGCGGCTGAACATCGCCCATGGCGACGAGTGAAATCGTGCGCTCGCACAGGTTGACGGCGAGATCGCCGACGCGCTCGAGATCGTTATTGATTTTCAGGGAGGCGACGATGAGGCGCACGTCTGGGTCGCTTAAATCGCCGCGCTGCAACAGGCGAATCGCGTGTTCGTCGATCGTGATTTCCATCTCGTTGATGCGCGGTTCGATGAGAAAAACCTCGCTTGCCATTCTTTGGTCGCGCTCGACCAAAGCCCAAAGCGCGCGATTTACCGAGGACTCGACGGTACGCGCCTGCGCAGCGAGATAGCTGATCAAAGCATTCTGCAAAATGCCTTCGGAACTCGATTTATCAGCCATTGCTTCCCTCGCGGTCCCCATTTAACCGAATATAGGTTGGCAGGCGATCATTGCAACGGGATCAATGGGACGTGAACGTTCTGAGAAGGCGAGAGAGCTACGCGGCTTTGGGAATGGAGAAAGAGAAGCGCGAGCCGCGGCCGACTTCGCTCTCGACTGAGATTTTTCCTCCGAGGGTTTCAACAATGTGGCGGGCGATGGAAAGGCCGAGACCGGTGCCGCCGACTTCGCGCGAGCGGGCCGCGTCCACACGATAGAAACGTTCGAAGATGCGTTCCTGATCGGCCAGCGGGATGCCAATTCCTGTGTCGCTAACAGCCACCGTCACTTCGCAGGGCCCGGCTTCGGCGTGGACTTCGATTTTGCCACCCGAAGGAGTGTATTGCACGGCGTTGTCGAGCAGGTTTTGCAGGACTTCGCGCAGGAGGCGCGCATCGGCGCGAACCGGAGGAAGATCCGGCGGGATTTCAGCTTCGACGACGATGCCTTTGCGCTGTGCGCGGAGCAGAGCGGTCTCGGTGCACAAGTCAACCACGTCAGCGACGCTTACCGGGCCAAGTTGAACCTCGAGCTTTCCAGCTTCGATGCGGGCGAGTTTCAGCAAGTCATCGGTGACGCGGGCGAGCTGTGCGGCATGGTCGCGAATAATTTCCAGAAAGCGGCGGTTGTTCTTGTGATCTTCGAGGGCGCCGCCGAGGAGGGTTTCGGCGAAGCCTTGAATCGCCGTGAGCGGAGTCTTGAATTCGTGCGAGACGTTGGCGACGAAATCCTGGCGCACGCGTTCGAGGCGGCGCAGCTCGGTAACGTCATGCAATACGACGACGGCACCGGACGGTTTTTCGCCAATTTGTGAGTTGACAGCATCGGTTGCGCGAACGGGCGCAGCCGTAACAGCAAACATCCGCAACTGAACAATGCCCGTAGTGATATTGCCTTTCAACGCGTCCTCGCCTTTTAAGGCGGCGCGAATCAGTTTCAGCACAGCCGTGTTACGAACGACCTCGATTACGGGCTGGCCGTCACCTGCATCGGGCGCGATGTTAAGGATGTCAGCAAAGGCACGGTTCCAAAAGACGAGGTGTTCGCGCGCGTCGATGACGCCGACCCCCTCCACCATGCTGCGGAGAATGGCGCTGGAACGATCGCGCTCGCTGCCGAGGGAACGGATCGTGTGGCCGAGGCGCTCGGCGGTAGCATTCGCCGATTCAATGAGGAGTGTCAAATCGTCATGAGGGCCTTCAGGCGACATCGGGCGAAATTCGCCGGCACCCATTCGAGTGAGAAATTCCTGGATTTTTCGAACGCGAGTGGAAAAGCGCATCGAAAAAAGAAGTAAGGCAGCGGCGCCTAGTGCGGCGACGCACAAGAAGATGATAAGTATGCGAAGGCGGACGTTCGAAACGAGGGCGTCTTGAACCTGGCGATTGAGGTCGAACTGGCGGAGATCCCGTTCGGCCGCAATATCTACCGCGAAACACAAAAGGGCCAGGAGGAAGATGTAGATCAGCGTCAGCTTCGAGAACAGCTTAGCTCGCACGGGTTTCGAAGAGATAGCCGGCGCCGCGGATCGTCTTCATGTAAATGGGATGCTGCGGATCGACTTCGACTTTTTCCCGCAGGCGGCGCACGTAAACATCCACGCTGCGCGGCGTGACAAAGCGCTCGGTTCCCCACACGCCGTCCAGCAGTTGATCGCGCGTGAAAACACGATTCGGCCGCGCCGCGAGGAAGTATAGCAGACGGAATTCCAGCGTGCTCATAGGAACGGACTTACCGGCGCGAGTGACACGGTAGGAAGCGGGATCGATGCGCAAAGCGCCGACTTCCAGCAACTTTTCGGACGGGACGCTGGAAGGCTCTGTGCGGCGAAGGAGGGCCTTGACGCGAGCAACGAGTTCGCGGGGGCTGAATGGTTTGGTGACGTAATCGTCGGCACCGAGCTCTAGGCCTACGACGCGGTCAGCCTCTTCGCCCTTCGCGGTGAGAATCAGGATCGGAAGGCGATTCAAATTGGAGTCTTTGCGTACTTCTTTACAGATCTCCAGGCCAGACATTTTGGGCAACATCAAATCGAGGATCAGAAGATCGGGGGGCGCTTTCCTGATTTGCGCAAGGCCGGTGGCGCCATCGGCGCAGGAGATGACCTGATAGCCGTCTTTTTCGAGGTTGTAGCGCACGAGTTCGACAATGTCTTTGTCGTCTTCAATGAGAAGAATGCGCTTCATTGACCTCTCTATGCGAACGGAAGTGTTCGGGGACTCGCCATCACCATACGGCAAATCCTGCGGCGGACGCAAGGTACTGAGTTGCTGATGCCGCTGCGGCAAATGCGGCCGCTGGGTCCGCGCCGGTTCATCAGGGCTATATGGGAACACACGGCATGTCTGCTGTTCCTTTCGCATGTGTTTTCCTGGACGTTGAGTGTGCAAATAGAGGTTTACAAAGGCAGGTTAAAGGGATGTTTGGGAAATGTTTCTAGTTTGTGACAGCCGGAGGCTAGAGAGCTAAAGGGGCGGGCACAGAATAACGATAAATAGGGTGAATTGGTGTCCTTTGGGAATTTGGTACCCATCGGCCTCGTATGCCCAATAATCACCTATACCGGCTTGGCATGTCCCGACGGGTTCTTCCCACCTACGCGGTTCTCGATTCTTCGTACCAGTTGATGTTTTCCTACGGCACGCGCAACGAATCCCCCGATCTGCAATTTGCTGCCTTTAACGTACCTCTCATCTGCGCGAAGGAGCGAATTCGGGATCACGGCGACGGAAGAGGGGCGAGGTGAAGGGATTGGGACATCACTCCATTCGGCAGAAGCTGACGCGCATCGCGCTCGTCACCTGTGGTGCGAGCCTGGTGCTCGCTTGCCTGATCTTTCTTGTATATGACGGCATTACTTCCAGAGAGGCTCTGGAGCGACGTGCGGCCACAAGCGCTGCAATGACAGGTTTGAATGCAATTGCTCCGATCGAATTCAAGGACGATGAAGCGGCAACGGAAATCCTGGAGGACTTTCGCGCGCAGCCCCATGTGACGCAGGCCTGGATTTTCACGGCGGACGGGGAACCACTTGCGAAATATATCCGCGCAGGAGCAAGGCCCAAGCCTGTGCCTCCGATCTCTTTAGAGGATTCTGTCAGGCGGATCGGCTGGAACCGCTTCGGGGCTTTTCAGGGCGTCTACTTGCAGGGAGAGAGGATCGGCACGGTTTACCTCGAATTCGATGCGGGGGAATTGCAGAGCCGACTGTTCAGCTTCCTAAGCGTCATCGCCGTGGTCATCGTGCTGTCTTTGATTGCAGCGTACGTGCTGGCATCGCGCCTGCAGGGTTCGATATCCGATCCAATACTCGATCTGGCAAAGGCGGCATTCGCCATTTCGCTGGGGAACGACTATTCGGTGCGCGTGAAACAAAAAGCGGACGATGAGATCGGATTTCTTGTCGACCGCTTCAACGACATGATGGGGCGCGTCCAGGAACGTGAAGCGGCGTTGCAAAGAGCACACGCCGAATTGGAATTTCGCGTGGAAGAGCGGACACACGAATTGCAAATCGAGATTGGGGAACGCAAACAAGCCGAACAGCGGCTTGAGGAGCAAAGGTCGTTCTTAAACTCCGTGATCGAGAATAATCCGGTGGCTATCGCGGCGCTGGACATGGAAGACGTAATTCATATGTGCAATCCCGCGTTTGAAAAGTTGTTCCTGTACAGGCGGGAAGAGGCTCTTGGAAAAGACCTTGGGGAACTGGTTGTGCCGCGGGAGCACATGAACCAACAGGAAGCGGCGCGCGCGCGAGTGCGGCGAGGCCAAACGTCCAACACGATGGGACGCAGAAGGCGGAAAGATGGCACTCTCGTAGACGTGGAAGCGATTGCAGCCCCTCTCATCGGCGAAGGGCAGGTTGCGCGAGGAGTGCTGGTGCTTTATCGCGACATCACGGAAAGCAAGCGTGCCGCTGAGGCTCTACTGAGCGCAAAGGAAGCAGCAGAGGCCGCAAGCCGGGCGAAGAGCGATTTCCTTGCCAACATGAGCCACGAAATCCGCACGCCGATGAACGGCATCATCGGAATGACCGAGCTGGCGCTGGATACCGATTTGACAAGCGAACAGCGCGAGTACCTAACGTTGGTGAAGACCTCGGCCGATTCTCTTCTTGCGTTGATTAGCGACATTCTGGATTTCTCCAAAATCGAGGCAGGGAAACTGGATCTGGACGTGGCGGAATTCTCGTTCGTTCAGTCGGTGGGCGAGACGTTGAAGGCGCTGGGCTATCGCGCGCACCAAAAGGGGCTGGAGTTGGCGTGGCGAGTAAGCCCGAATGTGCCGGGGCGAGTGGCGGGAGATGTAGGCCGGCTGCGGCAAGTGATCGTGAATCTGGTCGGAAACGCCTTGAAGTTTACGGAGCAGGGCGAAGTGGTGGTGGAAGCCGAAAAGGACTGCGAAGACCAGAAAAGCGTCACGATTCATTTCCAGGTGCGCGATACCGGTATTGGTATTGCGAAGGAAAAACAAGCGTTGATTTTCGAGGCCTTCACGCAGGCGGACAGCTCGACGACGCGGCAATACGGCGGAACGGGCCTCGGTCTCGCGATTACGGAGCGGCTGGTGCAATTGATGGGCGGCAAGATTTGGCTTGAAAGCGAGCCGGGCCGCGGCAGTGCGTTTCATTTTACGGTACGGTTCGGGCGCGTCGAGCAGGATGGCGAGATCGATCCTTTGCAGGATCCGGCCCTTCTTCAGAATTGTCCCGTTCTCATCGTGGACGACAATCAAACGAACCGAATCATTCTGGTGGAGATGCTTTCCGCGTGGCGGATGAGTCCGGAGGCGGTGGAGAGCGCCGAGGCTGCACTGAATGTGCTGGAGCGGCATCACCGCGAAGGGCGCGCCGTGCGGTTGATCATTACAGATATGCAGATGCCCGGCATGGACGGGCTATCGCTCAGCGAAAAAGTTCGCAGCAATCCTGCATTTTCGAAGACGCCGATCATTCTGCTGAGTTCCAGCGTGCAGCATGGAGAAACAGCTCGATGCCGGGCTCTCGGCTGCAGTGCGTATTTGAGCAAACCGGTGCAGCCCTCGGAACTGTTCGTTGCGCTGCTCGGGGCGCTGACAGACAAATCGCGGTCGATTGAACGCCTCCAAGTCCAGCCGATTCCACAGCACGAGCGGAAGAATTTGAGAATTTTACTGGCCGAGGATAATCCCGTAAATCGCAAACTTGCCAAAACGCTGCTGGAAAAGCACGGATACACCGTGTTGACAGCTGAGAACGGCCGCGAGGTTCTCGAAATGCTGGAACGCGAAACGGTGGACCTGGTGCTGATGGACGTGCAGATGCCCGCAATGGATGGACTCGAAGCGACGCGCGCGATTCGTGCAAAGGAAGCGACTACGGGGGAACACCTGCGAATCATTGCGTTGACCGCTCACGCGATGAAGGGCGACCGAGAACGGTGCCTTGATGCGGGCGCCGACGATTATCTTACAAAGCCGATACGCACGGGCGATCTGCTTGCGGCAATCGATTGCACGCAAGAGGCGGCCGAGGAAGAATTCGGCGCGACATCCATTGCTCGTTCGGAGATGGAAGAAGCATTCGATTTGAGGGCGGCTCTCGAACGGGTCGAAGGAGATCGCGGGTTGCTTGAAGAAATTGCGGCGCTGTTTGCCGAGGAAAGCGCCAAAAACTTACGTGAGATTCACCACGCGTTCGATGCGGGTGATTCAGCGTTGCTCGAGAGGCTTGCGCACACGATGAAGGGGGCTTCGGCGAACATCGGGGCTGTCCGCGTTTCGCGCGCCGCGTTGGCGCTTGAGCAAGTGTCGCGAACGAGGAAACTTACGGACGCGCAATCAACAATCGCAGCGCTCGAGAGAGAAATCGAAATATTGCGGCCGGCAATCGCCGTGCTATTGAAGAAGGAAACGCAGGGAGCGCAATTGTGAGGGTCGACGCGCGAACGGCGGAGAAAATTCTCATTGCGGAGGATGATCCCGTCTCGCAGCGCATGCTGCAATCGTTTCTCACGAAATGGGGATACGAGATCATCGCCGTTTCGAGCGGAACCGAAGCGCTGAGGATTCTCGAAGGACCTGACGCACCGCCGCTGGCCGTGCTCGACTGGATGATGCCTGGAATGGAGGGGCCGGAGATCTGCCGCGAGATCCGAAAGGATCCGGAGCGTCCATATACGTATGTGCTTCTTCTGACGGCGCGCACGCAAAAAGAGGATTTACTGAAGGGGCTGGAAGCGGGCGCCGACGATTATCTGACGAAGCCTTTCGATGTGCAGGAAGTTCGGGCGCGGCTGCACGTTGGGCGGCGGATTCTCGACCTTCAGCATCATTTGCTCGCAGCAACCGAAGAGCTACGGTTTCGGGCCTCGCACGATATGCTCACGGGCATTCCGAATCGCGGGACGATTCTGGAAGCGGTGAACCGGGAGCGAGCGCGGCAGATTCGCGACGGCGGATCGTTTGGCGTAATTCTAGCGGACTTGGACCACTTCAAGGCCGTCAACGACACCCATGGGCACCTGGCTGGAGACATTGTGCTGAAGGAAGCCGCATGTCGGATGCGGGGATGCGTTCGCTCCTACGATTCGGTGGGACGCTATGGCGGCGAAGAGTTTCTGATTGTGGTGCCCACGGGCGATGGAAACAGCACAGCGGCGGTTGCGGAACGCGTTCGCGAGGCCATTTCAGAAAAACCGGTGATGACGGAAAGCGGGCCGATTTCCGTCACTGCGAGCCTGGGCATTGCAGTGAGCATCGACCGAGACGCAAAGGAAGTGCTGCGTTCGGCAGATGAGGCGCTGTATTGTGCGAAGGCACGCGGGAGAAATCGCGTGGAACACTTTGATGCGGGCATGATTCCCGCCGGTTTGCCGCGAGGCTAGCAATCTCTTTCAAGCCTTCGAAAATATTCGAATCGCGCCGCGTAGGCGCTCGATACATCGATAGTCCGTGTGATTTCAGGCAAAGCAGACCTTCGGTTCCGCATCAGATCGTGTATACTCAAAAATTGCTTCGAACCACGGACGAGGTCTGTTAATGAGCCCCACAAAACAAGAGTCAACCACGGCTTCCACGGAGAACCGATCGACGAATCCTCGCGACACGCTTTCGATCACGGATAACCGAACCGGGCGGCAATACGAGATTCCCGTCAAGGACGATACGATTCGCGCCATCGATCTCCGGCAGATCAAGGTGAATGAGTCTGATTTCGGATTAATGAGTTATGACGCGGCGTTTTCGAATACCGCGTCGTGCATCAGCAAAATCACATACATCGACGGCGACAAAGGCATCCTGCGGTATCGCGGGTATCCCATCGAAGAGCTTGCAGAAAAAAGCACGTACATGGAGACGTCGTATCTGTTGCTTCATGGCGAGTTGCCGACGCAATCGCAGTTGGCGACGTGGATCGATCAGATTACGCACCATACGTTTATTCACGAGAGCATTAAGAAGTTTCTCGATGGATTCCACTACGACGCGCATCCGATGGGCATGATGATATCGACGGTGGCGGCGCTTTCGACTTTTTATCCAGAGGCGAAGAACATTTTCGACGCCGATTCACGCCGAAAGCAGACCTATCGATTGATGGGAAAGATGCCAACACTGGCGGCGTTCGCTTATCGGCACAGCCTTGGGATGCCGTACGCCTATCCGGACAATGAGTTGAGCTATTGCGCGAATTTTCTGAACATGCTTTTCAAGACGAGCGAGGCAAAATTCCGACCAAATCCTACGCTTGAGCGCACGCTGGACATTCTTTTCATATTACATGCGGATCATGAGCAGAACTGTTCGTCGACAGCGATGCGCGGCGTTGGAAGTTCGCATGTGGACCCTTATTCCGCGATTGCGGCTGCCACGGCGGCTCTTTATGGTCCGCTGCATGGCGGCGCGAACGAAGAAGTGTTGCGAATGCTGCTGGAAATCGGCTCCGTGAATAATGTGCCGTCTTATATCAAGCGGGTGAAGGCGGGCGAGACGAAGCTGATGGGTTTCGGCCACCGCGTTTACAAGAATTACGATCCTCGCGCGCGCATCGTGAAGCATCTTGCCTATCAAGTGTTCGACATTATGGGACGGAATCCGTTGGTCGATATCGCGCTCGAATGCGAACGCATTGCGCTGGAAGACGATTACTTTGTGAAGCGCCGGCTGTACCCGAACGTGGATTTTTATACCGGACTCATCTATCAGTCGATGGGCTTCCCGGTGACGATGTTCCCTGTGCTCTTCGCGATCCCGCGGACGTCCGGATGGATTGCGCAGTGGCAGGAGATGCTGCTCGATCCTGAGCAGAAGATTTGTCGGCCACGGCAGGTGTATCTCGGACATGACCAGCGGAGCTATATTCCTCTCGATCATCGAAGCTAGTGGCGGCGGTTCAATTTGGAACAAGGACTCTGAGGTTTCGGCGTACGTTTTACCCCTACCGAGCTACCAGCCTTAGTTTTTTCTAATCCAGCTCCGCGTTGCGTGACAATTCACGCGTCCCAAACCGTGCGTTCAGTCCAGGAGTGCGCGTCTCCAGGAAATCTTCGTTAATTTTATCCGCGATAAGACGTGGGCTCCGGTGCGGAATCTGCCGATAAAGGTTTCGGAGGATTGCGACCGCAGCGCACGCGAACCGGAGTTTGAGAGACTCGGGCCCAAGTCGGTACGGTCGGGTGGATCGCGATCGGGAATCTTGGCAGGCTAATGGCTACGAGCAAATCGCCGTTGTCGCGTTCAAGTGCGGATTTAAGGGTACGACATGCAGGAAGATAAATCGAATAATGACGAATTGCGTGAAACACCTTTACGTCTGCTGATTGCCGATGACGATCAGGCGGACGTGGAACTCTGTCTGCGTTACCTACGACGATCCGGTGTGCAGTTTGTGGCCGACCACGTGACCACCCGCGATCAGTTCGTCGAGCATCTTCGCAGTCAGACTGTGGATATAGTCCTCTCCGATTATCGAATGGGGAGTTGGACGGGCATGGACGCTCTGAACACGCTGAAGCAGATTCGACCCGAAATTCCTTTGATCCTGATGACCGGTACGATAGGCGATGAACTCGCGGTCGAGTCCATCAAGGCGGGCGTGACCGACTACGTTCTGAAAGGGCAGCTCGCGCGGCTGCCGATGGCTTTGCATCGAGCGCAGGAAGAACGGATGCTCAGAGAGGCCGAGGTGCGCGCGCTCGCCGCCTTGCGTGAAAGCGAACAACACTACCGCACGCTCGTACACAACGCGCCCGAAGCTATCGTCGTGCTCGACGTTCAGAAAGCTCGCTTCATCGATTGCAACGATAACGCAACGAAACTTTTTGGGCTCTCGCGGGAAGATTTGCTTCGCTGCGATCCGGCCGAGCTTAGCCCGCCGGCGCAGCCTGACGGACAGCCCTCTTCAGCAGCGGCTGCGGAGAAAATCGAGCTGGCATTGGAGGGTCACGCTCCGCATTTCGAATGGGTCCATCGGAACGCAAAAGGCCTGGATATTCCGTGCGAGGTCCATCTAGTTCGCCTTTCCTCTACGAATCAAACACTTGTGCGCGGCAGTATCCTGGACATCACCGAACGGAAAACGGCGGAGGCCGCTCTACGCGCCAGCGAGGCCCGGTATCGCAGCCTGGTGAACAATGCGACGTACGGCATCTACTGGGTTGCGCCTGAGGGCAGTCTTCTTTTTGCGAACCCGGCTCTTGTACGCATGCTTGGTTACGATTCAGTGGAGGAGGTTGTCGCTCTGCGGGATACGACCGGCCTCTTCTGCCAGGCATCGGCGCGAGAAGAGGTTCGCACGCACTTCTTCGTAACGGGACGCGTGGATGCGACGGCGGATTGGAAACGAAAAGACGGGAAGACTATACACGTGCGCCTTAATGGCCGGGAGGTGAGCGATCCGGAAACCGGCGCGACATGCATCGAGATCATCGTGGAAGACATCACGGAACGGCGCGCGTTGGAAAAGCAACTGGCCAATGCACAGAAATTCGAGGCCATCGGGCAGCTCGCCGGGGGAATCGCCCACGACTTTAACAATATGATCGGCGCAATCCTTGGCTGGGCAGACATGGGGCTGGAAGAAACCGAATCCGGCACGCGGTTGCACCGCCATTTTGAGAAAGTCCATCAGCAAGGCGAACGCGCCGCGGCCCTTACGCGCCAATTGCTCGCATTCGCGCGGCGGCAAATTCTTGAGCCGCGGAACATAGATCTCAATAAGACTGTGGTGGAGACATTAAACCTCCTAGAAAAGGTGCTCGGCAGCAATATTGAGATTCGCGCGAATCTTTCGCCCGACCTCGCCGTTGTTCGCGCCGATCCCGTGCAGATGGAGCAGGTGGTAATGAATCTGTGCATCAATGCGCGCGACGCGATGCCGGACGGCGGATCGCTAATTCTCGATACATCGACTGTCACGTTTGACGAGAAGTTCTGCGCGATGCAGCCGCTCGCGCACCCCGGCACTTACGCGATGCTTTCCGTCACGGACTCGGGAACCGGGATGGATGCAGCCACGCTCGACCGGATTTTTGAGCCGTTTTTCACGACGAAGGAAGTCGGAAAAGGAACGGGTCTCGGGCTGGCGACAATTTACGGAATCGTGCGACAGCACAACGGGTTCGTGCAGGTGTATAGCGAACTGGGACTCGGCAGCACGTTTCGCGTGTATTTGCCGGCCGCCAACGTGGAGGTGGACGCTTCGCAAGCGACGCAGGCTCCGCAGCCCATTCGCGGCGGCAATGAAACGGTGCTCATTGCGGAGGATCACGAAGGCTTGCGGCATCTGGCGATAGAGACGCTTGCTGGACTTGGTTATGACGTGATCACGGCGAACGATGGCGAGCAGGCTTTGGCGGAGTTTCAGCGGAATCGCAGCCGGATCAATTTGATTCTTCTGGACGTGGTAATGCCGAAGGTTAGCGGCCCCGAAGTGTATGAGCGGATTTGCGCGGAAGCGCCCGGTTTTCCTGTAGTTTTCGCGACCGGATACAGCGCCGACATGTCACTGCTCAAAAAAGCGCAGGCCAATGGTTTGCCTGTGCTGCAAAAGCCGTATGCACCTCGCGACCTTGCGCGAAAAGTCCGCGAGGTTCTCGACCGTTACAATGGGAAGCTTGCCGTTGCGACGAAAGTCGACTTGGCTGCTCGGTAGCCAGAATGGAACTAGCCGCCAAAAAGATTTCGCGCTACGAAAAATGCGTTCGCGGGCCGCTCCGCTATGCGTCGCATGAACCAAGGGAACCAATACGATCCGTAGGATACGAGCACTCCGCTGCGGTATCCCTCGCGCGCCAATCGCACCTGCTCTGCGCGCTTGATTCCGTACAACATCTGGAATTCGATCTGATTTTTCGGAATCCCTTGTGCGGCGGCCCACTGTGAGATTTCCGCTATGAGCGCAATATCGTGCGTCGCCAAAGCTCCCCGGACGGGCGCCGTGCGGGCTTCTGGAGAGAGCAGCATCCGCGCGAGGCGACAGAAATTCTCGTCCACATCTTTTTTTTCCGCGAAGGCGATCTCGGGCGGTTCACTGTAGGCGCCTTTCACGAGCCTCACCGCTGCACCGCGCGAAATGAGCGACGCCAGGTCTTTTTCTGTGCGAAAGAGATAGGCCTGAAGGCACACGCCGGTGTTCCTGTGCGCGTCATGCACGCGGCGATAGATCCCGAGAGTTGCATCGACATAAGGGCTGTGCTCCATGTCGATCCAGACGATTTTATCGGGCGCTGAATGCTCGACGATTCGTGTGAGGTTCTCGCGGCAAAAGTCGACATCCAGATCGAGTCCGAGCTGGGTGAGCTTAACTGAAATTTCGGCAGACAGATTCGCTGCGCGGATATCTTGAATCGCTTGCAGGTAACCACGGACGACTTCTTCGGCTTCCGAGCGTTCCTTAACGTTTTCGCCCAAGTGCGTGAGGACGGCAAAGACGCCGCTTTCATTTAGCTGCTTCGCCGCAGTGAGCGCATCATCCAGGCGCTCACCGGGCATGAATCGCTTGACCGAGCGCCGCATGAATGCGTAGCGGCCGGCGCGGTCGCGCAGCCAAGCGCTCTCGGAGGCCCTTAGGAACACGCTGCGCATCAAGTTCATTGGCGTTGGCGGCTTTAAAAAGGCGCGGGCGAAAAAGGCTTATCGCCCGGAGCTTCGAGCAGAAAAATCGCGTATCGATAAATCAACAATTGCATTCGGGACGTTGCCGAATTCGGTCCAAGGATTTCGCCAAAGGCTTTGTGAAGATCGTGCATCCGCTCATCGGGTAAGGCTCCGAGGAGCGCGCCGAAATGGTTCTTCGCCGCAGTCAATGGATCGATTTCCTTCTCTTTATCTTGTGGATTTGCGTCGGGGACCGTTTGAGAAGGCGAACCCATCACTTGCGATGACGAAGCTTTGTCGCCACTGCTGTTTTTACTACTGTGTGCTGCACTGCTTGCCGGCGAATTGGAGGGCAAAGCAGCATCTTTTCGAACTGAGGCCGCTTGAGCCGGCACAGGAGGCTGCGGCTCGTAGGATTCGTAAAATTCGTAGCGAAACTCCTTTTCATAAAGAGCCGCATAAGCCGACTTTACGGCATCAGCGGGAGGATCGGATTCTGCTAAGGCCTTCGCTGCAAAAGCCTTCAGGGCCTGTTCGACACTTTGGAAATTCGCCCGAGCGCCCATTAACGGTCCCTTGCCTGTTTTCCTGAGTCGCGCCGCAAGCTGGTCGGTTCGGGCGTCATAGCATTTTCCATAGGCTCCGAGCGCACGGACCGTCTGGGCAGGCTCTGATCCCTTTTCGGCGGTAAATTTCGTCACCCACTCTGCCGAGCTCATCTGCAAAATCTGAGTGCAAGTTAATCCAAGCTGATCGGCGTCCGCGCGACCTGCCGGCGCCCGGTGGGTTGGGTGCGTCTGCGCGGCCAAAGCCGAAACCACGAATAACAGTATTGTGAAACTTCGCATATCAAAAATCCTAATGCAGCACCATGCGCTGTGCAATCGCCTTACGAGCAAAACTCAATCCGGTTTCTTTTGGCTGTGACGCGAGCCGAGAAGTGCACGCTCGACCATTCTGTCTATGAGAATTTCAATCCGTCGCATTCGGGTAGCTTCACCCTTAGCGGAATCCATCCACTTCAGAAGCTGCCTTCGTAGGCCCGGCGGCGTTTCTTCAAAGGCCCGCTTCGCTTTTGGATGGCGATTCAGGGCGGCGCGCAAGTCAGCGGGGACGGCATGCTCGCGAGAGTCGCGGTCGAGCGAAAGCTCAATGCGAACCACCTCGCCGACATCGGCACGCGCAGCCTTACGCAGGACGGCATTGAACTGCATGCGGTAATGACCGGCACCGGCCGGTACAAGGGTGGTTCGCGCGGCTTGCCCATTGACGCGAGCGATTACGGGAATGTATTTGTTCGGTCGTATGCCGGTGTTGCTCTTGCGATTGCCGGGTTCCGTCGGATAGATGGATGCCACGGCGGTGTCCGGAACGTCGACATACCGCAGCATCCAAATGCGGTAAATTGTCCCCAGAAATTCTTCAGTGGTTTTCTTTGTCATCGCGTTTGGCCATTAGCCACCGCAAGCATTCTTGGGGTGGCAGATAGCGAGTAACGCATGCTCCGCGACCATAACAGCGATTGCCGCCACAATGCACGCACAAGATACCGTAACTTACGGGCGACTGTGCGCTGATCCGACTCGGGAACATTTGAGGTAACGCGAGTTGCGCCCTACTGAGGCTTGCTTTGGAAGTCTTGCAGGCTTCCATTGGGTTTGGCGCCCACTCTTACGTCTGCTGGTGTGAGTATCCTAAAAATGGAAGAAAACAGGATATTCAACACGGGTGGTGCTGTGATGTTCTAGCGGCGAGTTTGCTCCACGTTGTTTCTGGTACGCTTTGCGACCGGAGCGGTGCCTCTTGGGAGACGACGCTTTAGCCTCCTCCGCATTGGAAACACCGTGACACTTTGCGCGAAAGCGAGATGTCATGGCCTCTCCGAGTTTGAGTTCCTTGAAACCGAAAGTCCCGCACCTGCTGAAGTTCGCCCTCCGCGGGATGATTTCGATCGCGATCTACGCGTGGAGCGGCTTCGATCATACGGCACCGATCAAGACCAGACGGCAAGTATCCTCCGATTGAGCAGCGAAATTCCTTCATAACATTAAGATTACCGGTCTTTG
>Ga0105240_10004566_pt1 | contig 20996 bp, 20 predicted proteins | sample KBSC54metaG_FD_80426 | JGI IMG/M metagenome (GOLD analysis project Ga0105240, IMG submission 80426) | Corn rhizosphere microbial communities from Kellogg Biological Station, Michigan, USA - KBS C5-4 metaG | ecosystem: Host-associated > Plants > Roots > Rhizosphere > Soil | place: Michigan, USA... | reverse complement strand
GGTATCCAGGTTTGATCAGATCATCTCAGCCTGGGTCGGGTTACCCGGCCCGCCGCCATTTCAGGTGGACGGGCTAATTTAGCACGTCAATCAACACACAAGCCTGGGGCGATAGCCCCAGGTATTGGTGTAAATAAGAGTCGAGGGCTGAAGGCCCGACCCATGGAACATCGAACAGCCAACTGTGTGCGTTGAAAAATGGCGTCGGGCTTTCAGCCCTCAAGCTATTTTTGACCGATTCCCGGGGCTGTCGCCCCAGGCTGGTATGGGGTCGCGCCGTTGGCGCTGCAAACCGATCGACTCAACCCAAAATCTGTTTTCAGGTTAAACCTAAAGAGGGACTTTTCGGGAGCAGCCTTCAGCGCCAACAAGGTGTGCGGTCGCACATGACGCTTGCAGTCCCTCCTGCGCAACGAATGAATAGCACTCTGTCATGAGCAAAAAAAACGCACCGGTCTTCGTCCGCGCCGGCCAGTATGAGTTTGTGAAGTTGAATGCCGCCGGCTGGGAGTGGCGCGATTCTTACCACTGGCTTCTGACGCTGACGTGGTCCCACTTTGCGCTGTTTATCTTCGGCGTTTACCTGGCAGTGAACCTTCTCTTCGCGTCACTCTACTCACTGGCGGATCAGGCGATCGCGGAGATTTCCCGCGGGTCTTTTTTCAACGCTTTCTTTTTCAGCGTGGAGACTCTGGCCACGGTCGGCTACGGACACATGTATCCGCAGACGGTCTACGGACACATCGTGGCGACGGCGGAGATCATTATCGGGATGTTCGGCATGGCGGTCGTCACAGGACTCATTTTTGTCCGATTCTCACGCCCGACGGCGCGGCTCGAATTCAGCCGGTCGCTGGTCCTCACGCCTTTCGATGGAGTGCCCACGCTGATGATGCGCGTCGCCAATTTGCGGCATCAAGCCATGGCGGAGGCGGAGTTCCGGATGATGCTTGGACGCAATGAACTCACGAAGGAAGGCGAAGTGATGCGGCGCTTTTATCCGCTCCATTTGCAATTCGACCGGATGATCGTCTTCCCGGTGGCGTTGACCATCCGGCATGTCATCAATGAAAAGAGCCCGCTCTTCGGAATGACGCCCGAGGATTTCGAGAAGGCAGATGTCCGCATCTATGCTTCGATCGTTTGCATCGATACAGTGATTCCGGCGCCAGTTCAAAGCCAGCAGGACTACTCCTGGCGGGAGATTCGCTTCGGGCATCGTTTCGCCGAGATTTACAATGATCTCGACTACGGTCGCCTCAGCGTGGACTACGGCCGCCTGCATGATACGGAACCGGTCTAACTAGTCGAAGCTCGGCGAAGCAGCGATCGTGACGACTCCTGGACCTGCAGGAGCCTTGATGAGGCCGACACCCGAGACAGTAAGTTGCAGGATCGATCCGGAAAAGTGGAGCACACTCGACTTGGGCGACATGTGAACCGTGCCGGCAAAGGTTCCTGCCGTTTGATTCAGCGTCACGGCAACGTGTTTATCCGAAGAAGTGACATGACCGTTGTTATTGAAGATCAAGTCAACGGAAGGCGGGGTGAGCGTGGGATCGATTCCGGAGAAAGTGAGCGTGGCCGTACTGCCAAAGGTGGCCACGGCTTTCTCAAAGGAAAGATAACTTTCGCCATTGAGTGAAACGACTGTGTCGAAACCGGTGATCGGATTTTTTCCGCCGCGCGCCGGCTTTATCCACTCGATCGCCCCGGCAATGGTGGAACCGGCATTCGCTGTAAATGTGATGACGCCGGTGACACGGCCTCCCGCCGCGTAAGGATTCGCAAAGATCAGCGCGGTGAGATCTTCAAGCAGGACGCAGGAACCGGTGATTGGCGTGCCGTCGCCCATTTGTCCGTGGTAAGTGATGTTGCCGGCGGTACTGAGCGAGCCCGCGAGCCAGCCGCGTCCTTGGGGCAGGCTGGTATCGGAGGGCTGGCTGAGCGTGAACGTGTAGCGGCCAAGAATCTGCGGAGGGACGACCCGCTTGTCGGCATGCAGGACGCGTTCGGTGGTGGAGACAAAGGTATCCGCACCCTGGGTAAGAGTTACCTGGACCACCTGATAAGTGTCAGAGACATCCGGAGATAAAGTCAGTTGCGGGGATATCTGACTAGATAACTTGAGCGTAAGAGAGCACGTCCCGTTCGTGAGACGTCCTGAGAATGCCTTTGTCTTAGTGCCAAAGACAAGAGAGCCGGTAAATGTGCCGCGTTCTGTTAATGAGATGTTGATTCGCCCCGCGATCCCGGTGGATCCTGCCGGTGTCAGCAATCCCCGGTAGGCGCCATTGATCGGGCCGCTCTGGCGGATGGTCACTGTTTGTCCGGCAATCGTGATGACGCCGGTACGCGGCTCGGCGTCTGAATTTGGTTGAACGGAAAATGACAGCGTGCCACTGCCTGCGCCTGCTCCCGGATCGGTGATGGCTAACCAAGGCGAGCTGATATTCACGTTCCATGGAACCCCGGAATCCGCAGTGACAGTGATCGTGCCGACGCCGCCAGATAGAGTGAAAAGCGTGGACGAGGCGACCGCTGTTGTTGGAACGGACTGCGTAAATCCGGCCGCCGGAATCAGGGCCAGGAGACACAACCAGATGGCGAAGTATTTTATTGTAGCACCTTGAATATCCGGGAAGCCAAGATTTTGAGCAGGTTGGGTATCCATTATCCTTGGGCGGACCATGCCGGAGAAAGAGTAAGTGTCAACGCCTCAAGCGGCGTTTGCAGCCGATGGATAGGACGGATGGGACCAATGGGACTTATGGGCCGCGAAGCCCGGTCGTCATGGCTTGCCCTCCTTTTCGTCTCTCCGCGTTTCCGCGCCTCCGCGTGAGATTTTTTCGGCTGCCCCCAACGGTTCAAAGCCGTGGCACGCGATTGGGATTCGTAAGGTAAGTGAGAGAGGGCGAAAGAGTCTTCACGAATTGGGAGAAGCCTCGTGATCTGGTCCACTGAGTGCTTCAGCTTTCGAAACACATGGACATTTTACCACTCGGAGATTCCTCGCTCCTCATTCGCGTCTGCGAACGGGTTGGAAATATGCCGCAGGAAACGATCCAGCAGGTCTTGAATGTGCAGCGCCGGATCGAGGCGGCGAAGATACCCGGAATCGTCGATTTAGCCCCAGCGTACACGACGATCGGGGTCTTTTACGATCCGATCCAGGCGGTGGCGAAAGGTGCTTCACCCGAAGGAATCTTTTCCTGGCTCGCGACGCGAATTCATCAGGCGCTGGCGGATGAAGTGCGTGCCGTTTCGCTGGCTGCTTCGCCGGTAAAATCACGCAGGATTGAGATTCCCGTTTGTTACGGAGGAGAATTTGGGCCGGATCTGGAAGACGTAGCCCGGATTGCCGGATTGACTCCCGAGGAACTGATTCGGCGGCATAGTGAAGGCGAATATTATGTGCACTGCCTCGGGTTTACGCCGGGTTTCCCGTACCTGAGCGGATTGGCTCCCGAACTGGCGATGCCTCGTCGTGACGTCCCGCGCAAAGAAATCCCGGCCGGATCGGTGGGTATCGGCGGTTCGCAGACGGGCATTTATCCGTTGCGTTCCCCTGGAGGCTGGCATCTCATCGGGCGCACGCCGTTCCGTCTCTTCTCTGTAGACGGCGATCCGCCTTCGCTCTTGCGCCCGGGGGATCGGGTACGGTTTTGTGCAATTACCCCTGCCGATTTTGACGCCTGGCGCGAATGAGCTTTACGATTCTTCAACCTGGTTTTGGAACTACAGTGCAAGATTCCGGCCGCACCGGCTTCCGGCAATTGGGCGTTTCGCCGGGAGGCGCTGCCGACGCCTTCGGGGCGCGAGTTGCGAATCTGCTGGTGGGAAATCCGGAAGACCTGGCCGTTTTGGAGGTGACGCTTGGCGGCGTACGGATGGCCTTTGATGATTCGCGCATCGTCGCCTGGTGTGGAGGGGACTTCTCGGTGAAGGTGGATGGAGTTTCTGTTCCACCGGGGCGTCCATGCCGGGTCATAGCCGGCGAAGAGCTTTCTTTTGGCGGCGCCAAGTCTGGCTGCCGGGCCTGGGTGGCGGTATCAGGAGGGGTGGATGTCCCTCCGGTTCTGGGTTGCCGGTCAACTGATCTCCGGGGCGGCTTCGGCGGTTTCAAGGGACGGACGTTGCGCGCGGGCGATGCCCTGCCACTTGGGGGAAATTCGCCCATGGCGGAACATTTGCTCGAAAAGCTCGCCCGCAAGCGCGTGCCGTCCTGGGGCGCGCCGTTCGAGTGGTCGTCGCCCGGGCGCGGACGTGCGGTGCTGCACTTTGTGCGTGGTTCCAATTGGTCGCGGTTCGAAGATTCCGCATTTGCCGCGTTCATTCGGGAGCCGTTTTCGGTGTCGCCGGACTCGGATCGGATGGGAGTACGCTTTGATGGTCCACTGATGGAGCGATCCGATGGAGGAGGCGATCTCGTTTCCGAGGCGGTGGTTCCCGGCACCATTCAAGTTCCTCCAGGCGGCAAACCGATCCTGCTTCTCGCGGACTGTCAGACGATCGGCGGTTATCCAAAGCTGGCGCACGTGATTACGACAGACTTTCCCATCGCGGCGCAGATCCGCCCGGGCGACCCGGTTTGGTTCCGGGAAATTTCGTTCTCCGCTTCACACCGGCTCCTGCTTGAGCGTGAGAGAGATCTACAAATGTTCTGTACGGGCTTCAAGCTGCATGCCCACGCTGCGAATTGATCTGAATGCGGATCTCGGAGAGGGCGCCGGCCAGGACGCCGCACTCCTGTCTTTGATCACATCCGCGAATATCGCTTGCGGACTTCATGCCGGTGACCCGGGTATGATGGTCACGGCGCTGACGGCTGCCCGGGATGCGGGTGTGGCTGTCGGGGCACACCCAGGCTTGATGGATCGCGAAGGGTTCGGCCGGCGTGAATTAGCGGTGACGCCGGGCGAAGTTTTTTCCCTGGTGACTTATCAGGTAGGGGCATTTGCCGCTCTCGCGAAGGCGGTGGGTGTACGTCCGAGGCATGTCAAACCACACGGCGCGCTCTATAACATGGCGGCCCGTGACGCCGGCCTGGCCGAAGCGATTGTGAAGGCCGTGATCGGCGTGGATCGCGGCCTTTTTCTCGTCGCGCCGCCGGGAAGCGAATTGGCCCGGGCAGGAATGAGCGCGGGACTTCGGGTGGTGGGAGAGTTCTTTGCCGATCGCAACTATTTGCCGGACGGCGCGCTTGTGCCGCGTTCTCGTCCCGATGCTGTTTTGCACCATCCGGAAGTGATTGCGCCCCGTGTCCTGCGTATGTTGCGGGATGGGGTAGTTACAGCGGTGAGTGGCGAGGATATCTCAATGCGTGCGGAAACGATTTGCCTGCACGGTGATAATGCCGAGGCTGTGGTGTTTGCCCGGGCGCTTCGTGAGGCGTTGGAGAAGGCCGGGGTGGTGGTAAGCGGGATTTCCGGGTGAGAGTGAGAAATCTCAGCTCAGGCGGTGGATGGTTTGCCGGGATTACTGGTCAAGTTGAGAGGGGATGGCTGGCCGCGCGATCGCTGACTCGTTTGCCAGCCAGTAGACTGCGGCGCCGATCACTCCGCTGCAGAGTGCGACCAATGCCCAGAGAAACGGGCCGAAGAAGAGCAAAGTTCCTCCGCTTTTGCGTTTTCGCCTCGCGGCGAGATAGACCGCGATACCAAAAGCCAAATGGACGAATATGGTTGGCAGATACGATAGCACCGCCGCGCCGATGCCGGCCCAAGTCAGCGCCGAGGTTATCTTATCAGTCCATTGGGAAAGGGGATTTGAGTCGCTGGAAACGGCTGCAGAAGGCTTGCTACTTGCGATGGCCGGGCCCGGTAGTATTGACGGCGGCGCCTCCTTTGGATGTGGAAGTACAAGTGCTGTAATGGTTTCCTGCCGGACGATTTCCTCCGCGAGATTTGGCGGAACTCCTTTCTGGACGAGCGATTTGTAGAAGTGACCCTTGAATTGCGCGACCGGCTCCGCCAGATGGATCGCCGCATATTCCAATTGGCTTGAAACTGGTTCGCGGGAGCGCTCTTCCGGCGTTTTGATAAAGAACACGCCATTTTTCTCGTCCATCAGAAGCCCCTTGGAATCGACGATGACCTCCAAAGCTTCCCTGGCGGTCTTATTTTCAATGAGCATCGTAACGGTGCCTTGCACCTTGTCGCTGACGGCGAGGCTAAGGTTCGCCTGTTTGGCCAGTTTCCGCAAAACGAGTCCGATTTCTTCGCCTTGAAATTCGAACGCCTGGCGCGGAGGTGACGGTGCATCGTCATCATCTGCATCGTCCTTCTTATCCTCATCTTGGGCTGGTGAGAGATTTGGCTGCGAGCTGTGAGCTTTGCCGGGCTTGGGTTGCTGCCTGCATTCCCGACGGGTTGGTCCTGGCCAACGTACCGGCGGACATTTCAGCGAGGCGTTATCTGGCGCAGCGGCGGGAACTGCAACGGGCTGTTCGATCGATACGGGTATCTTTTCGAGTGTCGGGTCCGCGTGAACCGAGCAAAAACAAATACATCCGAGCAACAATCCAGGAAACAGAGAGTCCTTCATTCGGGTGATACCGTGGAGCAGTTTTTGGACAGGCCGTCGAAGCATTTCGAGTGGTGGCTGATTGCGGTCTGGCTCTGTGTATTCACCGCGGAGAGCAGGGGATGAAGACAAAGATGAAGATGACGAGGAAGAGATCTGCCGGAAACGCGGGCGAGCTGCGTCGGGTTCGCCCCGTAATTTTCCATATAGGCGAATGAAGTTTTCGCTGGCGGAACCGCCCTGCAGAGTGGATTTATTGCCCGCGAACCGCCTTCGAAAGCTGCTCGGAACGACCGAATCTTCATCAAGTGCTTATTTTTGAAGATTTCGGGGATAAAGTCGTTGACACGCCGAGTGAGCAAGCCTAGGTTTCGCACCCTTTTCTAAGAGTCATGGGAACATTTTCTGCTAAAGCCAACGAAGTGAACCACAAATGGTGGGTGATCGACGCCGCCGACCAGGTTCTGGGCCGTGTCGCCGTCAAAGCCGCCAATCTCCTGCGCGGTAAGGAAAAAGCCGTCTTCACGCCTCACGTGGACACCGGCGATTTCGTCATTGTGATCAACGCCGAGAAGGTGCGTGTCACGGGCAAGAAGGAGACCGACAAGAGCTACATGAGCTTCTCCGGCTATGTTGGCGGCCACAAGAGCGAGTCTGTGAAGGCCCGCCGCGCCCGTCATCCCGAACTTCTCATCGAACGCGCCGTTCGCGGAATGATCCCGCACAACCGTCTCGGCCGCCGCATCTTCACCAAGCTGAAGGTTTACAAGGGTTCCGCGCATCCGCACGAAGCTCAGGTGCCGACGCAGGTCACGAACATCAAGTAATTTTCCAGAAAGAAGAACATGGCTACCACTCAGGAATTCATCGCCACAGGCCGTCGTAAGGATGCTGTTGCCCGGATCCGCATGTCCCCGGGAACCGGAAAAATCGAGATCAACGGACGTCCGTTTGAAGAGTACTTCAAGACGCTCCCGCTGCAGAACACCATCCTCAAGCCCTTTGAAGTGGCCAAGGCCGTGAATACCTTCGACGTGAAGGTGAATACCCACGGCGGTGGAGTGATGGGCCAGGCTGGTGCGGTTCGTCTCGCCCTGACTCGCGCTTTGACCGAGAGCAACTCGGAACTTCGCCCTGTGCTCAAGGCGGAAGGTTTGCTGACTCGTGACCCGCGGATGAAAGAACGTAAGAAGAAGGGTCAGCCTGGTGCCCGTAAGCGCTTCCAGTTCTCCAAGCGCTAATAAACTAGAAGAAATTTCGAAAGTTTTTCTTGCACTGTTAAGCTAACTTAACTAGAAAGCTTTACAGCAAAACTTTCCCTCCCGAGCCCGCGCTGCGCGCCCCCCGACGTGCGCAGCGCGGGTTTCCTTTTTCAGGCATAGCATCGGTTTGTTTGGTTACTTGAGTGAGCGAGCTTAGGTACGCGGAGAAATTTGAGTTGGGTGCTGACGACGGACTAGCTCGGAAGGGTATAGGTGGCATGATTACCTAACTTCCGGCGCGCAATCCAAGTGCATGAATTCTTACCGAGCTCGGGGCGGCGATTCGCGGTCTAACCGGAAAACGGATTTTAAGGTCGCAAGGCCCCATAGTGGAAGCGGCGTCCCGCCGCTTGTGTGCATGAGGTGAAAAGGGACGGTCTTTATCTTCACCGCCCGGTGTAACACCCAACTCCCAACGGCTAAACTACCAACATTCAAAGTGCCTCGTTGGCAACGATGCCCTTTATCGCTTTTCCCTGCCAGAATGGGCACCGAACTTGGAACCCGTTGAATGTTGGTAGTTTAGCGTTGGGAGTTGGGTGTTTCCACGCCAAAGTGGAAGATCTGCGTGATCTCCACAATCCACGCGTTCCAAGCGGCGGGACGCCACTTCCACTATGGGCACTCGAACTTCGGATGCTACCCTGCGAGGCCACTTTTAAAATCCATTTTCGCGGTTTAGCCTTTATATCATCGGCGATGAGGTTGACGGCCCGGGCGTCCATGACTCATTTGTGACCTTTTGCCACGAGTTACGATGAAGACACCGTCTTACCTCATTTTTATCACGGCACACGTCTTGATCGCGGTGACAGCCTGTGATGCAGCCCCCAAACCGGAGAGCTCGCCAGTTTTCAACCGGGCTCCTCTCGTTTCCACTTCGTTTGCGAGTCTTCCTTTGTCTTCAGTAAGAGCCCGGGGTTGGCTGCGGGGACAACTTGAGCGCCAGGCTGCGGGGCTTACAGGTCATGCTGAGGAACTGATGCCGGATCTCGGAAGTAATAGCGCGTGGTTGGGAGGTGATGGCGAAGGGTGGGAGCGGGGAGCCTATTATGTTCGCGGCCTGGTCTCACTGGCCTATGAGACGGGCGACGAAATGCTCATCGCCAAGGCAAGGAAGTGGATCAACTGGACTTTGGATAACCAGCGTCCTGACGGGCAGATCGGGCCGAAGACCAATGATGACTGGTGGCCCCGCATGGTGATGAACTGGACCTTGCGAGATTACTATGAAGCGACCGGGGATCCGCGTGTCATACCGGTTCTGACCAGGTATGCGCACTATTTACAGGATAACCTCCCGAAGCGCCCGGTAGCGCAATGGGCCAAGGCCCGGGCGGGGGACCAGATTGATACACTATATTGGCTCTACAATCGCACGGGGGAGCCGTTCCTGCTCGATACAGCGGATATCCTGCGCCGGCAGGCGAACGATTGGAATCACTTCTTCGCGGACCTGCACGGGACGAAAGGCGATTTTCGTCCGACTCACGGCGTGAATGTGGCCCAGGGGATTAAGTTCCCACTGGAAGCTTATCAACGAACCGGCAGCGACGCGGATCGTGCCGTATATCTCGAGGCCTGGGAGATCCTGCGAAGCCGTCACGGCCTGCCGGCTGGATTGTGGAGCGGGACGGAGTTGCTGGCCTCGCAGGCGACCTCACAAGGAGTCGAAATGTGCAGCATCGTCGAGCAAATGATGAGTCACGAAACGGCGCTCGCCGTGCTCGGCGAACCGGTCCTTGGGGATCAACTCGAGCAAATTGCCTTCAATCTTCTGCCGGGCGGAACAACTAAGGATTTTCACCAATTCCAGTACTATACGCTGGTAAATCAGCCCGTGGCGCATGGTGGACCAAAGGGCGTCTACGGCTTTCGCGACGATCATGGGAACGACTTGGTCCCCGGGCCGATGTCCGGCTTTCCTTGCTGCTGTTTCAATATTCACATGGGCTGGCCGAAATACGTCCAGCATACCTGGATGGCTTCTCCGGATGGCGGACTTGCCGCCGTGGCTTATGGTCCAACGGAAGTAACGACGATGCTGGGTGGAACCTCGGTCACCATTACGGAAAATACTGATTATCCTTTCTCGGATACCCTTCACTTCGTGGTGACACCGGAAAAGCCGATTGCTTTTCCATTGCGGTTACGCATTCCGGCATGGGCTGTTGCGCCACAAGTGAAAGTGAATGGTGAAAAAGTGGAGGGGGAAGTTCGTCCGGGTTCGTTTCTCCTGATCGCGCGATCGTGGAAAGCCGGCGACATCGTGGAGGCCGAATTTCCCGCCCGCCTTGGCGTAATCGGCGCCATTCGCGGCTCTGCTACTCTTTGTCGCGGTCCGCTGGTCTTTTCCTTGCGGATTGGTGAGAAGGCCACCGCGATGAAAGGAACCGCTGGCTTTGAAGAGCTGGCGATGGATCCGATAACGCCGTGGAATTACGGCCTGGACCTGGATCCGGCTGCCTTCGAAACATCGGTTCACCTTGTGCGTGGTCCGGTTCCTGAGAATCCATGGTGGCCCGATACTACTCCGATCAAACTTACCGTGGCGGCGCGGCGTCTTCCACAATGGGGACTGGCGCAAGCCGGTTATCTGGCCGACGAAGTACCCGAAAGCCCGGCGGAGAGCCGCGAACCGTTGGAGACGGTGACGTTGGTGCCGTTTGGCGCTCAGACCTTGCGAATTACAGCGTTTCCACTGCTTCGCAGATCAACAGATCCAGCGCGGAATCGCCAGTAGACTGGGCTGAGAAATCTATTTCCAGACGTTCCGAAGAAAACGGAGAAAGTTTCCGGAACGAATCCCTGCGATATCTTCCGGTGTGTAGCCCCGGCTGGAGAGCAGAGTGGAGAGGTTCGCCAGGTCTGCGATTGTGTCCAGATCCTGAGGAGTTTGTTCGGTGCCAAAGCATCCATCGAGGTCGCTGCCGATCCCAACGTGGCGCGTATTGCCGGCAAGCTGGCAGATATGGTCGATATGATCGATGAAATGGGCGAGCGTGACGCCGCTCGATTGCGGCGTGGTCTGGCGGCGTTTCCAGCCCGGGATGAGCATCCAGGCATCGAGCGCGCAGCCGATGACCGCGCCACGGGCGATGAGCGCGCGGAATTGTTCATCGCTGAACTGCCGCATGTGCGGCACGAGCGCGCGGCAATTCTGATGACTGGCCCAGATGGGGCCAGGGAAGAGATCGAGCGCCTCCCAAAAGCATTCGTCACAAAGGTGAGTAACATCGAGGATCATCCCAAGGCGGGCAATTTCCTGAAGAAGCTCACGTCCGCGCGCATTAAAGCCGCCGCTCGCATCGGTACCGAAGGCATAGACACCGGGGCCATAATGAGCGGGGCCGATGGCGCGCAGTCCATAGGCGTAGGCGCGTTCCAGATGGGAGACCGTGATGAGCGAGTCGGCGCCTTCGAGCGAAAGGATGTAGCCGATGGGCTGCGGGGGCGCTGCTGCGTCGGGCGGGTTCGATGTTGCTGCAGCCCAGGCTTCGAGATGGCGTTCCAGTCCAAGCCGGTCGCGAATCTGAATGAGTTCCCCGGCTTCCTCCATTGCGCGATACCAGGCGAGTTGGGCCTGAGTCATGGCCCACGCCTGGGCAGGTGATCGCCAGCCGAAAATGGGACTGTAGGCATCGTGCTTCACCCGCGCGAGTTGGGTTGCGACACACAAGCCAACGCGGCCCCGGCGCATTTCGGTAAAGGAAACGGTGCCGTTCCCGCGATCAGGTTTGTCCACCAAGCCCGCCTCGCTCCGGCGCAATTCGGAGAGCGGAAGAGTCAGATCGCGATTCCATTCGATCGCATTCATCGCGAGATCGAGATGCGCGTCGAAAATCAGGTTCATGGGAGTGTTGTAATAGGGTGCCGGCTGGTTTGCCCGATGGGTGCCGGACGGACCCATCGTCGAATACCAGGTATCCGCGCCGGATCAGGGTATATCGTGTAACTCGAAGATGGCCTCAATCTCCACGGCGATATTGGACGGCAGCGGACCCATGCCTACGGCGCTGCGCGCGCCGACACCGTTATCTGGCCCCCAGATTTTGGCGAACAGTTCGCTGCAACCATTGATCACCTTTGGATGCTCGTAAAAATTCGAAGCGGAATTCACCATGCCGAAGAGCTTCACGAGGCGCTTTACCCGATCCAGACTGCCGAACTGCGCGCGCAAAGTCGCGAGGATGGCCAGGCCCACTTGCCGGGCGGCGGCATAACCATCTTCCAGCGAGAGATCCGTGCCCACAACACCAGTGATGAGAGACTTGTCTTCGCGTAACGGCCCGTGCCCGGAGATATAGGCCAGCCGTTCCACGACGACGAGAGGCTTGTAGACGCCGACTGGCTTGGGAGCCGGGGGCAACGTGAGATTTAGTTCGGCAAAATGCTGTTCGGGATTCATGGGTGTAAGTCAGGAGTTTGAAAGCTATTCCGCGACTTTTGCCGCGATACTCACCATCTTCCGTATGAAGCCGTCATAGTCATCTTTCATCGGAAGCTCCATATCTACTTTGATGCGGCGGCGGAGTGCGATGGCGGCCTCTCCGGTCTTGCGGTTGATGCTCTGTTTTTCGACCGATTCCCAGTACAAGCCGGATCCGCGCTTTTGCCAATTTGGCAGAGCAGAGAAATTGATTCCGTGTTGGAAGAGAAGCTCATTCTTTTCCGCGGTGGAAAGGCCATCAAGCATCTGAGAAGCTTTTGGAGCCGTTTCACCTTTTTTACGCAGCGCCCAATAGCAATGGGCGCTCAAGGCGTTTCGCGCGGCGTCTTCGTTACGCCAGCGAAAGTAATCGACGACCAGCGCTTCTCCGGGCAATTGGCAGATGCGGCAGTCGAAACATGCGAGATCTCCAAGCAGGAGGGAAAATCGCGCACTTGCTTCTCCCGCGAGCACCGAATGGTATTTGCGCAGCTTCCGATTGAAGAGCTGTTCATCGAGGCGGAAGAGGAGCGAGATTTCGTCACTCTGTGTATAGCCATAGACGACATGGAAACCGCACCGCATAAGATGCTCCGTGGTGGCGATCATATAGTCGCGCACCCGTTCATCGAAGGGTTGTTGAAACGGATGCGTTTCCTTTGTGAGCCGGGTGAAATTCCTTCCGTCGATCCGGGCCACCATAAAGATACCGGGCAGGGCGCATTGATCTGATGCGGTCTCGAAGACACGCATTCGCTCGTCGAGTTCGTCAAACTTCATTTTTCCAAGGTTCTGTCACAAATGTAAAATCGGCGCCGGGCTGAACGAAATACATTGCATCGAAACCTTCGTCGAGCCGCGGTAATTCCAACCGGCCGCTTGCCCCGTGAATCGCTTTGTCCGGCACCCGTTCGTGTTCGGAGCGCTGGGCATTGCGAGTCAGAGCTTCGGCGATCCGTGAGCGGAAAAAGTAGCCGATGGTCTTGAAGCCTGCCTCTTTCGCTGGACCAAGATAGCTCATCCGTTCCTTCCGTGTGAGATTGGTATTGTCGATGACCGTTGGCTGAAGGGCGGTGAGACAAGCCTGAAAAAGGATCCGTTCGCGGTGCCTCGTGTGCAGCATATCCAGATTGATGCGCATATGAGTCCGGTAGAAATTTTTGAGGTAAAAGGATGACTTGCCAGTGGCTTGTATCCCAACAAAGAGCACGAGTTCCATTGCCGAACGGGAAGTGTAATGCGCCGGAAGTGCACGCATCAACCCGCGAGTTATTCGCGAGAAGATCCGCAATCTGCGATCCGAAATCCGCAATCCTCCCTACGCCTGCAACGCCGCCCGGGCTCGCGTGGCCACACCGCTATCCGCTTCACCGGAGCCGCGCAGATGAAAGACACTCGCCGCGAGGAGCCGGCTTCGCCAGCCGGGCGAGAGCGCTTCGTAATCTTCCAGGACCGCGGAACTGAATTTATAATCGTGGGAATCGCGGCCCTTGAGGAAGATAAGCCTCCGTGCGGCTTCCGCGAACACGGCGGGATTTGGATGATCGCCGAGATAGGCAAGTGTCTTCCTTGCCGCAGTCAGACGATCCTTCGCCAAGCGATCGAAGATCTCCGCCACGGCCTCGTCATCCTTGGCCTCGGTCGTAAGCGGCTCCAGCGTGTCCAAATGCATACCCGTGTCTTTGTGCCCGCCGCGGAATAGCGGAAGGAAAGCCGCGTTTTGCAGCAAGAGCAGTCGACGCGTTTCATCGTTTCTCACGCGCTGCCATGCGTAGTGCATGGCATTCGTTGTCGTCATCGCGTGGAGGGAGACGATGCCGGGCGCCTGCATGAGCATTTCTCCCGCGCCATTGAAAAGAGCGTCGAAAACCGATTGTGGCGCTGTGCCGTTATTGAGAAGTTGAGTCACTAACTCAGCCGCTTCGGCGGAGGTCCCGGCGCGCAATGTGGCAAGAAGGTCTGTCGTGGCTTGCGGTGACGGTTTTCCATCGGTCCAGCCGGCGCGGATTTTGTCGAGGGATTCCACGTTTTGCCGGAAGGGGCGATCTGCCTCGAGATCCGCTTTGGACGGGTTTTCCTCTTCACCGGAGTGATCGAGAAGTGCGTAGGCGAGGGAACGCAGGACGGGTTCGGCATGTTGCCAGCCGATGACTCCCAGACATCGGAAACTATTCGCCACATAGATGGCTTTGTGCCCGATATCCCGAAAATCGCGCGCGCCGTAACGGGCGAAGATTTCAAATAACTCATCCGCCCCGGCGGAGCGAACCAAACCGGTCACCGCGGTGTCCGCGGCGCTTTCATCCCAGTTATCCATCGCCGTGATAAAGGCCGCTTTCGCTTTTTGCGCGTCCGGGACGGATTTTTCATCCACCGGGCCGAGCTTCCAGTTTCCTTCGCGGACATTTGCCGCCTGGGAAGCCTTGAATTGATCCAGCGCCCAGAAGATGGGCAGCCAGCGATCGCGGTCGGGCGAGGCCAGGCTGGCGAGGTGAGCGGAATTGATCACGAGCACCGCGTGAAATTTGAAGCCCACGGGGCGCGGCTGGATATTGCGAACCCCAGCGAGGAGGAGCGACGCAAGCAGGGTGCGATAGCTCAATCCGCGACGAATCCGGCCGGCGACCTCTTCGAGAAGCTTTTCTCGAGGTGTGTCTTCCAGGAATCGCACGAGCGGTTCGAGATCCGAGTCAAAGCGGACGAGCCGCGAATCGAGCGCGGCTTCTTCCGCGGAAACGTGAGGCAATCCAGTGAGGAAGGCGAGATCGCCAACAGTGGCCAGGGCACCGGTTGCAGTGGCCGATTTGAGAAAAGAGCGGCGAGTAAACATAGGCGTTACCGGAAGGAGGGGACCAAAGGAGGAAGACAAGCTGCATCATGGAATGCAACCCCGCAATCGCGAGTTAATGCGGGTGGGGGGCAAGCGGTGCGCGATGCGACAGGTGAAAACGAACCTTTGGAGGAGGAAACGTTCCATATCAGGCCTGGACCTTCTTCGCTCAGACGGGGGTATTTTTATGAGACAACCGAAGTGAATTTCCTCTGGCACATGACCGGGGAATTGGCTTGTGTTCCACTGATGAATCTCCGGATCGCCCCTTCCGGTTGCGTTCCGATCGCTCGATTGCGTATCGCCGCGAACCGATGGAGATTTTCAAAGCAAATATCCCGTCCCGCATCCGCCATGAGATTCTCCATATTCTTTGCCTGTCTTTTCTGTGTGGCCGGGTCTGTCCGGGCGGATGATGAAATAGCGCCGGTGCGAATCTCGGGCTCTGGAACAGTCTCGAAGGCAGTGAGTCTCGCGGTGCCGGTACTCAGGGAAAAGGGGATTCCATTGAAATTGATGACGGAGACCGGAAGCGGGGCGGCCATTGCGAGCGTCGGCGACGGCAGCGCGGATATCGCGATCTCCAGCAAACCACTGAGCGGGGCCGATCGGGCGCCGTTTCCATCCAAGCGTTTCATGGAAGTGCCATTCGGCATTCAGGCTCTCGCCTTGATCGTGCCGCGGGATGTGTGGATGGCTGGGGTGCACGCTTTGAATCGCGACCAGATCCGGAGGATTTACGAACGCGATATCACAAACTGGAAGGACGTTGGAGGGGAGGACCGGCCCATCAAGTTCTATAACCCGGAGCAGGGGCATGGAACTTGGGAATTCTTCGTGACGTGGCTCTATGGTGAGCAGCGCAAGGCGCCCCTGGGCGAAAACTTTGAGACGGTGGCTGATTCCGAGGAAGCGCGGAATCTGGTGGAATTCAATGCCGGCTCGATGTCCGTGGCTTCGCCCTCGTTCGCGGATAACAAGGAAGTCTTTGCGCTCTCCGTCCGCGACGACAAGGGAGAGGCGATTGCGCCCACGCCTCACGATATCCGTGAATCGCGTTATCCCATGGAGCGGCCGCTTTACCTGGTGACCGGCGATCGGGCGACGGGAAAGGTCAGGGACGTCATCGAGTTCATGCTGGGTGCGGAAGGCCAGGCGCTGGTAGAAAAGAGCGACTTGGTTCGCGTCCCGCAGCCGCGGTGATCGCGCGAGCGAATTTAGGAATTACGAATTAGGAATTAAGATTTGGCGTTTGATTCCGCGCCCCACGTTCTTCTTTCAGTTGCGGGTTGCCGTACGATAAATGCTAAATCCTAATTCCTAAATGATAGACATGACTTTCGGATTCATCGGTTGCGGAAAAATGGCCTCGGCACTCGTGAAGGGTGCGGTGCAGTCCGGCGCGATCTCGCCTTCGGGGATTGTGGCGAGCGATCACGTTCGCGCCGCCGCGGACCAGCTTGCCGCCGAGACAGGGATTCGGATCGTGCGCGAAAATTTGGAGGTTTGCGCCGGCTCGGATGCCGTCGTGCTGTGTGTGAAGCCCGGTGATTCCCTTGGTGTCCTGCGCGAGGCATCCGCGGCGTTGGCCGGCAAACTCGTCATTTCCATCGTGGCCGGCGTGACCATATCCGCCCTGCAAGCGGCTGCCGGGGACGCTGCACGGATCATTCGTGTCATGCCGAATACTCCCGCACTGGTGCATAAGGGAGCGACGGCATTTGCCTTGGGCCGGGGCGCGACGGAGGAAGACGCGGCTGCCGCGGAAAAGCTTTTCGGAAGTGTCGGGACTGTGTGCCGCGTAAAGGAGGAACTCCTCGATGTCGTCACGGGTTTGAGTGGCAGCGGACCCGCCTATGTTTATCTTATGATCGAAGCGCTGGCTGATGGCGGCGTGCTGATGGGGTTGCCGCGCGATCTGGCGCTGCAGCTGGCGGCGCAAACGGTGGCTGGTTCGGCGGAGATGGTTTTGCAAACACGGCAGCATCCAGCCGTGCTCCGCGATATGGTGACGAGCCCCGGAGGCACGACCATCGCCGGAATCGAAGCGCTGGAAGCCAAAGGAATGCGCTCTGCGCTGCTCAGCGCGGTCCGTGCAGCAACGGAGCGGGCGCGCGATCTTGGAAAGGCGAAATGAACCGCTTGGCTTTAATTTTATGAGACAGATTCCCTTGCTCCTCTGTCTTGCCGCTCTCTGCCTGCCAATGCTGGCGGTTGGAGCTCCGAAGCCGTCAGGCAAAGCTTCTGCGACCCCCGCGCCCGCTCCTACGCCTCCGGCTTCCGCCGCGGCAAAATCGAGCAGTGAAGTCGGGTCTTCCGAGCTGCAGGAATCAGGGCAGGATTCCTTGCCCGAAGCGGCGCGCACCGCAGCGAAGCGGGCGATTGGCGAATTCAATAAGGGTGATCTCGCGGCGGCCCGGCGTGACTTCGAAGAGGTCTTGAAAACGGCGCCGGACAATGTGCCGACGTTGATCAATCTCGGGCTCCTCGCTTACCGGCAGAAGGGCTATGACGAGGCGGCTCAATTGTTGACCAGGGCTGTCCGGTTGGCGCCGGAAGCCGGTGTCGGGTGGCTGATTCTCGGCATGGTGTACTATGATCAGGACAAGCTCGACCATGCTCTTGCTGCACTGGCTCAGGCTGTCTTACTGGAGCCCAAAGACGCTCGCGCTCATCATTTCCTTGGAGTCACGATCGGCAAGAAAGGGTGGTATCTCGGAGCGGAAGACGAGATGCGAAAGGCGATCGAATTAAAACCTGACTACGCCGAAGCTCATTTCAACCTCGCTGTTTTCTATCTGCAGAGAAACCCGCCGGCAGTGGAACTGGCGCGCCGCCACTATCAGAAGGCGCTGGAGCTTGGAGCTGCGCCTGATTTGCAAGTGGAGAAGAGCATTGGGACTCCGAAAGACTAAACTGGTAAGATGCGTGCCTTTCTCCGGTTTCCAGCGACGAGGGACGTAGCGAGGGCAGCCTTTTGGACGGTTTTCATACCGGCGATTGGCGCGACTGTGGCGTATGCGCGGGATTTGTTTACGAACGATAGACTGTTGCCCGTTGCCCTGACTGAATCGGCGTGGTCTTTAGTTAGTGCTTTGCTGGCGATTCCACTTATTCCCGTGGCGTTTTGGATGGGACAGTGGGAAAAACGAATCTCTTCCGTCGGTTTGCATGTCGCCTTTATCCGACTGCTGGCTGGGTTTTTCTGGGGATTTTGACAGAAACCCTAGCGCATCGGTCCGCTGTAAGATCCGTAAGAGTGCGAACTGTAAGAGTGGTAGCTCGAGCCTTGCCCTGAGTAACCTTGATAGTGCGAAGGTTGGTATTGGCCCGAATGCGATGAATACGGCTGACCGCTTGAGGCCCGATAATATCCCGGACCCACCGGGGCTCCATAACCAGAGTGGTATTGGCCGGTCATCGGGGGAGCGGAATGTGGATTCATGGGATGAAACGGTCCGATTTGCCAATTCGAAGGCGGGCAATAGGGACGGAACGGAACGGGACCATATTTCGCTCCGTAAGTACGTGGCTGGATATACGCGTGCTCGCTCAGACGGAGCTGTTGCGGGTCGAAGGTGGACGTGACGCCCGATTTCTTGGTCCCCTCCAGGCGGACAACCGGCTTTGTGGCTGCGGGTTCGAGATTCAGGGTGATCTTGTCTTCGAGTTTGGTCGGCGGGGGCTGCGAATTGATCGACGCAAAGGTGCCGTCGCTGGCCAGGACCGTGTCGGTGTCCAGGGTCAGACCATCCAGCCCGCCAAAGGATCCGTCTGCCGGGGTCACCGTGGAATCGTCCGAGGTTGCGGCCGACGAAGCTTGCGTCACCGAGGGCGCAGGGGCTGGCGGTTTCTGCGTTCCGGGGCGCATGGCGTGAAAATTCAGACCCAGCACGGGAACAACCAAAGCCAAGGCGCGGAGCAAGAGTTTCATGTTCTCTTCTTGGGAATCTGCATCCAGTTGTGACACCGAATTCCCGGCCGATATTCCGCCTCCGCCGAAGTGTCCGGGGTTCAGGGACTTCTGTGAGCGGGGCCGTGCCGTGACATTCCGCTCGCTCTCGGGCACTGCTCCGCTACCGTGCCTTGCGTTTCATGATTCAAGACCTGCCAGCTCAGCCGTCGACCGGAATTTTCTCGGGACGCGCGGCGTTCAATTTCGGTTTGGCTCTCTTTATCGGGCTGTTGTTGACGATTATTGTACTGGTGCTCGATCGCAATCAGCGAACGAAGATGGAAACATCCGAAGAGATCACTGCGGTGGGAGACCAGGCCTTCTTCAAAATCCCCGACACATTTCCGCGGCCGGACACGGCGGCGGTTGTATTCCGCGGCCAGCCGTTGTTTGCCATTTACAAGCGAGTGACCAATCACGACAGCACCATGATCCGGCTCGGGGAAGACGATTCCAAGACCTACCGGATCTACTCGGAGCATGACACGGGGAAGGGGAAAGCACAGGACAATGACAAGAAGAGCGAGGCGGCCGGCTTTCTGAAGGTGGGGATCGACGAGTACATCGAGCTCCGGACGCAGAAACCGTAAGGGACAAAACCCTGATCCGAGACCGTGGGCGATAACGATCCGAATAGGAGTTGTCGGCGGTCAAGTCTCCACGCACACTCCGCCGCCATGAAGATACTCCCCTCCCTTATGTTGACGCTTTCCAGTGCCCTGGCATCGGTTTCGGCCGTGGCCGCGGATGAGAGCTTTTACGTCGGCACTTATACGAAACCCGGTGGCAGTCAGGGCATCTATCACTATGTCCTGGATTCGGCGACGGGTGCGGTCCGTGAAGATGGACTGGTTGGTACGACGAAAAATCCCACCTTTCTCGCGATGCGGCCCGACGGGAAGTATCTCTATGCGGTGAACGAGGTGAATGAAGGGACGGTCAGCGCTTTCGGAATTGAAGCGGACGGAAAGTTGAAGGCTCTGAATAGCGCATCCGTGAAGTCGGGCGGACCGGCGCATATCTGGGTGGATGGGAGCGGCAAGAATGTGCTCGTTGCAAACTATGGTGGAGGAAGCGTGACAGTGTTACCGATCAAGGAAGACGGTAGTGTTGGAGAGGCTTCTGCCTTCGTGCAACACACCGGATCGAGTGTGAATCCGAACCGGCAGAAGGAACCGCATGCCCATTCGATTTATACGGATGTAACCAATCGTTTTGCCTACGTTTGCGATCTTGGCTTGGACAAGGTGCTCGTCTACCGCCTTGACGCGAACGCGGGGACGCTGACTCCGAATGACCCGCCATTTGCGAAAGTCGAACCCGGCTCGGGTCCGCGGCATCTCGCGTTTCATCCCAAGGGTTACGCCTATCTCATCAATGAAATGGGTAACACCGTCACCGCTTTTCAACACGATGCGGAGCACGGCACACTGAAGGAGATTCAGACGATCCCCACATTGCCGGCGGACTTCAAAGGCAATAACACGACCGCGGAGATCTTCGTGCACCCGAATGGTAAGTTCCTCTACGGCTCAAACCGCGGCCACAACAGCATTGTCGTCTATGCGATTGACGAAGCGACGGGCAAGTTGACTCTGGTCGAAGACGTCAGCACAGAAGGGAAAAACCCGCGGAATTTCGGCATCGACCCGAGCGGCAAGTTCCTCCTGGCGGCGAATCAGGACACTGACAACGTGGTGATCTTCCAGATCGATCCAAACACCGGAAAGCTGACGCCGACAGGCCACAGCTTTAAATGCGGTGCGCCGGTGTGCGTGACGTTTTTGCCGGTGAAGTAGGTCGGGTTTTATCCGGAGATGCAGCCCTACCGGGGCGAATGGCGCTTAAATAAGCGATTGCGTTGCCTGATTTCAGGCCCGGAGGGCCGTTGGACAGTAGCTCCGGGCGAATAGCCCGGAGAACCGAAGACGGGCGGGCAGCCCCGGATGGGGCGTCGGATTCCTGTGCGTTCGTAACTATAAAGGCCGCTTCTTT
>Ga0105240_10004564_pt1 | contig 21003 bp, 22 predicted proteins | sample KBSC54metaG_FD_80426 | JGI IMG/M metagenome (GOLD analysis project Ga0105240, IMG submission 80426) | Corn rhizosphere microbial communities from Kellogg Biological Station, Michigan, USA - KBS C5-4 metaG | ecosystem: Host-associated > Plants > Roots > Rhizosphere > Soil | place: Michigan, USA... | reverse complement strand
TTCGCCGTCCTCGTAATCCCCGAATGCGCACCGACTACTGCGGCAACATCGACACCCGATTCCTCGGGAAGAGCGTCACTCTTTTTGGCTGGGCCCATCGGCGGCGGGACCACGGCGGCGTGATCTTCATCGACCTGCGCGATCGCGAGGGCCTGGTGCAGGTGGTGTGCGACCCGGACCGCGCCGAGACCTTCGCCACCGCGGACCGCGTGCGCAACGAGTTCGTGTTGAGGGTGCAGGGCGTGGTTCGCCCGCGCCCCGAAGGCACCGTGAACGCCTCGCTCAGGAGCGGCGCGATCGAGGTGCTCGCCCACGAGCTCGAGATCCTCAACCCCTCGGTGACTCCGCCGTTCATGATGGACGAGGAGAACCTGAACGAGGAGGTGCGGCTCAAGTACCGTTACCTCGACCTGCGCCGCGAGCCGATGCAGAAGGCGCTGCGCACGCGCCACGCCGCCGCGCGCGCGGTGCGCGAGTATCTGGACGACAACGGCTTCGTCGACGTCGAGACGCCGGTGCTCTACAAGTCGACGCCCGAGGGCGCGCGCGAGTTCCTCGTGCCCTCGCGCCTGCACGACGGCCAGTTCTATGCCCTGCCGCAATCGCCCCAGCTCTTCAAGCAGCTGCTCATGGTCGCGGGCTTCGACCGCTACTACCAGATCGTGAAGTGCTTCCGCGACGAGGACCTGAGGGCCGACCGCCAGCCCGAGTTCACGCAGATCGACATCGAGACCTCCTTCCTCACGGAGCGCGAGATCCAGGACCTCATGGAAGGCCTCGTGCGCCACGTGTTCCAGCGCGTGATCGGCGTGGACCTGCCTCCGTTCCCGCGCCTCACCTATGCCGAGGCCACCTCGCGCTACGGCAGCGACAAGCCCGACCTGCGCGTGAAGCTCGAGTTGACCGAGCTCACCGACGTCGTGCGCGATGCCGGCTTCAAGGTGTTCAAGTCGGCCGCCGCGCTCAAGGACGGACGCGTGGCGGCGCTGCGCGTGCCGGGCGGCAACGAGAAGTTCACGCGCAAGGAATTGGACGACCTCGCGCCCTTCGTCGCGATCTACGGCGCCAAGGGCCTCGCCTACATCCGCGTGAACGATCCCGCGAAGCCCACCGAGGAGGGCCTGCAGTCGCCGATCGTGAAGTTCCTCTCGCCGGAAATCCTCGGCTCGATCCTCGAGCGCACGGGAGCCCGGGCGGGCGACCTGCTCTTCTTCGGCGCCGACCGCCGCAAGATCGTGAACGACGCGCTGGGCGCGCTGCGCCAGAAGGTGGGCCACGAGAAGGGCTATGCCGAGCCGGGATGGAAGCCGGTGTGGATCGTCGACTTCCCCGCGTACGAATACGACGAGGACAACGGGCGCTGGGCCGCGGCGCATCATCCCTTCACCGCTCCGAAGCACGAGCACGTCGAGCTCATGCAGAGCGACCCCGGGCGGGTGCTCGCACAGGCGTACGACATCGCCATGAACGGCTGGGAGCTCGGCGGCGGCAGCGTGCGCATCCATCGCGCCGAGGTGCAGGCGAAGCAGTTCGCGGTGCTCGGCATCGGGCCCGAGGAGCAGCGCGCGAAGTTCGGCTTCCTCCTCGACGCGCTGCAGTACGGGGCGCCTCCCCATGGCGGCATCGCGTTCGGCCTCGACCGCATGGTGGCGATGATGTCGGGCAACCCGTACATCCGCGACGTGATCGCTTTCCCGAAGACGCAGAAGGGGCAGGACCTCATGGTCGAGGCGCCGACACCCGTCACCGAGAAGCAGCTGCGCGAGCTCCACCTGCGCCTGCGCAACCAGCCGAAGAGCCCGGAGTAGATTCGATGGCGATCGCACTCATCGCGCACGGCGGCGCCGGCGCCTGGCGCCCCGGGACGGAAGACGACGCGCTCGCCGGCATGAAGGCCGCGGTGGATGCCGGTCGCGAGGTGCTGGCAAAGGGCGGCTCCGCGGTCGATGCGGTGTGCGCGACCGTGGTCCTGCTCGAGGACAATCCGATCTTCAACGCGGGCACGGGCGGCGTCCTCAACTTCGACGGCGAGGTCGAGCTCGACGCATGCCTCATGGAGAGCGCCGATGCGCGCGTGGGGGCCGTGGCGGCGTTGAAGCGCGTGAAGAACCCGATCCTCGTCGCGCGCAAGGTGATGGAGGAAACCGACCACGTGATGCTCGCGGGCGAAGGAGCGCTGCGCTTCGCGCGCGTGATGGGCTTTGCCGACCACGACAACGTGACCGAGGCGCGCCGTGCCGACTGGGCCTCGAAGAAGAAGGACATCGTGGCCGGGATGGGGCAACCGGGGCCGCGCAACATGCGCATGCGCCAGTTCATCAAGCATCATCCCGAGTACGCGGGCGGCACCGTGGGCGCCGCCGCGGTCGATCGCAAGGGCGTGCTCGCGGCCGCGACGTCGACCGGCGGCGTCACCATGAAGCTCGTGGGACGCGTGGGCGACTCTCCGATCCCCGGCGCGGGGAACTACGCGTCGCGCCACGTCGCCGCCTCGGCGACGGGCACGGGTGAATTCGTGATCCGCACCCTCGCCACGCGCACCATCTCGGAGCGCGTCGAGCAGGGCGCCTCGCTCGGCGACGCCATGGCTGGCGTGCTGGAGGCCATGAGGCGCGATTTCGATGCGGACATCGGGATCATCGGGGTCGATCGCCTCGGACAACCCGTGGCGCAGCACCTCACGCCCGCGATGCCGCACGCGTTCTTCACCGGCGAGGGCGAGGTCGTCGCGCGCATGCGCGCGAAGTGAAGCCGTTCAAGATCCCCGTGTCCACGCTCGTGGTGATCCACACGAGCGACCTCCGGGTCCTGCTGCTGGAGCGCGCCGACCGGCCCGGGTTCTGGCAGTCCGTCACCGGAAGCCAGGACCCGGGCGAGACCCTCGCCCGGACCGCGGCGCGGGAGGTGATGGAGGAGACCGGCATCGACGCGGCGCACTTCCGCCTCACGGATTGGAACCTCCGCAACGTCTACGAAATCTATCCGGTGTGGCGCCACCGGTACGAGCCGGGGGTCACGCATAATACCGAGCATGTCTTCGGCCTCGAGCTGCCCGCGCCGGTGGAAGTGAAGCTTTCCCCCCGCGAGCATCTCGCCGCCGCGTGGCTTCCGTGGAGGGAGGCGGCCGGGCGCGTGTTCTCGTGGAGCAACCGCAAGGCGATCCTCATGCTGCCCGAACGGGCTGGAGCGTCATGAACGACCCCCGGTGCCTCAACGTCGTCACGTACAACATCCACAAGGGGATGTCGCAATTCAATCGCCGGCTCGTGGTGCACGAGATCCGCGAGGGGCTGCGCCAGCTCGGCGCCGACGTGGCGCTGCTGCAGGAGGTGCAGGGCAAGCACGACCGCCAGGCGCTGCGCCACGAGGGCTGGCCCGAGGTCGGCCAGCACGAGTTCTTCGCGCACGAAGGCTCGCACTCGGTCTACGGCATGAACGCGGTCTACCAGCACGGCCATCACGGCAACGCCGTCGTGAGCCGCCACCGCATCGCGTCGTGGGACAACATCGACGTCTCGCACCATCCCCTCGAGAGCCGGGGCCTGCTGCATTGCGAGATCGATGTTCCGGGCTGGAAGCATCCGCTGCACTGCATCAACGTGCACCTCGGCCTCTGGGCGCGCAGCCGGCGCCTGCAGCTCGAGTGGCTGGTCGATCGCATCAACGCGGCCGTTCCCTCGACCTGCCCGATCATCGTGGCGGGCGACTTCAACGACTGGCAGAAGCGGGCGAGCGACTACCTCATGGACCAGCTCGGGCTCTTCGAAGTGTTCGAGAAGACGGAAGGGCGATTGGCGCGAACGTATCCGGCCAAGCTGCCGATCTTCACGCTCGACCGCATCTACGTCCGCGGCTTGAACGTCGACGGCGTGCAGCGCCAGGTGGGCGCGCCGTGGTCGCGCTTGTCGGACCACGTCGCCATCGCGGCAAAACTCCGGCCTTAGTCCCCGGTTTCTACGGCCGCCCGCGGTTCGCGGAGGCACCCCGAATCAAGGTCCCCACCCCTTCGCTCGTCAGCACTTCGAGCAGCAGCGCGTGCGACACGCGCCCGTCGATGATGTGCGCGCTCTTGACGCCGTTGCGCACCGCGTCCAGCGCGCACTCCACTTTCGGCAGCATCCCGCCCGAGATCGTGCCGTCGTCGATCATCTCGTTCACCTTCTGCGCGTTCAGGCCCGTGACGACCTTGCCTTCCTTGTCGAGCACGCCCGTCGTGTTGGTGAGGAGGATCAGCTTCTCGGCCTGCAGCGTGATCGCGAGCTTGCCCGCGGCGATGTCGGCATTGATGTTGTAGGCGACGCCGTGCTCGTCGGAGCCGATGGGGGCGATCACGGGGATGAAGTCCTTCGTGTCGAGCAGCTGGATGATCTCCGGGTCGATCCGCACGACCTCGCCCACCAGGCCCACGTCGATCTTCTTCTTCTTGTCGTCCTTGCTCGGCAGCTTGAGCTTCCTCGCGTGGATGAAGTGGCCGTCCTTGCCCGTGAGGCCCACGGCCTTGCCGCCCGACTTGTTGATGAGCGTCACGATGTCCTGGTTGATGAGGCCGCCCAGGACCATCTCCACCACGTCGAGCGTCTCCTCGTCGGTCACCCGCATGCCCTGGATGAACTCGCTCTGCTTGCCGAGCTTCTGCAGCAGCGCCCCGATCTGGGGCCCGGCACCGTGCACGACGACCGGGTTCATGCCGATCAGCTTCAGCAGCACCACGTCCTCGGCGAAGTCCTCCTGCAGCGCCACGTCGGTCATCGCATTCCCGCCGTACTTGATGACGATCGTGCGGTCGTAGAACTGGCGGATGTAGGGCAGGGCCTCGACGAGGACCTCGGCCTTCTGGGCCGACGAAAGCTTGGATGCCATGGGCGGTGGGAGCGGCGGGGCGGGGAAGCGAAATGGCCGCTATTGTAGAGCACGCAAGAAGCAAAAAGGTCCGCGGCGTCGCGGACCTTTCTGCGGTCTTGCGCAGTTCGGGGCTTACTTCACCTCGACGCGCTTCACCGCCTGCGGCGCCTTCTTCGGCAGCGTGAGCTCGAGCACGCCGTCGGCGAAGCGCGCCGCGGCGTTCGCCTCGTCGATCTCGTGGGGCACCACGAAGCGGCGCTGGCGCTTGCCGAAGCGGCGCTCGGCATAGAGCCAGGTCTCGCCCTCGGGGGCCTCGTCACGGCGGGTCTCGGCGGTGATGGCGACCTCGTCGCCCTCGATCTCGACCGCGATCTGGTCCTTGTTCACGCCGGGCAGCTCGGCGAAGACGGTGTACCTGTCGGCGCTCTCGCGCACGTCCACGCGCATGGGCGCGAGCTCGGACGCGGGGGCTTGCCACAAGGTGGGTCGGAAGAGCTCGTCCAGCACGCGGTCGAGGCGGCCGGTGAGCGGCTCGTAGCGGGTCAACGTGTTCAGCATGGGGTCTCCTAGTCGTTTGCGGAGGCCACGGCCTCCCTCGACACGAACGTGGGGCCCGGCCCGGGCGTTTCAAGCGTTCGCCGCGTGTGCCGGTGCTACCATCGGCGCAAGGACCTCCCGGAAGGAATCCCATGGACCGCAGGCGCATCCTCATCCGTACCGCCATCGCAGGACTCATCGCCGCCGCCGCGAGCCTGGTTTTCGACGAGGAGAAGACCACCGAGAACAAGGAGAAGTGCTACGGCATCGCCAAGGCCGGCCAGAACGACTGCGGCACGGCGAAGCACAGCTGCGCCGGCCTGTCCAAGCGCGACAACGATGCCACCGACTGGAAGTACGTCGACAAGGGCACCTGCGGCAAGGCCGGCGGCGCCACGACGCCCGGCGGCAAGCGAGGAAAGTAGCGCGGTCCGTTCAGCGCATGGCGTTGGTGATATCCAGCGCCACGCGCCATCCCCCGGGCTCGCAGCGCCACACGCGCAGCCACGCGCCGTGCTCGGCGTCGCGCACGCCGGCGTAGCTCCCGGAGGTGAAGCCGAGCTCGCCCGACTGCGCGACCCTCGCGCCCTGCGCGCTGTAGCGTCGCGCGGACGCTTCGGCCGCGCCGCTCGCGAGGACGGCCTCGAGCCCCAGGCGCGGCGGGGCGCCTTCGCGATAGAAGCGCAAGCCGCTCGCGGCGAGCGCATGCAGCGCGCTTCGGACGTCCTCGCCTTGCGCGAGCGCCGAGAAGCGCGCCTCGGCCTGCTCGAGGGACTCCGCGCTGGCGCAACCGCCCTGCGCCACGCGCGTTTCGAGCGCCGCATCCTCCAGCGCGGGCTCCGGATGCGAGATGCCGATGTCGGCCATCACCTTCCACTGCCCGTGCTCGCGGCGCCAGACGGAGACGAACTGTCCGTGGCCGACGTGCCGGGCGGGATCGCGCGGCGTGAGGGTCCACGGCCCGGTGGAAAGCCCCAGGTCCCCGGAGCGCGCCGCCTCCACGTAGACGGGATGCCAGTCGAGCACGAGGGGCGCCACGCCCTGCGCTTCGAGCGCCGGCATCGCCGCGGTCCATCCGTTCCTCACCAGCATGCCGTCGGAGGCGAAGTGGGCGAGGAAGGCGGCGCGAGCGTTCTCGCGCACCGATCGCGCGGCGAACGCGCGTTCGGCTTGCGCGAGCGAACGGGCGGCCGCGGACGGATCGTCGTGAGGCGGGTTCGTGCCGCACGCGGCGGCCAGGGCCGCGAGGGCGATGAGCACCATCTTCATGCCGCGCATCGTAGCGGCGCCGGCGCGGCCTGCCTGTTACGAACGGTGCCGGCGCCTCACAGCACGTAGCGCGCGAGGTCCTCGCTTCGCGCGAGCGCCCCGAGGCGCTCGTCGACATAGGCCGCGTCGATCACGACGCGCCGCTGGTTGCGGCCGGAATCGAACGACACGTCCTCGAGCAGCTTCTCCATCACCGTGTGCAGGCGGCGCGCGCCGATGTTCTCGGTGCGCTCGTTCACCGCGAACGCGATTTCCGCGATGCGGCGCACGCCCTCGGGCGTGTAGTCGAGCTCCACGCCTTCGGTCGCGAGCAGCGCCTCGTACTGGTGGGTGAGGCAGGCGTCGGTGGCCGTGAGGATGCGCTCGAAATCCTCCACCGACAGGCTCGCGAGCTCGACCCGGATCGGCAATCGCCCCTGCAGCTCGGGGATGAGGTCCGAGGGCCGCGACAGGTGGAATGCGCCGCTCGCGATGAAGAGGACGTGGTCGGTGCGTACCATGCCGTACTTGGTCGTGACCGCGGTGCCCTCCACCAGCGGCAGCAGGTCGCGCTGCACGCCCTGGCGCGAGACGTCGGCGCCCTGCATCTCGCCGCGGCTCGCGATCTTGTCGATCTCGTCGATGAAGACGATGCCGTCCTGCTCCACCGCGGCGAGCGCCTTGAAGCGCGTCTCCTCCTCGTTCACGAGCTTCATGGCTTCCTCGTCGGTGAGGAGCCGCAACGCCTCGGCGATGCGCAGCGTGCGCCGCTTGCGCCGCGCGGTGCCGAGGTTCGCGAACATGCCCTGGATCTGCTGGGTGAGCTCCTCCATGCCGGGCGGGGCCATGATCTCCATGCCCGCCGCAGCCTGGGCGACGTCGATCTCGACCTCCTTGTCGTCGAGCTTGCCCTCGCGCAGCATCTTGCGGAAGCGCTGGCGCGTCGAGTTGGCGTCGTTGCCGGAGGCCTCCGGCACGCCGGGCAGCAGCGCGTCGAGCACGCGCTCCTCGGCCGTGTCCTGGGCTCTCGTGCGCACCTTGCGCATCTCGTCCTCGCGCGTCGACTTGACGGCGATCTCGACCAGGTCGCGGATGATGGAGTCGACGTCACGGCCCACGTAGCCCACCTCCGTGAACTTGGTCGCCTCCACCTTGATGAAGGGCGCGTGCGCGAGCCGCGCCAGGCGCCGCGCGATCTCGGTCTTGCCCACGCCCGTGGGGCCGATCATGAGGATGTTCTTCGGCGTGATCTCCGCGCGCAGCGGCTCGGCCACCTGCGCGCGGCGCCAGCGGTTGCGCAGCGCGATCGCGACGGCGCGCTTGGCCTCGCCTTGCCCGACGATGAACTTGTCGAGCTCGCTCACGATCTCCTGCGGCGTCATCATCGACGGGACGGGGGTAGGGAGCGCGGGGGCGGGGGATGAATCGGCCATGTCACAACGTCTCGATCACGTGATGCTGGTTGGTGTAGATGCAGAGGTCGCCCGCGATCGCGAGGGACTTCTTCACGATCTCCGCGGGCGCGAGCTGCGAGTTGTCCAGCAGCGCGAGGGCCGCCGCCTGCGCGTAGCCGCCGCCGCTGCCGATCGCGAGGAGGCCGTGCTCGGGCTCGAGCACGTCGCCATTGCCGGTGATGATGAGCGAGGCGGTGCGGTCCGCGATCGCGAGCATCGCCTCCAGGCGGCGCAGCATGCGGTCGGTGCGCCAGTCCTTCGCGAGCTCCACGGCCGAGCGCAGCAGCTGGCCCTGGTGCTTCTCGAGCTTCGCCTCGAAGCGCTCGAAGAGGGTGAAGGCGTCGGCGGTGGCGCCGGCGAAGCCCGCCAGCACGCGGTCCTGGTAGAGCCGGCGCACCTTGCGCGCGGTGGCTTTCACGACGACGTTGCCGAGCGTCACCTGGCCGTCGCCGCCCATGGCGACCTGGTCGCCGCGCCGCACGCTCACGATGGTGGTGCCGTGGAACTGGGGGAGGGTCTCTGGCATCGCGAGCGGGAGGGGGAATCTTTCGGAGTCTGGCCTTCGGCCACCAGCACTTGCCTGGAAATCGCCGATTTCAATCGGCGATTTCTACGTGGACTTGCGGCGGACCAGGATGGCGTAGCGGTTGACGCCGAGCGCCTCGAGGAGCGCGGCGTTGAGCTCGTTCAGGTTGGCGAGGATCACGCGCTTGCCGGCGAGCTGGAAGGCCTTCACCGCCTCGAAGAAGGCCGAGGTGAACGCGAAGTCGATGCGCAGCAGCCGGCTCATGTCGACCACCACCTCGGACTGGGCCGCGGCGTAGGCGTTGAGCTCCGCCATCTGGTTGGCGCTCGAGGCGGAGAGCACGCCTTTCATCGCATAGCCGGCCTCGGGCTCGCCCTTCTCCGCCGGCTCCGGCGCGGACGGCGCGGAAGCCTTCGCCGCCTCGGCCACGGAGTTCACGTAGACCTCCCAGATCGGGGGCGACATCTCGAACGCCACCGCGAACTCCAGGCCCAGCTCCTCGAACTCGACCGTCTTGCCCTGCAGGATGTAGAGCTCGAAGAGCAGCTCCCAGTACGGCTTGCCCGCCGGGCCGCTGAGCTCGTTCATCGCGTCGCGCAGCATCTTCTCGAAGGCATCGAGCGGGTTGAACCACATCGGCATGCGCTGGCGGCGCAGCTTCACGAGCGCCGCGGTGAGAAGCGAGGCCTCCTCGGGTGCCAGGGTGGTGACCTGGGCGACATCGAGGCGCACCGTGCCGCGCGCCTCGGCGAAGCCCACGAACTTCTGGATCTCGCCCGCGATCTCGTTCTGGGCGGCGGGCTTCAAGGCGAAGAAGTCCTTGCGCTCGCGGCTCTGCTGCCGGCGCGGATCGGCGCCGCCTTCGGCCGTCTCGTTCCAGGCCGGCGGCGACTGCTCGAACTTCACCGTGAAAAGCATGGACAGCGAGTCGAAATCGGTGCGGTTCTGGGCCGCCTGGTGCAGGTCGAAGAGCATGAGCCAGGCCTGCTTGTTGTTGCGCCCGACCGGGTCCTTGATCTCGTGCTTGAGGAGTGCCGTCGCGGCTTCGCCGTTGTTGGCCGAATAGAGCACGGCCGCCTCCTGCGCCGCGGGGAGCGAGGCCGAGTGGAACTCCTCGGTGCCGACGCGGCCGCCGGGCCGGGCGGCGGCCGGGCGTGCGCTGCCGGCGGGCGGGAGGCCTGCTGCGGAAGTCGCCATGGGCTCGCCTCAGCGGCTCGCGGCCGCCCGGGGCCCCGGGTTGTAGGGATGGTCCATCGTGCGCCGCGGGGGTGGTTCGACCCAGTATAGCCCGCGAAACGCCGCGGAGGGCGGCCGGGCCGGGGTCGCGCCGCCCCTTCAGGCGACGCAGTAGGCGAGGCCTTCCTCGAAGAGCCGCCGCGGCAGCTTCCGGCCGATGAAGACCATGACCGATTCCCGCGCCTCCCCCGGCTCCCAGGGCTTGCCGGGCGTGCCGCCCATGAGCATGTGCACGCCCTGGAAGATCATGCGGCGCGGCTCGCCCTGGATGTTGAGGACCCCCTTGTAGCGCAGCAGGTCCTCGCCGTAGTTCTGCACCATGAGCGAGAGGAACGTCTCGATCTTCTCCATGTGCAACGGGCGCGCGTCCTTCCATACGAACGACTTCACGTCGTCGTCGTGCTCGTGGTAGTCGCTCGTGAGGAACTCGGGGTCCACCTCGAGCACGGCGTTCAGGTTGAAGCCGCGGATGTCGAGGATCTCCCTGATGTCGGCGTTGCCCATGTGCACCCGGGCCTGGTGGGCTCTCGGGTTCATCGCGCGCAGGCGCTTCACGAGCTCGTCCACCTTCGCCTCGTCGTCCACCAGGTCCGTCTTGGTGATGAGGATGCGATCGGCGAAGCCCACCTGGCGGCGCGCCTCGTCGTGCTCGTCGAGGGTCTGGCCGGCGTGCTTGGCGTCGACGACCGTCACGACGGCATCCAGCAGGAACTGGTTGTGGATGTCCTCGTCCATGAAGAACGTCTGCGCGACCGGGCCGGGATTGGCGAGCCCGGTGGTCTCGATGATCACGCGGTCGAACTTGAGCTGGCCGCGGCGCCGCTTCTTGCCGAGGTCGCCCAGGATGCGCACGAGGTCCCCGCGCACGGTGCAGCAGAGGCACCCGTTGTTCATCTCGACGATCTGCTCGTCCTTGTCCTTCACGAGGATCTCGTTGTCCACGCCGGTCTCGCCGAACTCGTTCTCGATCACGGCGATCTTCTCGCCGTGCTTCTCGGTGAGGATGCGGTTGAGCAGCGTGGTCTTCCCGGCTCCCAGGAAGCCGGTGAGGATGGTGACGGGAACGAGGTCGGGCGTCTCGGCGGTAGGCATGGCGGTCAACGGCGCAGGAAGGAATCCAGGATGGAGGCGATGCGGCCTTCTTCAAGCCCCCGGCCGGCGAAGGCGATCCGGCTGGCACGCTCGCGCGGCCCTTGGACCGGCAGGCGCGCCGAAGGATACAACGTGTGGCCGGCCGCGTGCACGGCGCGCGGCGCCGCCTCGCCGGCGACCCAGGCCAGGCCCTTCATGCGCAGCAGCCTTTCGCCCGAGGTCCGCACCACGCTTTCCACTGCGGGTTCGAGGCGCCCCGGCGCGAAGGGTTCCACGCAGCTCCATGCGCACGTGGCGATCCCCTCGGCGGTGCCTTCGCCGATCGGCCGATACGCGAGCGCGCTCTGCGGGTCGGGCAGCACGAGGCGCGGCGGAGATCCGCGGTACGGCCCGGTGTCGAGCCAGCCCGCGGGCAGGCCCGTGGCCAGCACATCGACCCGCGCGCCCGGGTTGAGCGTCGCCACAGCCTCGCGCCACGCGCCGGTCCGCACGATCACGCGATCGGCCATCGCGAGTTGCGCCCGCCCGGGCTCGCCTGCGACCTGCGCGCTGCTCGCCACCACCACGACGATCGCGGCCGGCGCATAGCGTGCGGCGACGAGCGGGAGCTCGGCGAGCGCGGCCAGGATCGGCCGCAGGTCCGCGTCTTCGCTCGCCTGCACGACCACGCGCTCGAAGGGCGCGATGCGACCCTCGATGCGATGCGCATGCAGCTCGCGCAGCTCCCGCACGAGGTCGCCGGCTACGCTGCAGCAGAGGCATCCCGCACGCGGCGACAACCGGCCCGAAGCGAAGAGCGACTCGCCGGCGGTGGCACTCGCACGCACGCATCTCACGTGCGAGCCGGCGACCGGCATGTCCCCGGGACCCGCCAGCACCGTCACGGGAATCGCGGCCGACCTCACGCGCGCTCAGCTCTTGCGCCGCTTCGCGCGCGGGTGGGCCGCGTCGTAGACCTTGGCGAGGTGCTGGAAATCGAGGTGCGTGTAGACCTGCGTCGAGGCGATGCTCGCGTGCCCCAGCATCTCCTGCACGGCGCGCAGGTCGCCCGAGGATTGCAGCACGTGCGAGGCGAAGGAGTGCCGCAGCATGTGCGGATGGACATCGACCTGGAGTCCCGCGGCGGCCGCGTACGCCTTGATGCGGCGCTGCACCTCGCGCGCGCCGAGGCGCCGTCCCGCGCGGCCCACGAATAGCGCCGTCTCGCCGTCGCGCGCCGTGCGCGAGCGCTCCGCGAGCCAGCGCGCGACGGCGTCGAGGGCGGGCTTGCCCACCGGCACGATGCGCGTCTTCGAGCCCTTGCCGAGCACGCGCGCCTCGCCGCTCGCGCGATCGATCGAGTCCACGTCGAGGCCGGTCAGCTCCGAGACGCGCAGCCCGCACGAATAGGCGAGCTCGAAGAGCGCGCGGTCGCGCGCCTTCCAGCGCGTGCCGTCGGGCGCGGTGACGAGGCGCACCGCTTCGTCGGGCGAGAGGCACGGCGGCAGCTTCTTCGGCGCCTTGGGCGCGCGCACGCCCGTGCACGGGTTGGCGCCGGTGAGGCCCTCGCCCGCGAGCCACTCGAAGAAACCGCGCCAGCTCGACAGGATCCGCGCGAGGGAGCGGGGCGCGAGCCCGCGGCCGTGCAGGGTGGCCACGAAGCGGCGCACGTCGTGCGGGGTGAGCTGCGAGAGCTCGCGACCCGTGGCCAGCTCGAGCAGCAGCGTGGTGTCGCGGTCGTACGCTTCGACGGTATGCGCGGCGAGGCGGCGCCGCGTGCGAAGGGCCTCGAGGTAGCGCGCGCGCGCGCTAGGCGGCGTGCTCACGGACCGCGGTGACGTAGCGCCACAGCGCGTGGCTCACGAGGTCGCCGATGCGCGCGAGGTAGAGCGTGCCCATCTCGGGATAGAAGCGCCGCGGGTCCTCGGCCCCCAGCGCGATCACGCCGAAGGTGAGGCCGTCGCGCTTCACCGGCAGCAGCGCATAGGACTTGAGGTGGGGTGCCGCCTCGCCGAACCACGCGGCGCTCCCGTAGACCGCATGCGGCCCGCAGTAGGGTGCCGCCATCTTCTCCACGAAGTCGCGCATCTCCTGCTCGACCGGCGTGAACTCCTTCGTCTCGCGGTTCTCCTCGGCCACGTTCCACAGGCGCACCGCGACGTGGGGCACGGCGAAATGGTCGAGCAGGTCGAGATACAGCGTGTCGAGGGTGGCATCCAGGGTCGAGGCCTCCACGAGCCGGCACGCGAGCCGGTGGATCTTCTCGCCGAGCGCGTCGTTCTCCTCGCCGAACTGGATGAGCTCGTGCAGCTTGTCCTCGAGCAGCTTCGCCTTCTCGCGCAACGCGACGAGCTGGCGCTCGCCGATCGACACCGCGCGCCCGCCGTGCGGGTGCGGGATCTGCAGGTTCATCAGGATGTCGACGTGGTTCTCGAAGAACCCGGGGTTCTGCTTGAGGAACTCGGCGACCTGGTCCGCGGTGAGCAACGCTGTCATCCCTTCCGGAGCCCGCTAGAGCTCGATCTCGCCGTCGAAGACGCGCACGGCATCGCCCGTCATCATAACGGGGTGCGGGGGGCCGGGCCAGCGGATCGCGAGCTCGCCGCCGCGGGTCGCGACGCGCACGTCCGGGTCGAGCAGTCCGCGCTCGATGCCGGCCACGACCGCGGCGCAGGCGCCGGTGCCGCAAGCGAGCGTCTCGCCGGCGCCACGCTCCCACACGCGCAGCCGGATGTGGGCGCGGTCGACGACCTGCATGTAGCCGGCATTCACGCGCTGCGGGAAGGCGGGATGGTGCTCGATCTGCGGTCCCTGCGTCGTGACGGGCGCGCGGTCCACGTCGGCGACCACCTGCACCGCGTGCGGGTTGCCCATGGAGAGCACGCTCACCTCGACGGGCGTGCCGTCGACGTCGAGCCGGTACGTGGGCGCGCGGGCGGGGGCCAGGAAGGGCACGTCCGCGGGCTCGAGGCGCGGCGGCCCCATGTCGACGGTGATCGTGCCGCCCGGCTCGATGCGCGGCACGATGACGCCGCGCGCCGTCTCCACGCGGATCTCGTCCTTGCGGGTGAGGCCCTCGTCGCGCACGAAACGGGCGAAGCAGCGCGCGCCGTTGCCGCACTGCTCGACCTCGCCGCCGTCGGCGTTGAAGATGCGGTAGCGGAAGTCGTTGCCCGCCTGCCGCGGCTTCTCGACGAGCAGCAGCTGGTCGAAGCCCACGCCGAAGTGGCGATCGGCGAGTGCGCGCACGCGCTCGGGCGTGAGCGCCACCTGCTGGCGCACCCCATCCAGGACCACGAAATCGTTGCCCTGTCCATGCATCTTCGAGAAGCGGATGCGCCGGGTGGCCATGGCGGCATTGTATCGCCCGTGCATAATGGAACTCCTTCCCGCAGCATCAGATCCCGCGCCGTGCCACGGGAGAAAGGCTTTCCATGAGCTCCCCCCGGAACGGCGCCCTCGCCGACGTCGTGCGCACCCAGCAGGGCGACATCCTCGCCGACTGGATCAAGGCCCAGGACAACGGCGGGCGCAGGGACCCGTTGTACGAGGTCGAGAGCCGGCGCATGTCCCGCGACTTCCTCGCCGCGCTCTCGCAATCGCTCGACGCGGGCGAGGACGACACGGCTCATGCCTCGTGGAACGCCGTGCGCGACATCCTCGACGAGCTGAGCACCACGCGCGCGAACCAGGGCCATACGACGAGCGAGACGGCGGTCTTCGTCTTCTCGTTGAAGGAGTCGCTCTTCGCCCGCCTTCGCGCGCGCATGCACGAGCCCGAGGCGCTCGCCGACAGCCTCTGGGCCGTGACGCGCCTCATCGACCGGCTGGGCCTGCACACCACCGAGTCCTTCCAGCGCACGCGCGAGCGCGTGATCGAGCGCCAGCAGCGCGAGCTGCTCGAGCTCTCCACTCCGGTGGTGGAGCTCTGGGACGGCATCCTCGCCCTGCCGCTCATCGGCTCGCTCGACAGCAACCGCACCCAGGTCGTGATGGAGAGCCTCCTCGACAAGATCGTGTCGACGCGCGCCTCCATCGCGATCATCGACATCACGGGCGTGCCCACGGTGGATACGCTGGTCGCCCAGCACCTCATGAAGACGGTCGCCGCGGCGCGCCTCATGGGCGCCGACTGCATCATCAGCGGGATCCGTCCCCAGATCGCCCAGACCATCGTGCACCTGGGCGTGGACCTGTCGCGCGTGACCACCAAGGCGAGCCTGGGAGATGCCTTCCGCACCGCGCTCGAGCGCACGGGAGGCCGCATCGACGCCCCGCGACCGGCGGGCCGGTAGCGCAGCCGCTATACTTTTCGCTCCCCGAATCGCATAACCAAGGATCGATCCGATGAAGGCCACGGCAGGCAATCCCCTGGTCGAAGTCCTGCGCAGGCACGAGGCCGGCATCCTCGCCGACTGGCTCAAGGAGCAGGCGCGCAGCGGCACGCGCGGCGACGCGGCCCAGGACAACGAGATGCGCACCACGTCGCGCGAGTTTCTCGCTGCCATCAACGACGGCCTCGCCGGCGACGACGTCGACGGCACCGGCCCCCGCTGGGCGCGGGCGATGGAGATCCTCTCCGCGCTCTCCGCGTCGCGCGCCACGCAGGGCTACTCCCCGAGCGAGACGGCGACCTTCGTGTTCTCCCTCAAGCAGCCGGTCTTCGCCCGCTTGCGCTCGGAGATCGCCGACGCCGCCACGCTCGCCGAGGCGTTCTGGACCGCGACGCGGCTGATCGACCGCCTCGGCCTCTTCACCACCGAGGCCTACCAGAGGACGCGCGAAGAGGTGATCGCGCGCCAGCAGCGCGAGCTGCTCGAGCTCTCGACGCCGGTGGTCGAGCTGTGGAAGGACATCCTGGCGCTGCCCCTCATCGGCACGCTCGACAGCAGCCGCACGCAGGTGGTGATGGAGAGCCTGCTCGAGAAGATCGTGGCCTCGGGGGCCTCGATCGCGATCATCGACATCACGGGCGTGCCCACCGTGGACACGCTCGTGGCGCAGCACCTGATGAAAACCGTGGCGGCCGCGCGGCTCATGGGCGCGGACTGCATCATCAGCGGCATCCGCCCGCAGATCGCGCAGACGATCGTCCATCTCGGCGTGGACCTGTCGCAGGTCACCACCAAGGCGAGCCTCGCGGACGCGTTCCTGGTGGCGCTCGCGCGCAGCGGCTCGCGCATCGAGGCCGGCCAGGCCGAGGCGGCCTGACGCATGGAGCGCATCCCGATCCTGCGCATGGGGCGCTTCCTGCTGGTGACCATCCAGGTGGACATGCACGACCAGCTCGCCCTCACCCTGCAGGACGACCTCACGGAGCGCATCGTGGCCGACCGCGCCAAGGGCGTCCTGATCGACATCTCCTCGCTCGACGTGGTGGACTCGTTCATCGGCCGCATGATCAGCAACATCGCGGGCATGTCGCGCGTTCTCGACGCGCAGACCGTGGTCGTGGGGATGCGCCCGGCCGTCGCCATCACGCTGGTCGAGCTCGGGCTCGATCTCGCCGGCGTGCGTACCGCCCTGAACGTCGAGAAGGGGATGGCGCTGCTGCAGGGCTCGACTGTCGCCTGATCGCCCCATGGCCGCCATCATGGACCTCCGCGTGGAGAGGAAGGCCCAGCTCGACCTGCGAGGCGGCGAGGACGTGGTGCGGCTGCGCCAGGCGGTGCGCGAGCACGCCGTCGCCGTGGGCTTCAGCCTGGTGGACCAGACGAAGATCGTCACGGCGGCGAGCGAGCTCGGGCGCAACACCATCCAGTACGGCGGCGGCGGCAAGGTGGAGATCACGATCGTGACCGACGGCGCGCGGCGCGGCGTGCGCCTGGAGTTCACCGACGAGGGTCCCGGCATCGCCGACCTCAAGCTCGCGATGCAGGACGGCTTCACCACCGGCGGCGGCCTGGGCCTGGGACTCTCGGGTGCCAAGCGCCTGTCCGACGCCTTCGACATCGAGTCGAGCCCGGGCAAGGGCACGCGTGTCGTCATCGTGCGCTGGAAGGCCCGTTGAGCGATCCCATCTTCATCGACGTGGGGGACGTGAGCCAGGTCTCGGCCGCGCGCATCGTCATGCAGAAGCTCGCGAACACGCTCGAGTTCGACGAGACCCGTGCCGGGCGCGTGGCGCTGGTCGTGACCGAGGCGCTCACCAACGTCATGCGCCACGGCGGGGGCGGAGCCTTCGCGGCGCGCGCGCTCTCGCAGGGCGACGCCGCCGGCATCGAGATGCTCGCGATCGATTCGGGCCGCGGCATGGCCGATTTCGCCCACTCCGCGCGCGACGGCGTCACCAGCGGCACCTCGCCCGGCACCGGCCTCGGCGCCATCGGGCGCCTCACCGACGAATTCGACGTGCTCACGGCGCCGGACCTCGGCACCATCCTGCGCATGGTCGTCTGGACGCGCGTGCCCACCGCGCGCCGCGGCTATGACGTGGGCGCGATCCTCGTGCCGAAGACCGGCGAGGCCGCTTGCGGCGACGCATGGGCGATGGCGGAGCATCGCGACGGCGCGACCTTCATGGTCGTCGACGGGCTGGGCCATGGGCCCGACGCCTCGCGCGCGGCCCACATGGCGCTCGACGTGCTGCGCGCGAACCCCGAGGCGAGCGCGGTGCGGCTCCTCGACCTTTGCCACGCGCGGCTGCGGCCCACGCGCGGCGCCGCGGTCGGGGTGATGCGCCACGAGCGCTCGCGCGGCGAGATCGCCTTCGCGGGCGTGGGCAACATCGCGGCGGCGGTGATCGAGGGCGGCACGCGCCGCGCGATGGTGTCGCACAACGGGATCGTCGGCCACAACATGCACAAGTCGGAGGAGTATCGTTATCCGTGGCCGCGGGGATCGCTCCTGGTGGCGCACTCCGACGGGCTGGAAACGCAGTGGGACCTCGCGGCTTTCCCGGGAGCGGCCGCGCGGCATCCGTCCCTCGCTGCCGCGGCGCTCTTCCGGCGCCATTCGCGCAAGCGCGACGACGTCGTGGTGCTCGTCGCGCGGGAGTTGGCATGACGATCCGCTTGCTCACGTCCGCGCTCAACGTCCAATCCGACGTGGTCGGCGCGCGGCAGCGGGCGCGCCAGCTGGCGGAGCTGCTCGGCTTCGACGGGCGCGAGCAGACGCGCATCGCGACCTCGGTGTCGGAGATCGCGCGCAACGCCTTCCGCTATGCCGGCGGCGGCCGCGTGGAATTCGAGATCGAGGGCGAGACGGCACCCCAGCTGCTGGTGATCCGCGTGCTCGACGAGGGCCCGGGCATCGCGCGCCTGGACGAGGTGCTCGACGGCACCTATCGCTCCGACACCGGGATGGGCATCGGCCTCATCGGCTCGCGCCGGCTCATGGACCGCTGGGAGATCGACTCGGCGCCCGGCGAGGGAACGCGGGTCACGCTCGGCAAGCTGCTGCCCGAGGGCGTGCCGCTGGTCACGCCGCTCACCGCCGGAAAGCTCGTCTCGAGGCTCGCCGCGCTTCCGCATGCGACCTCGCTCGCCGAGGTGCAGTCGCAGAACGCCGAGCTCCTCGCCGCGCTCGCCGAGCTGCAGGACAAGCAGGACAAGCTGATCGAGATGGCGCGCGAGCTCGAGGACACGAACCGCGGCGTGGTGGCGCTGTACGCGGAGCTCGACGAGAAGGCGCTGCACCTGCGCCAGGCCGACGAGATGAAGAGCCGCTTCCTCTCCAACATGAGCCACGAGTTCCGCACGCCGCTCAACTCGGTGCGCGCGCTTTGCAACATCCTGCTCGCCCAGATGGACGGCCCGCTCACCGACGAGCAGGAGACGCAGGTGCGCTTCATCAACAAGGCGGCCGAGGACCTCTCCGAGCTCGTGAACGACCTGCTCGACCTCGCCAAGATCGAGGCCGGCAAGATCGAGATCCGGCCCGTGCGCTTCGAGGTGGACGAGCTCTTCAGCGCGCTGCGCGGGATGCTCAAGCCGCTCCTCGTGACGGAGGCCGTCGACCTCACCTTCGAGGTCGAGCCCGGCCTGCCGGCCCTCGAGACCGACGAGAGCAAGGTCTCGCAGATCCTGCGCAACTTCATCTCCAACGCGCTCAAGTTCACCGAGCGCGGCTCGGTCCGCGTCGAGGCGCGCGCCGACCGCGGCGGCGAGGGGGTCGTGTTCTCGGTTCGCGACACCGGCATCGGCATCGCGCCCGAGGATCGGGACCTCATCTTCGAGGAGTTCACGCAGATCCCGAGCGCGCTGCAGCGCAAGGTGAAGGGCACGGGCCTGGGCCTGCCGCTCTGCCGCAAGCTCGCGGCCCTGCTCGGCGGCTCGGTGGACGTCGAGAGCGAGCCCGGCAAGGGCTCGATCTTCTTCGCGCGCGTGCCCGTGCGCTATCGCGAGCCGGACGCCGAGCCGCCGGCGCAGGAGCCGGCGTTCACGGCCCCCGCGGGGCCGTGGGTCCTGGTGGTCGAGGACGATCCGGCGACGCGCATGCTGTACGAGAAATACCTCACGGGAAGCGGCTTCGCGGTGGTGAGCTCCGCCTCGCTCGCGCAGGCCCGCGACCGCTTCGCCTCGCAAACGGCCTGCGCCATCATCCTGGACATGGGACTACCGGGCGAGGAAGAGAAGACCTGGCGCTGGCTCGCCGATCTCAAGGCGCAGCCCGGGACGCCGCCCGTCATCGTCGCCTCCCAGAGCGGCGAGGAGCGCAAGGCGCGCTCGCTCGGCGCCGACGCCTACCTCCCCAAGCCGGTCGATCGCGAGACGCTGCTCTCCGCGCTCGCGCGCCTGGCACCCGTGGCGCCCAGCCGGGTCGCGCTCATCATCGACGACGACGAGGCCGCGCGCTACGTGATCCGCCGCTCGGTGCGCGAGCCGATGCAGTTCGAGGAGGCCACGGACGGCGCGAGCGGGCTCGCGGCCGCCGCGCGCCTGGCACCCGGCGTGATCTTCCTCGACCTCGCGATGCCGGGGATGCCCGGCGACGAGGTGCTGGAGCGGCTCGCCGCCGATCCGCGCACGAGCGCGATCCCGGTGATCGTCGTGACCTCGCAGGAGATGGAACCCACGCGCGATCGCCGCATCCGCACGCGCGCGCGGGCGATCCTGCAGAAGCGCGACCTTTCGGTGGAGACCGTCTCCGCCACGCTCGAGGCGATCCGGGCGGGCTCATGAACCGCGTGCCCGCCGGGCTGATCCTGAACGTCGACGACACCGAGTCGAACCGGTATGTGAAGACGCGCATCCTGCGCCGCGCGGGCTTCGAGGTGATCGAGACCGCCCTCGGCACCGAGGCGCTGGAGCTCGTGGTGGCGCACCACCCCGACCTCGTGCTGCTCGACGTGCGGCTCCCCGACGCCAACGGCCGCGACATCTGCGCGCGCATCAAGTCCGATCCGCGCACCGCGGACATCGCCGTGCTGCAGACCTCCGCGATGCACGTGGACATGCGCGACCGCGTCGCCTCGCTCGACGCGGGCGCCGACGGCTACCTGGTCGAGCCCATGGAGCCCGAGGAATTGCTCGCGAACGTGCGCGCGCTGCTGCGCCTGAAGCGCGCGGAGCACGAGCGCACGCGCGCCCTGGAGGCGTTGCGCGATGCCGACCGCCGCAAGGACGATTTCCTCGCGATGCTCGCGCACGAGCTGCGCAATCCCCTCGCGCCGATCCGCAACGCGGTCGAGATCCTGCGCCTGTCGGAGGATCGCGCGGTGCGCGATCGCGCGCGCGACCTCGTGGGCCGCCAGGTCGAGCACCTCGCGCGGCTGGTCGACGACCTGCTCGAGGTCTCGCGCATCACCCGCGGCAAGGTGGTGCTGCAGAAGGAGCCGGTGCCGCTGGCGGCGATCGTGCGCTCCGCGCTCGACACGGCGCGGCCGCTCCTGGATGCGCAGCGCCACGAGCTGGTCGTCGGGGAAGTGCCGGAAGACGTGTGGATCGACGTCGACGCGGTGCGCATGTCGCAGGTGCTCGGCAATCTCCTTCACAACGCGGCCAAGTTCACGCCGAGCGGCGGGCGCATCGCCGTCTCGGCAGCCGTGCGGGGCGATGGCGTCGAGATCGTGGTCGAGGACAACGGCGTGGGCATCCCGGGGGACGTGCTGCCCGGCATCTTCGAGCTCTTTGCGCAGGCCGACCGCTC
>Ga0105240_10004563_pt1 | contig 21012 bp, 19 predicted proteins | sample KBSC54metaG_FD_80426 | JGI IMG/M metagenome (GOLD analysis project Ga0105240, IMG submission 80426) | Corn rhizosphere microbial communities from Kellogg Biological Station, Michigan, USA - KBS C5-4 metaG | ecosystem: Host-associated > Plants > Roots > Rhizosphere > Soil | place: Michigan, USA... | reverse complement strand
CAGCGCCTGGCCCACCGACACCACCTGCTGATTTTTTATGGCATCGGCATTTACGGTAGACACTGCAGCGGTGACTTCCGACCTCTTCTGTGTGCCATAAGCTACTACGACAACCTCCTGGAGGTTGGGATTGGTGGCCAGCTTCAGGACGATGGTCATATCTTCAGAGATAGTTACCTCCTGACTGGCGAAATTGACTGATGAAACTGTAAGCTTTTTGGCTGTGGCAGGTACAGAGATGCTGAAAACTCCGTCGGTAGTCGTACTGGTACCACGACGGCTGCCTTTGATCTGAATACTGGCACCAGGAACAGGGTTCCCTTTTTCGTCCAGTACTTTACCGCTGATGATCTTACTTTGCGCCAATAACTGGCCGCATAGGAAAATTAGAGAGCATAATAATGCAATTTTTCTCATAAGCTGTGACATTTAATGTTGACCTAATAGAAGTGTGTTCAAATATGTGACCAGTCAGACCTGCTGACGAGGTCAGAGCCCGAAGGGTCCGAGAATTTACACGGCTGTCTGCTGTGTAAGGTTGCCTCCTAAATGAAATGAATGGTGAATTGAAATGCAATACGAGCGACTTATCCGCTCTGGATAGTAGTAGAATGTTGACATAGTGAATAAGTAGTGCCGGCCAGCCAAATGGGTTGGTCAGCGGGTTAAACAGTGATTTGTGTGACTAATCAGGCCTTATAGACGAAAAGGTCCTAAATATGTAATTTAACAAAAATAAAACAGCATCGGGTAATAATCCTAAAATTATTGACTCGTTTAGGTGGGTATTTTTAGTGGTTTTTTAGTGGTCCCGTCCAGAATCGAACTGGAATCCAGGGCTTCGGAGACCCTTATACTATCCATTGTACTACAGGACCATGTGCTTAAAAGGCCTGCAAAACTACGTTAAAAAATTTATTTACCAATAAAACGGGCCGGAGGTTAGTTGTCCGAAGGACAGACATTAGATCTTTCAGAAAAACGGGCTACATTCACCGGATGCCCGTTTTTCTGACATTAATAAAAGCTCTTTGGTTTATGCTGTTCTTTTTCCAGGGGAGCCTGATTGGATAATATTTCATACTGCAGGCCATCCGGCGGTCCATATACCCGGATGACGCATCCATAATGGAGAGAAAATACCTTAAAGCTGTCGATCAGGGCCGTCCCTGTAATATGGGACAGGATGCTTCGGATGACCCCGCCATGCGCTACGATAGCTATGGGGCCTTCCTGCCCGGGGACATCCTCCCGTATACGGATAAAAGTCTTTGTCACACGCTGGTGCAGGTCCAGGTAGCTTTCCCCGCCAGGTATCCTGATCTGTACGAAATCCGTCATCCAGGGGTCTACTTCTTCCCTTGGCAGGTCGTCCCAGCTCCGCATTTCCCACTCGCCGCAATGGATCTCCATCAGCTCAGGATAAAGTTTTACAGGATGTTCAGGGAATAAATGGTCCGCCAGGCGGGAACATCGTTGCAACGGGCTGCTATGCACCGATGAAAAAGAGGATGGCAGATGCTGCCGGATAATAGCCGCCTCGTCCATAAAGCTTTCCGTAACATCCAGGTCCGTCTGCCCGTAACAGATGCCTTTACCCACCGCGGGGGTCGTATGCCGTATCAAAAAGATGTCGTTCATACAATATACCTCCAGACAATAACCCAGCCAAGATAGACCGCCAGCTCTGTCACCTGCTGAATAGCGCCCAGGCAATCCCCTGTGTAACCCCCGATCCATTTTTTAAAATACCTCACCATTTCAAAACTGATATAACCTGCGGGAACAATCACCAGCCAGAAGGGCCATGGGAAAAAAGCAAGGGGCAGCACTCCCAATAACAGGGCCAGGATCAGCTCCCCTATGGACAGCCGACGGCTGGTCACCGGCCTGGACTTGCTATGTTCCGGGTCCGTCACATTCTCCGTCCATTGAATAACGATCACAGGCATCAGCCTGCTGAGGCTATGGGCTGTTATGACAGCACCGATGAAATAACGATAATTATAAAATATGAGCCGGGAAGGTCCGTTCAGTTCCGGTGTGAAGGAAGGCAGCTCCCGTAGTAAAAGGAACTTACTTGCGAGGATGGTGATCAATCCGATGACCCCAAAGGCGCCTACCCGGCTGTCCTTCATGATGAGCAATATCTTTTCTTTTGTCCAGCCGCCGCCAAATCCGTCGCAGACATCCGCAAAACCATCTTCGTGGAAGGCGCCCGTCAACAGTATCCCCGCGATGATGGACGCAAGGATGCCGATGTCTGTCGATATCAGCCGGGAAAATACCAGGAATATCAAGGCAGAGAAACCTCCCACGATCCATCCAACCAGGGGGAAATATTTAGGCGCTTTATTTAAATATGCAGGATCATGGCCAATGTTTTTTGGAACCCCAGAACGAACCACCGGTTCGTTGGCCGAAGGCCCGACATCAGATCTTTCCGGAAGATGGGGTATATTTTTCCAAGACCCCAACTTCCGGACATTAATCCGGGTGAAATACATGATGGCCGTTAAAAATATCTTCCATTCTTTCATGATGAGTTAATGTCTATTCAATGGAATCATGGCTCTCGCAAGCTCGGGTCATTGGTCCATTATTTCTCGCATGTGTGCGTTATTCACTTTTGCTGACGCCAGCACTCTCGAAAGAGGCCATCTCCCGGAGGAACGCCAGCGCAGACTGCAGGACAGGATAAGCCATGGCCGCACCCGTCCCTTCACCCAATCGCATGCCCAGATCGAGCAACGGCCGTGCGTTCAGATAGCTCAGCATCCGCAAGTGTCCCTTTTCGCCGCTGGTGTGTGAATATACACAATGATCTTTTACCTTTTTATCCTCTATTGCCGCCAGCAGCAAAGCTGCGGTCGTGATAAATCCATCCACTAGTATTACCATATTCAGGGCTGCGGCCTGCAGATAGGCGCCGGCCATCATAGCGATCTCGAATCCTCCTACATGCTGCAGGATAGTAATGGCGTCCGGGGAGGCGGTTATGGCTGGGGCATGTTTTGCATGAACTTTTACAAGGGTCGCTATTTTGGTCTCCAGCTGCGTATCGCTGACACCCGTACCCCTGCCACAACATTCTTCCACGGGAATACCTGTGACAAAGCTCATGATCAACGAGGCGGAAGAAGTATTTCCAATACCCATCTCACCCAGTCCAATACAATTACAGCCTTCCCGGTACAGATCTTCCACGATCCGCCTGCCGGCCTCTATGGCGCGGACGGCCTCTTCCCGGCTCATTGCGTCTGTCTCCAGGTAGTTGCGGGTGCCGTACCCTATCTTTTCATGGATAGGGGAACCATCCGTTGTAAAGTCGAAGTTGACGCCTGCGTCGACCACTTTAAGGGCTATGTTGTGCTGTCTGCAGAGTACGTTGATGGCTGCGCCGCCATGAATAAAATTCAGGACCATCTGTGCCGTCACTGCCTGGGGGTAAGGATTTACCAAACCCGTTGCCGCAATGCCATGATCCCCTGCAAAAACAACAATATGCGGATGGGTCAGCCGCGGATGGGCCGTCCCCTGGATCATTCCTATCTGCAGCGCCAACTCTTCCAGCCTTCCCAGGGCACCAATGGGTTTGGTCTTATTGTCGATGCGGCCTTGCAGGGTCTCGCGTAAAGAAGTTTTTTGGACGGTGTTGTGATCTGTCATATATTTTTTAATGTGAGGTCAAGAAAATAGAAACCGGTAGGACCTTCCGGTCCCTTATATTCTTTATAGGAAATATCTCCTTTTTCGAAGAGGATGGGTCTGCTAAAGATGGGGCCGTCGAAGACAAAGGAGTGATATTCTCCATTCTCTCCACAGGGGTCAACTTTTGCTGGCAGGTCGTGTAAAAAGCTTTCGTCCAAAAACCTTCCGCAAAAACTCTTGTCCAGCCACCGCGCATTTACACATACGACGATGGCCTTGAAACCATTTTTTATGAACTCCTGCATAAGCGTTTCTGAAGGTTCCTTCCATAATGGAAAGGTACAGACCATATCTTTTAATTTCTCTTCCCTGTATCGTTTCAGGTCTTCCAGGAAGATGTCTCCAAAAATGGCATGGGTGTAGCCGCTGCTTTTTAAGGCTGATACTTTTCTTTCCATGGCCTGTTCGTATAGCTGAGTGGGGGGCTCTTCGGGGAGCTCTATTGTTTGCAGGAATATGCCGATGGACGCCGCCTGTGCTTCCAGCAGCTCCCTGCGTACGTCATGCATAGATATGCGATCGCGGTCGATGTTTATGCTGGTAAGCAGGCAATCTACTTCATATTCCGCTCCTCCCATCACCCGGTGCAGGGCAAGGGCTGAATCCTTTCCACCACTCCAGTTCATATACGCCTTTATCATATTGAGCTCCCTTTGATCGTGACAGGAATACCACTGACCATTAGCAATACCTGGTCTGCTTTTGCTGCAACATATTGATTCATCCAGCCCTGAAGGTCCGTAAATTTCCTGCCTATCTCTGTTTCCGCATGTACTCCCATGCCAATCTCATTGCTAATGATCAACAGGGTCGCCTCTTTTTGACACAAGGCATCTATTTCTTCTTTACATACATCCAGGCAGGCATTCACATCGTATTTAAGATCTATGAAGAAATTGGTAAGCCATAATGTGACACAGTCGATGACCACGACACGTTTGTCCAACTCCAGCCGGCTGAGGTATTTTTCTTCCTCCAGGGAGGTCCAGCGATGATCACGTTCCTGCCGGTGGCGCTGAACTCTTTGGCGAAACTCTTCATCGTCCCATTTACGGGATGTGGCTACATATACAGGATTGTTGCTCCATTGCAAGGCCAGTTCCTGCGCATGTCTGCTCTTGCCGCTGCGGGCCCCCCCGGTGATAAATATCATGCTGCGGTCTTTCATTTTTCGAAATATTTTTCCCTGAACAAGATGGTACGTTGTTTCAGCTCATCCAGACACTTACGGCAAAGACAGTCTTTATACCTGTCTTCTATAAAATTTCTTTCTTCTGGTGTAAGCCTTACTCCATAGCATTGGCACTGCGTGACATCGCCTACCTTGCATTCAAAGGAGGCATGACAACGGGGGCAGGATTTTTCTTCGTGCTTACACATGCTGTGGGAGTTTGCCAGGTATCCACCTGTATTTCGATCGCAGTCTATCCGGTACGGTAAAGAGGGTAGGATGGAAAAGTGCCGCCAACAGTTCGATGCCATCCGTCAATGTCCCGGGACTTGGCTGGGTAAAGAGGTCATAATCCGCCAGGAATACGGCATTATTCTTTACTGCCTGCAGATTGTTCCATTCCGGCCTGTCCTGCAAGAGATGCAATTCTTCCGCGGCGCGGCCGGTCTGGAATCCGCAAGGCGCGATCACCAATACCTCCGGATCATAGCGGGCGATCTTTTCCCAGGATGTGACGATGCTGTCCCCGCCCGGATTGGATAGCATATCGATGCCGCCTGCATATGCGATCTGGTGGGGTATCCAATGCCCGCAATTGTATACGGGCTCTATCCATTCCATCACCATCACTCTTTTGGGAAGGGCTTTGTGCCGGCGCAGCTCGTCGATGATCGTATCTATTCTTTTTTGAAGATCGGACAAGTGCCGGTAGGCCGCTTCTTCTCTATCCAATGCCGTAGCAATGGTCACGGCAGTCTGAAAAACATCCTGTAAGCTGTTCGGCGTGAGAGGGATCAGGACGGGCTGCTTTTCCAGGCGGGCTATCGCCGCCGAGGTACATACGGTATCGATCTGGCATACATCACAGACATCCTGTGTGAAGATGACGTCCGGCATGATGGAGCGTAACAGCTCTTCTTCCACATAATAGAGACTTTTGCCCTGGGCCTTGCTGGCGGAAAATATCCTGTCAATCTCCCCGCTGCTATAATTTTTTCCTTCCAGCACACATCGCACCAGCACCGGCTTGCCGGCGGCTTCAGGCGGACATTCGAAGGTGACTCCATACAGCAGGTCCTGCAGACCCATGTCATAGATCATCTTTGTAGCAGCGGGGAGAAAGGAGCAGGCTTTCATTCTGGTAAATTACAATTTTATATGGACTCCGGCTGTCAGGTTGGCGCCCTGTACGCTGTAACCATATACTTCGTAATAATTCGTTTTGTTGGTGATGTTCTTTACATCCACAAAAACACTGCAGCCGGTGGCCGGCACCTGGTATTCGGCATAGGCGTTCCACAGTGCATAGCTGCCCAGTGTAACAGTGACCTTCGAATAAGGCGGAACCGACTGGTAGGCATAGTCGAAACGTTGTCCCGTGACCTGCAGGCTGCTGCTGATAAACATTCCTTTAAAGGGGCGTACGCCTGCCGAGAACTGGAAATTATTCTTTGGTCTTAGCTGCAAACCATTATAGGTCGTGTCCTTGTTTGTCAGCTTTTGCGTGGTCTCGCCTGTGACATAAGTATAGGAGGCCTTGAATGAAAAGATATTGTTCAGGTTGTAATTGACCTCTGCCTCTATGCCATGATCGTGCTGTTTGTCCCTATTGAAATACCCTGTGTTGCCTGACACCGGATCGTATGCGTATACGATCATATTTTTCACCATACGGTCGAAATAGTCGCCCGTGATGGAGAGTCTTTCGTCCAGGAGGAACAATTGTGCGCCTCCTTCAGCTGTATTGGACTTTTCAGGCTTGAGACCCGGATTGGCGCCAAAGGGACCATAGAGCTCATTGACAGAGGGCGCCCTGAAGCCGGATGAAATATTTACGAACAGCTTCAACCTTCTATTGATGAGGTAGGAGGGGTTAAAGCTATAGGTAAAGTTGTCCCCGTATTTGTTGTCATGATTATAACGGCCGCCCAGCTCCACGTTCAATCCCTTATCCTTATAAAAAAGAGAGGCATAGGGGCTGATAATGCTGTTGACCGTATCCGGCTTGACCAGCGTATAGGCCTGGAAGCTGGCGCCGCCAACCAGCTGTATATTTTCTGAGAAATGATGCGTGACAAATGCCTCGGCATGATGGAAGCGTCCCTGGTATAAAGAGTTATAAGGGTCGCCGTAATTCCTTTGCGTATAATCGTATCCGTAGTAGGCATAGACAGTGCCCTTTTGATATTTCAGGTTGGCTGTAAGACCTGTATTGACGAGATTGGCGGTATAAGGGATATTTCCTCCTTCGAAGGGACCATTGGAGATGCTGCCTTTGTATTCCGAATAGCGAAAGAAGGGAGATATCTTCAGGTTGTCCGATACGTTGATGCCCGTCCTTGCCTGGAAGGCCTGCATATGGTAACCATTCTTAGGGAAATTGCCCGTGCCGGTGGTATCCTTTGCTTCCGCAATACCATCCGTATTCAGGTATTGATAGTTGAGGTCGTATTCGAATATCTTTCCTTTGCGTCCAAAGTCGGCTGCGCCTTTCAGGGTCTTGTAGGCGCCGTAGGAAAGGATGCCGCTGCCTGTTGTCTTATCGGACTCGGGCTTGCGGGTTATGATGTTGATGACGCCAGCAACAGCGTTGGAGCCATACAATACAGCCTGGCTGCCTTTTAGTATCTCCACTCTATCGATGGAGTTCAGCGGGATCAGGCGTATGTCATATTGACCTCCTATTTGAGATGGATCGTTCAGGGGTATGCCATCCAGCAGTATCAGCGTATATTTATCGCTGGCGCCGCGGAGATAGATGGTCTTATCTTTTCCGGGATTGCTATTTGCTCCGCTGACAAGGATGCCCGTCTGTTCGTTCAATACCTGGGAGAGGTCTTTTCCTGCGCTGTGATCGATGACTTCGCGGGGAATGATGGTGACGATCTTGCCTGTTTCGCTTAGTTTCTTAGGGGATTTGGTAGCGGTGACTACCAGCTGATCCAATTGTTTGGCCGTGGTGTCGGGTGTTGTCTGCGCGGTCAGGGTGCTGCTGCCGGCTAATGCCAGCATGCCGAGAAGGAAACTTTTTTTGCTCATTACAGTTCATGTTTTTCCGGGTGTTGATGCCGGGGTTAATAATGAGCCTTCGGAAATAAATAATGAAGCGGATAACACTCCATGCTTTTCGCCCGAAAGCCTTGAATTGTGAAATGATCTGGCAGGTCTTCTGGCTTATGCCATCTCCGGGCGACCTTCCCATCCGACGATTGACGGACAGTGGTTAGAAGTTTGCCGGAGATTGTTGATTGGCATTTACAGCTACGGGGATAGCGCCGGACTTACACCGGACTTCCCTTTTAATGATCCGCCTGACGGCGGGTCAACCAAATCGAGGCAAATGTACTACTTAAATCTTTTATACAGGAACAACTTCCACTTCTCCTCCGCAATTCCTTCTTTGTCCATTTCTGCTCTTGATAATGTAAAGAACAGATCTGACAGCCGATTGATATACGCTGGTATCGCTGGATGTACCGTATCGGCACGCATCAATGTCACCAACCTTCGCTCGCCCCTTCTCATCTGCGTACGTACCAGGTGACAGAGCGCGGACACTTCATTACCTCCTGGCAGCAGAAAATATTCGGAAGGGCTGGTCATGGCTTCCTCCAATTCGTCGATCCATGCTTCGCAAAAGGACGCCCCATCCTCCGGCATCGGATTGGTATTGATCTTTTTGGCATCGGAAGGCCTTGCCAGGTGAGACATCATATCCATCATATCCTTTTGTATCTTATGCAGCCGGGTCTGCCAGGGATGCTCTGTTCCTAGTTTGACCCGCAGCAGCCCGATGCTGGAATTGACCTCGTCCAGGGCGCCGATACATTCCACCCGTATATCGTCCTTTGGTACCCGGCTGCCGCCGAAGAGACCCGTCGTGCCCGTATCACCTTTTTTAGTGTATATCTTCATGAGAAATAATTGATGTGCGTAATGCTTGTAATAGTGCGGCCATACTGGTGAAGCTTTGGCCGCCGGAAGCTGTCGTCAAAGTCCAGGAACTTTTATGAGCTGTTATGGAGGGTTGATCCTGTATCGTAACCTCGAACCCTTCGCGTTGCAAGGCCCTTTTTGTCCAGAAGGCCGCGGCCCCTTCACCCGTCAGTCCTATCCTTTTTGAATTCCCGGCATGGATATGAAAGCTGCCCGTGTCTTTGTCAAAGTGAATGCCTTCCTTGTCAAAGACAGCCTCGAAAGTACCATTCAATACCAGGTCTTCCGGAACTCCTTTTTCCAGCCTTCCTCCCGCCTTTTGGAGGAGCCAGACCTCATCGGCCACCTGCAATGCAAGATCCAGCTCGTGCGTGGAAAGCAGGATGGCTTTCTGTGTCGTCCGGGCCAGCTTGTGCAATAACTGCATGATCTGGATACGGCTGGGCAGGTCCAGGTGTGCAGTGGGTTCATCCAGCATCATCAGCGGCGTATCCTGCGCCAATGCGCGGGCCAGCATCACCTTTTGTCTTTCGCCATCGCTGAGCGTTCCAACCTTCCTTTCGGCATAGGTTCCTATACCCGTCACCTCCATGGCCCAGGTAATGATCCGTCGGTCCTCTTCATTCAGGGTCCCCAGCCAGCCGGAATAAGGATATCTTCCCAGCGCCACCAGCGAATAGACGGAGAGGTTGCTATGCCGTATGGGGTCCGTCAATACGAGACTGATCTTGCGTGCCAGCCGGCCGGGGCTCCGCAACGAGGCTCCGCCGTCACCGAGAATATCGATGTTCCCTCCCAGTGCCGGCTGCAGACCGGAAAGGGTACGCATCAACGTTGATTTCCCCGCGCCGTTAGGTCCCAGCAGGCAGATCATTTGCCCTGCCTGCATAGATACTGACAGCGGCCCTGCAATGGTAATGGACCGGCCGCCGACATGATATCCTGCTACCAGCTGGTGTGTTGTCAATAAGGTTTGCGGATCGCTCATCCGTATATGCTTAATTTGTTTTTACTAAGAATGATCCAGATCACCATAGGAGCTCCCACCAATGCAGTGATGATATTGATAGGCAGAGCTGTCTGGCTGCCCGGCAATTGCCCGATCAGATCACAAAGCAGAATGAGCGCCGTACCGATGAGACAACAGGCCGGGATCAATATCCGGTGGCTGGAAGTGGAAAAGACGGAACGGGCTATTTGGGGTACTGCAATCCCTATAAAACCGATGGGGCCGCAAAAGGCGGTGATGCTGCCTGCCAGCAGGCTTGTGCTGCAAATGATAATGACCCGCGCCCGGTGTATCGTTACGCCCATGCTCTGGGCATAATTATCTCCCAGCAACAACGCATCCAGCATCTTGGAAGACAGAAAAGAAAGGATAAGTCCTGTCAGCGTCACTCCTCCCAGGATATACAGCTGTGTTCCTGTCACACCTCCGAGGGAGCCGAATGTCCACAGCAAATAATCCTTTATGAGTTCGGCATCGCTGAAATACTGCCAGATGCTGATGATGGACAAGGTGGCGGTGCTGACCATCACACCGATGATCAACATCATGATATTATCGCGCACTTTCCGGGAGATCATGATCACCAGCAGCATAACGCCCGCGGCGCCTAAACACCCGGCCAGGGTGATAAGCCAACTACCGGAGATACCTAATTCACGAATGGTGTACAAGGTGACGATGCTGCCACCACCCAACATGATGGCCGCCACGCCAAGACTGGCGCCGGCGGTAACACCCAATACCGATGGTTCGGCAAGAGGGTTGCGGAATAGGGTCTGCATCTGCAGGCCGCTGACGGACAGCCCGCAACCTGCTATCACGGCTGTACAAGCCTTGGGTATGCGGATCTGGCTGACAATGTAATGCCAGGTATTGTCTTCACCGGGGAGAGATAGTATGATCCTAACGACGGACTTAAGGGGTATTCTTACCGGACCTAATGCGATGTCCAGGAAAAACATTATCGCGAGGAGAAGACATAACCCTATCCATCTCCATAATCTATGTGGTGTGTTCATCATTTTAATTGTCGGTAATAGACCAGTGTATGACCAGGCAACAGCTCGGGATGGAGGATACTGATCATATCCGCCAGCACTATATGGGGATTCACAACACCTGACTCCCAATAATCATTGGACCCCAGATCATTTGTCTTTTTGTCAAAGTTGTACAAATTTCCTGTTTTATACGACTGGAAGCTGGCATACCGGGGGTCTTTTGCCAGGATGTCCTGTTTGCTGGTGACATACCCGAGGTTCAACCAATATTCTGCCTTCAAAGCTTCCGGGGCCGCCGATTCGAAGTTCAGGGACAGGCTCCCGGTGCCCTTGCTGTCTGCCCAGGCATAACCTCCGCCTGCATCTTTTATAAAATGTGCAGCATAGCTATCTCCCGCAGGCATGAACCAGGCGCCTTTGAAAGGCATCCCGATGATAATATGCGGATGTGTTTTCGCCTGGTGACCCAGCTGTGCCAGGCTATCGTATATTGTTACCACGCTGTCGAACTTTTTATCGACGAGCGCTTCCCTGTTTGTCAATGCGGCCATCAGCTTCACCCATTCGGCCTTGCCGAGCGGTGTATTCTCCAACCACTCCGCATTTACGATAACGGGTATGCCCGCATCCGTCAACACTTTGTATTTGGCTGCGTTGGCTTCGGGATTGCTCATCGCCATCAGCAAGCCGGGATGCAGGGATATCAGCAGTTCGTTATTGAGGTTTTCATCGATGCCTACTTCTACTGTCTTGTGTGCCCGGATATTCTCCCGTACGATGGGGGAGTTGACATACTTAAAACTGCCCAGTCCGGTGATCCTGTCGGCTACCCCAACGAAGTCGGCGATCCCAATATGTGTGGAAGATGTCGCGATCATCGTCTGTACGGGGATGGTTATCAACTGCGCCCGGGGATAGCCGGTGGGGACAGGATGCCCTCTTTGTACAAGAAGATATTCCAGCGTATCGAACTTATTGCTGTTGCGATCCAGTATATGTACCACTTTAAAGCCGTCGTGATAGTCGATGGTAAAGCCATGGGCATAACGTATGGTGGTCGCTGCCTGTATGGTATCGCCGCTGCCTTCGGCGGCGTGCGAGTCCTGGGGGGTTGGGGAGTGGCAGGAAAAAATGAATAATAGAGCGATAAGATAAATAAGCTTGTTCATTGTAGTTGTTTTTGAATAAATACGACCCTCTCCTGTATAGTGCCGCATGGCAGTTCCACGATATGATAACCTGAGCGCTCGTATGCCGATCGTATGTGTTCACCCAGTACCGTTGCCTCTTCGAAGGTCTGCCATCTTTCGCTGTCCTGTACATAAATATCCTGCCAGGGCGGTAATAAGAAGACTGTAGGGGCATAGCGATGTTCTCTTGCGGCCTTTCGATATTCTTCATCCACCGGCAGCTGCGCTGTCTGCAGATAGGCGATGATATCGGGGATGCCCCTGTCGAAGAAGGAATTGGGGGTGGGTGAGGCAGTCAGGAAATCGTGGGTCATACGTTGCAATGCTTTTTTGGCAAAGCAGGACAGATCTATCCATGGCAGACATCCGGCGCCTTTTTCCTTTTCTTCAATGATCAGCTGACGAGACGCCTCCGCATAGCCGTGGTATCCGCATTGCTGCAGACCTTTTAACAGGCTGGTCTTACCTGCGCCTGGTCCTCCTGTTATGATATATTTAGGCATAACTCTGCTATAATTATTAATGCAACCATCGATAGACACACCCGGTGGTTGATGTTAATGACCTTTTCAATCTCGTTTTGTGTTATTTCCCGTGGATTCCTGCCTATGAAAGGCTTTGTTACGGGCGTGCCGTGATAAACATTGGTCCCTCCGAACCGGGCGTCCAGGATCCCTGCCAGCGCTGCTTCCGGATAGCCCGCATTGGGGCTATTGTGCTGGCGGCCGTATTGGAGGATAAAGCGAAAAGCCTGTGTGTTGAGTGATACGATTGCCATTAGTACGGCGGTGAGACGGGCCGGAATAAAGTTAACCACGTCATCCAGGCGGGCGGCAAACTTCCCAAACAGCTCGAATTTGTCTGTCCGATGGCCAATCATGGAATCCAGCGTATTGATCATCTTATAGGTCATCATACCGGGTACTCCTGCGCAGGCATAATAGAATAAAGGTGCGACAACGCCATCGCTGAGATTTTCGGACAGGGTCTCCATAACGGCGATACGTATTTGCGCTGCGTTGAGGTTGCGTGTATCTCTGCCTACGATGCGAGAAAGCTGTAGTCTGGCGGCTTTGAGACCTTGATCTTGCAGCGTTTCGAATACTTTTTTTCCTTCTCTTATCAGTTGGCGATGGGCGAGTCCGTAAAATACGAACAGGCTGGTGAAGAGGTACCAGACTATGGGGTGGAGCTTCCAAAGTCCGGTGAGCAGGTAGTGAAAGCAGTAAAATGTGGCTGTGCATAAAGTCAACGTGAGGAACAGGCCTTTTACGAACCGAGCTCTGCCCTTGTTCAACCATGCCTCGCCCTTTGCGATCAGCCATCCGAACAGCCGTATGGGATGAGGCCATCCGGCTGGATCGCCCAGCAAAAGGTCCAGCAGATAGCCTGCCGTCAGTGGTATGATCAGGCGCATTGCAGTCTCCATTCTTTCAATGCATTTATCAATAATTGGTTTTGATGAGGCTTTTGTGTTGCCACCCTGAAGTGCCCCGGACCGAGCCCCCTGAAATTCTCCGCGTTCCGTATCGCTATCTGATGCTCATTTAAAAGATACTGCTGCAATTCATGCACAGCGCCATGCTCCGTCCGGCAAAGGAAATAATGAGTATGGCTTTCATAAGTGTGTATACCGGCGGTGGATAGTTGTTGCAGGAAAACTTCCTTGTCATTTAGGAGAATGTTCAAAGGAAAAATTTTATAGTTGTCGAAAATAAAATGACCGGCAGCCAGCGCCAGGGTGTTGACCGACCAGGGCATTTTTAGGGATTGCAGCTGATGGATGATCTTTTGGGATGCCATTGTGTATCCCAGCCTCAGTCCGGGTATGGCAAACGACTTGGTCAGCGAACGAAGGATCACCAGGTTGGGATATCCTTCCAGCAAGGGACTTAGCGACCCGATGGCACGGGTGAATTCAATAAAGGCTTCATCCACGATGAAGAGGGTATGGGGATGGCGCTGCAACAAGGATTCCATGTGGGGGAAGACCGCGCCCGTTGGGTTGTTGGGGTTGCCCAGCCATACGAGATCTGGCAACGTTACTGACTGCCTGCTCAGGTCGTGCCATGGAATGAATTCCAACTGGTGCCCATGTATCCTGCAGGCGTCTTCGTATTCCGAAAAAGAAGGAATAACAATGGCTGACCGGCGTTGGGAGAAGGCCTGTGCAATGAGATAAATGCTTTCCACGGCTCCATTGGTGATCAATATCTGCTCAGGGGCGATTTTATGATGGCTTGCTGCCTCGCGGGCCAGGCTCTGGCCTACTACTTCGGGGTAATGTTGTATGCGTTCCCATTGTCCAAACAGGTATTCTTTCAACCCCGAAGGTTCGCCTCCATACCATACATTGGTACTAAAGTCGGCTATGACCCCCCGTCTGTAATCTCCATGTCCGTGTAACATCAGCTTTCCAGGGTTTTATAGATGTAATCAATATCGAGATGCTCCCGCAGCAAGGCCGCCAGCTTGTCGTACTGCTCTTCCTTATATTGCCGGTGATCCGTGGTCTGTCCAGCAGTATCCGTGTAAGCCGCCAGCAGGGCGTCTACAACTATGAGGTTGTCGAGGATGCCATGGAGGTAGGTGCCCCAGCAGCGATCGTTTAAAAAGTAACCGTCCGTACAGCCGCCTTCGACAAACTGATTCAAGGGGCGGGCTTTTTCCAGGGCTATGGTCTCTCCCATATGTATCTCATAACCTTCACAGATATGAGCATTGTTGCGGAACCTGAATTGCCGTTGGAGGGTTGTCTTATGTTGTTGTAAGATAGTGCATACCGGGAGGATGCCTATTCCTGTGATAGACTTTGCGCCTGACTCTACCTGGTCAGGATCGTCTATCCGCTGCCCCAGCATCTGGTAGCCGCCACAGATGCCTATGATGGTTTTTTGTTGATGATGCGCCCGTCGAATGGCGTCCACGACGCCTGTTTTATATAGCGCCGACAAATCTTCGATGGTATTCTTGCTTCCCGGCAGGATGATGATATCGGCCTTTTCGATGTCTTCGGCGCGGTGGCTATAATAGAGATTGACCCGGTGGTCGCGGCTGAGATGATGGAAGTCCGTGAAGTTGGACAGTCGCTGAAGCAGCACTACCGCGATGTTGATCTTGCCTGGGACATAGGTTCTTACTTTGTCGGCCATGCTGATAGCATCCTCTTCTTCGATGAAGATATCCCGGAAGTAGGGTACGACGCCTATTACGGGCACACCGCAAAGCTCGGCCAATTGAGTCCTGCCATCCTCGAACAGCCGGGCATCACCTCTGAATTTGTTGATGATGATGCCTTTGATACATGCTCTTTCTTCGGAGGTCAGCAGGGCCATCGTTCCATAGCAGCTGCCAAAGACCCCGCCTCTGTCGATGTCGGCGATGAGGTAGGCAGCAGCGTCTGCCGCCATTGCCATTCGCATATTGGTGATGTCCAGGTGTTTCAGGTTCAATTCGGAAATGCTGCCTGCCCCTTCCATTACGATGGGGGTATAACGGGATGCCAGCCGGTGGTAGGCCCTCCTTACTTCTGTGAAAAGGGCTTCGCGGTGTTGTGCGTGGAAATATTCCGCGGCTGAGGAGTTGCCGACGGGTTTGCCGTGGAGGACCACCTGGGCACTCTGGTCGGTCGTGGGTTTTAACAATACCGGATTCATATCCGTATGACAGGGGATGCCGCAGGCTTCCGCCTGTACGGCCTGGGCGCGTCCTATTTCCAGACCTTCGGGTGTGGCATAGCTGTTCAGGGACATGTTCTGTGCCTTGAAGGGGGCAGGGTTATAGCCATCCTGCCGGAATATTCTGCAAAATCCGGCGGTGATGACAGATTTTCCTACGTCGGAACCTGTGCCTACAAACATAATGGACCGAAGACCTTTTTTACCTTGCATTGACTTGACTATGCATTGACTGCCAGCGGCAGGGTTCACTTCACGCTTTTCACCCGAAAGCGATGAATATCGAATGATGCCGGCAGGTCTTCTGGCTTATGTCGTTCCGGCCCGCCTTCCCGTCCCTGCGGACAGTGGTCTGAAGTTTGCCGGAGTGGAAATGACATTTACAGCTACGGGGATAGCGCCGGAATAGCACCGGACTTCCCTTTTAATCCGCCAAACGAACCGGGGTTCGTAGTCCAAAGGACATTTTGCGGAACCAGCATCTGCCACGAAGGTAAGTCAGGGGAATCAAAACACATAATTTGCCGACACGCCGCTGAAATAATTCACTGTTGGCGCGGCATTGTAATAACGGGCGGGCGGCGCTGCTGCATTGATATCATTTCCCAGACTGTAACGGGTATTGAAAAGGTTGTCGCCGCCTGCATAGATATCCAGCTTCCATTTTGGATTCAGGACTTTTCTGTAACCTATGCGGGCTCCCAGCAAATTGTAAGACCCTGCGTAAGCCGTATTGGCATCGTTGAGGGCGATACGATCTGCGTAGGTGAATGTGACATTTGTGTAAAAGCCGCATCGTAACAGGATGTCGGCGCCCATTACTACTGTTTGTGGGGGTACGCTGGGAAGGCGGTGACCGGAATAGTCGTGGCCCTGGGTGGAGAAGTCCTTGTAGTGGAAGTCATGCCATGTATGACTTATCCAAAGCCGGACGCTCCGAAAGAAACCTTTGGGATCGTCAGCCAGCTGATAGGAGACGAAGCTTTCTATACCGTGCTGCTTCGTATGACCCGCATTGATGGAATAGCCCACCCCGTTGGAATCTATCCGCTGTACGATGGTATTGGAAAGTTCGAAGAAAAAGGCGTTGATGTCGAAGAACAATTTGCCATGGAAAAGATTGCCGCGGGCGCCCACTTCATAATCCGTGCCGTCCTCCGGCTGTAGAGGGGGTCCCAGGACGCCATTGGACTTTTGCAGCTCCTGCGTGGTAGGCGTGGAGAAACCACGGGCAGCGCTGGCATAAAGCGATACATCCGGGAGGACTTTTTTCAGAATGGACAGGCGTGGCGCCAGCTTGTTGGCAAATCGTATGTTGTTGGTTACAGGAGGTACCACGGATGTCCGCGTGAGCTGTACCCCATTCCGATTGAAGCTGGCTCCCAGCGTTATGGTCCAGCCTGCATCCAGTTTTAGGTCGGCCTGGGTAAAGATGATGTATTGCCAGTTGCCGATGCGGTCATCTGTCTGTAAAGTATCCTGTACGCCCAGCTTATTGGCATAATCCCGGGTCTCAAAGAATCCTTTCTGTGCTTCCGCTCCCGCATTCACCTGCAGACGGCTGTCTCCTAGGTTAGTCTTATACTGAAATACCGTACGTCCACCGAAATGCGGCTCCTGTCTCACTTCATAGACCCTGATACCTGGGTTGCGGAAGTCCGTGTAGGCTCCATATACGGCGGTGGTATTCTGCCAGTGATCGTTAAAATGGTATTCGTTGCTGAAGCCAGCCGTAAAGTTCTTTTGATAAATAGCGGCCCTGGCCTGTACTGCTCCCGGAGCGGTCCCGTTGCCGGGGCGGGACTGTCGTGGATTGGCGAGGTATTCAGTCAGTGTCAGACCACCCGGTGTTTGATAATACAGGTCGCTATACAGGATGTAAGCGTGAATGGTCTGTTTGTCGCTGGCCTTTAATTGTGTTTCCCAACTGGCAACATCCCTGCGCATGGATGTCCATTGCCGATAGCCGTCGCTATTCTGATGCGAATAGCTAAAGATGTTCCGATGGCTTTCGTCACCTGCACGGATATTCACATTTATATTTTGCGTATTCCATGTGCCGATGCCATAGTCTACGCTGGCCCCCTTTTGCCAGACGGAGGGCATGCTGTTGATGAGGACAGCCCCGCCAATACCTGCGCCATAAAGACTGCCTGCCGTGCCCTTGATGATCTCTATGGATTGAAAGTTGTAAAAGCCCAGCTCGTTCAGGTACGTATTACCACCGGGATCTGTCAGGGGTATCTCGTTCCAGTAGATCTTGATATCCCTTACGCCAAAGGGGCTGCGCAGAGAGCTGCCTCTTATATTGAGCCGGTAGCTGCCGGGCGAACGTTCTTCCATACGTACGCCGGGATTGGCATTCATGGCCGGCAGGATGCTGCTGTTGCCAAACCGGAGAAGCGACGCCTTGCTGACGACGCTGACAGGGGCGCCTACTTCGGTGAGCTTTCGGTTCTGCTCATATGCTTTTACCATGACCTCCTGCAGGGGCTTTGTGTCTGAGGAATCCGACAGGAAAGAAGGGGGGACCTGCTGTGCCCACACCCGACCAAAGGACAATGTAAGAAGGAGGACAGTTTTTTTCATCTATTACGAAGTTAGAGCCTTATCTTTAAATAGTACATTTTACTTGCTTATGGGTCAAAAAAAGCTGGGCCTGTTCGATCTCACCATGATCGTGGTTAGCCTGACCATTGGAATGGGCATCTTCCGTACGCCTGTCGTAGCTGCTTACAAGGCCGGAACGCCTACCCTCTTCTTTCTTGCCTGGTTCATAGGCGGACTGGTGGCATTGTGCGGGGCGCTGACCTATGCGGAGATCGGCTCCCGTTACCCTGTCACCGGCGGCTATTACAGGATATTTTCATACGCGTATCATCCCTCCCTGGCATTTGCCATCAATTGTATCATCCTGGTGTCCAATGCGGGCTCAACCGCACTGGTTGCCGTCATCGGAGCCGAGTACATCGGGCGGTTTTTTTTCGATGGCCCTCCCTCCGTGCTTTTCAAGCAGGGCGTCACTCTGAGCGCTGTAGCCGTCTTCTATATCATCAATCTCCTGGGTATCAAAATGAGTAGCCGTGTACTGAACGTTTTTATACTCATAAAAATTTCACTCATCGCCCTGCTGCTGTTATCTGTGTTCGGAAATTACCCCATCGCCGCTACGGCAGGGCCTGTTGCGGCGGCTCCTGGGCCATCCTCTTTTGGAGGCGTGCTGAAGGCGCTGGGCATAGGACTTGTCGCCATCTCCTTCACCTATGGTGGTTATCAGCAGTCCATCAACTTCGGGGGAGATGTAAAGGACCCTGCCCGTATCATGCCCAAAGGCATTACATACGGTATCTGTATCATACTCCTGCTCTATCTTTCTATCAACTTTGTCTATGTGAAGGTCATCGGCTTCGAGTCGCTGAAACATGCCGACTCTATTGCCGCCCTGCTTATCAAGCATCTTTTTGGACCGATAGGCGAGAATATCCTGCGGGTGCTGATGTTCCTTTCCGTACTGGCGTATGTCAATGTCCTGCTGATGAGCAATCCCCGCGTGATGTACGCCATGAGCGAGGAAGGTATTCTTCCGGCGGCCTTTAAGAAGACGACCCGGAAGCACGATGCGATCGTATGGTCGCTGACAGCTTTTAGTCTAGTCATCGTCCTGACGCTGGTGTTCACCAGCGCCGTGGAAAAGATCATCAATTATACCATTTTCCTGGACTCTATTGGCATGTCCACCTCTGCGGCCTGCCTATTTATCCTGCGCCGGAGAAAGATAGGAGAAGAGAGGGGCGATGTCTATCGTATGCGGCTATTCCCATTAATGCCCCTGATCTTTATCTTCGCATATATCAGCATTGCCACCAGTATTGTGTTCGATGATCCGTTGACGGCGGGCTATGGGGTATTGATCTTTGCGTTGTTCTTTGGATTGTATTTTGTGATACGCAGGGCAAAAAAATGACCATGGACATTTCTTATATAATCAATGAATTAGGAGAAGACAGGGCGCACTATTTCAATGCCATAGCGCCCCCTATCGTCCAGACCAGCAATTTCAGGGTGGGGACCGTGGCGGAGCTGAAAGCCCTTTTTGACGATGAATACAGCGGTTATCTCTACAGCCGGGGGCTTAACCCTACCGTGGAGATACTCCGTAAAAAGCTGGCTGCGCTGGACGGAGCGGAAGATTGTCTTGTCTTCAACAGCGGGGCTGCCGCCATCTTTGCGGCTGTGCTGGCCAATGTCCGGGCGGGTGATCATATCGTATCGGTGGAGCGGCCCTATACCTGGGCAGCCAGGACGTTTGATGTTATCCTTCCCCGGTTTGGCGTAAGTACTACCTATATCGATGGGACGAGGATCGAGAATTTTGAAAGAGCTATCTTACCCAATACACGTATAATCTATCTCGAGTCCCCCAATTCATGGGAGTTCAAGCTCCAGGACCTCCGGGCCGTGGCGGAGCTGGCCCGTGCAGAGAATATCACCACCATCATCGACAACAGCTATTGCACACCCCTGCTCCAACGTCCTATTGAGATGGGGATCGATATCGTTATGCAGACGGCTACCAAGTATATCGGAGGACATAGCGATACGCTCGGAGGAGTGCTCACCGGGTCAGGGGTCATGATGAAAAAAATCTTCGACAGCGAATACCTGAATATCGGAAGCGGGATACAGCCTTTCAATGCATGGCTGCTGTTGAGAGGACTGAGGACGCTGCCTGCCCGGCTGGAGCGTATCACCCATACTACCCGGCAGGCGGTGGACTATCTCAAACAACATCCCCGCGTGGAGTCCGTTCTTTTTCCATTTGATGAGACATTCCCTCAGTATGAGCTCGCCCGGCAGCAGATGGATGGAGCCTGCGGATTGTTAAGCTTTTATGTCAGGGCCACCGAAATGGGACAGATCGTCCGCCTTTGCGAATCCCTACGGCATATTATGATGGCCGTGAGCTGGGGTGGTCATGAATCCCTTATCATCCCCCGCTGCTCCGGCATCGAGCCCGGGGATTTCGATCCTTCCAATAAGGAACACCGTATGTTGCGGCTGTATACAGGACTGGAAGATGCCGCCTATCTTATCGCCGACCTGGAACAGGCCTTTTTAAAAGCCTGGTCATAAGCTAACCGGGTGGACCAGGGCATTTTTTGACTATCGGTAAATGGAGATGCGCAAGGTGAGGGGGGATTCTGTATTTTTGGCTGATAAGGAACGTGCTATTCGGCCCCATCGGGCATATTTAAATTTTGTTGCATACCATGAAAAAATTGCTGTTGGTGTGTTTGCTAACCGGAACCCTGATCCT
>Ga0105240_10004561_pt1 | contig 21018 bp, 19 predicted proteins | sample KBSC54metaG_FD_80426 | JGI IMG/M metagenome (GOLD analysis project Ga0105240, IMG submission 80426) | Corn rhizosphere microbial communities from Kellogg Biological Station, Michigan, USA - KBS C5-4 metaG | ecosystem: Host-associated > Plants > Roots > Rhizosphere > Soil | place: Michigan, USA... | reverse complement strand
GAATACTCCCAGCAGCCTCACCAACCTATCGAAGGAATCGCCGGTAAGCGTCTTCACCGGAATGATCACGGCTTCCCGCGGCTCGGGCTTAGCCTCGGCAGGTTTGTCTTGAGCCTGAAGCAGAGTCGCGGCCAAGAGGATCGTCATCATCGTACGCATAATCATTCGCTCCTTAGTTCACCAGAAGGATCACGACATCCGGATCCGGGGTTTCAATACGAATCGATACCGGCACGCCCTCAACGACCGACCGGGGCCGGGCGCGCTTCGGCCTGTGGGCACTCCGCACTGGAATCTCGGGTAGGGCGGGCATTTCCACCGGCGGCAACACCTGAGCGATTTCCGGTGCGCTCACCTTCTGAACCGGCTGGACAACCTTCGCCGGCCTCAGCCACAGGTACCCAGCGACGATACAGCCAACCATCACCAGCGCCGCTGCCATCTTCCACGCCGACAACCACCGTCTATCGTGAATCCGCTGGTCCACCGAGGCGCGCACCCGAGCCAGTGAATCCGCCGGAACCGGCTCCTCTCGCATTTCGCGAAACAGTTCACGAAGTTCGTCTTCTTTCATACGTCCTTTCGATTCAAAATCTCCCGGAGCCGTACGAGCGCCTTGGAGATCTGGCTTCGCACGGTGACCTCCGACGACCCCAGCGCCGCCGCGACCTCCGCCGTCGACAATCCCTCGATTTCACGCAGCACCACGGCCGCACGCTCCTTGGGAGGCAGCGTAGCTAGCGCCGACATCAGCCGCTGCCTTTTCTCTTCTATCAAGACCGCAGCCTCAGCAGAGCGCTCCCGACTTGGCATATCCAGCAGCTCCTGCGACGGCCGTCTCGAACGGGCCCGATCCAGGCACAGATTCACCGTTACCCGATACAGCCAGCCTCCAGCCGCCGCGTCATTCGCGAATACCAGTCCACGCCGGTGCAGGCGCAAGAACGCTTCCTGGGCCACGTCTTCGGCATCCGCCCAGTTACCCAGGATGCGAAATGCGGTCCGCAGCACCTGGGCTTCGCGCTGGCGAAGAACTTGATCGAACGACGCTACCGCTTCGCCCCGAATTTCGTGCATGAGGGCTGCTTCTAACATTCCTCTGCCAGATAAAACGTGCGGGAAAGGCAAAACGTTGACTGGAGGCTACTTCAAGCCGGCTTGGGCCAGGAACTCCGAAGCCACCGTGGCCAGCGGCCGATTCGATATATCCACTTGGGCGTTCAGCTTTTGCATCGTGTCCGCGTGGATCTTCCCGGATAGTTCCGCCAACGCGGCCCGCAGGCCGGGCTCAGCCGCAATCAGATCTTTCCGGACCAGCAGGCAAGCCTGATAGGGCGGAAAAACTTTTTGATCATCGGCTAGAATCTTCCATTCCGACGTCAGATGGCCGTCAGTTGCCCGGGTTGCGATCATGTCCACTTCGCCTTTAGCGAGCGCCGCAAAGAGCTGCTTCGGATCCAGAGTTTGCGGCGAATCTAACGGCAGGCGGTAGGAAGCAAGCTCCTGAAATCCGTCGGACCTGGATTGAAAGCCGTAGGGAATACCCAGCTTCCAGCGCTTCGTAACCTTGGCCGCGTCGCTCAAGCTGGCGATCTGTTCCGCGCCTTGGGCGCGAATCACCATGGCAGAAGGATTATCGAATCCCAAGGGATCCAGAACCTCGATCTGCATCATATCCATCTGGCCCCGCACACGCGTCAGGACGATCTGCGGATCGGAGTTAGCCTGCTCCTTGAGAATTTCGGATTCGATCAAGCCGGTGTACTCCGGATAAACGCCGACCTCGCCGGAAAGAAGGGACTGGTACAGTATCGCGGTATTGCCAAGTCCCGAGCGCCGCTCAACGGGCCGGGCCAAGCGATGCTCCAGATGCTGGGCCACGATTTCGCCCAGCAACATCTCCTCGGTTTCGTTCTTCGAACCGACTATGATCGGTTTTTTGGAGTTGCAGGACGCCAGGAACACGGCGCACAGCACGGCAGCCGAGGTCACGCGCAGCATGGCGAGCATCTTTCAGCATAACGCGTTTCTCGCGGGCAGCATATCGCGAATCCCTAGCGGCGAGCGGCGTCTGCTATTCTCAAATTCTTTAGCCTTCGAAGATGTCATTTCAGATTCATCCCCTTAAGGAATTCCTCGTCAAGCCGGCACTTCCCCCGGCTCTTAGCAGGCTGCCCGAACTCGGCCTCAACTTAATGTGGAGCTGGCACCATCCCCAGCGCGCGGTATTCCGCCGGCTGGACCCGGCCATCTGGAAAGCGTCGAACCACAACCCGGTGGTCCTGCTGGGTCGCGTTCCGCAGGACACGCTCGAAAAAGCGGCACGGGATCCGCGCTACCTGGCCTTGTACCGCCGGGCGTGTGAAACGCTGGATGCCTACCTGGCCCCGCAGAGCGTTCCGGCCTCGGACATGCTCGTGGCCTATTTTTCGATGGAGTACGGCCTGCTTGATTGCATGCCCATCTACTCCGGCGGTCTGGGCGTCCTTTCCGGCGACCACCTCAAAGCGTCCAGCGATGCGATGCTGCCGCTGGTGGGGCTGGGCCTGCTGTACCAGCGCGGGTATTTCCGTCAATCGCTCGACCCGAACGGGTGGCAACAGGAGCGGACCCCGGTTAACGACTTCTATTCCCTACCCATTACCCCGGTGATGCGCGCGGACGGCAGCGAGCTTATCGTGGATGTCCTAGCGGGCGATACCGTGGTGTACCTCAAAGTGTGGCGCATCGATCTCGGACGCGTCCGGCTCTATTTGATGGATAGCAATATCCCCAACAACGCCGACCCGTTTCATCGCGACATCACCGGTCAGCTGTATGCCGGCGACCATCACAAGCGGATTTGCCAGGAAATCGTGTTGGGGATCGGCGGGCTGCGCGTGCTGAAGGAACTGCGGCTGCAGCCGACGGTCTATCACATGAACGAAGGCCATTCGGCTTTTCAGGCCATCGAGCGGATTCGCCTTTTGATGGCGGAGCACCAGTTGAGCCTCGAGGAAGCGCTGGAAGCCTCGCGCACTAACAACGTGTTCACCACGCACACTCCCGTGCCGGCCGGTATCGATTTGTTCGACACGGGCCTGATGCATCAGTACTTTGAATCGTATTGCCGTAAGGCTGGAATCGGCTTCGACGAACTGATGTCGCTGGGACGGCGCAATCCACAAGACGAACAGGAGCCCTTCTCTATGGCCATCGCGGCCATCAAGGCATCCGCTTTCCGGAATGCGGTCAGCCGGCTGCACCGGACCGTTTCGCAGCACATGTGGGAAGGTTTGTGGCCAAAGCTTCCCGTATGGGAAATTCCCATTACGTCCATTACCAATGGCGTACATCTGCCCTCCTGGATCAACGGCGATTTCGCCGCACTCTACGATCAATACCTGCAACCGGATTGGCGCGAAGGCCACGCCGAGCCGAAAGTCTGGGAGCAAATCGCCGACATCCCGGATTCGGAACTGTGGGAGGCGCACCGCCGGAGAAAGCGTCGCATGGTGGCATTCGTGCGGGAGAGCGTGATGGCCAGCGCCGTCGCCCGCAATGCATCGGCGCCCGAGGTCCACCGCTTGCAGGACGTTCTGGATCCCGAAGCCTTGACGATTGGATTCGCGCGGCGCTTCGCCACCTACAAACGGGCCACGCTGATTTTCCGGGATCTGGGACGGCTCAAGCGGATCCTGACTCATCCCACCCGGCCGGTGCAACTGGTCATCGCGGGAAAGGCTCATCCGCAGGACATACCCGGCAAGAGCCTGATACGCGAGATCGTGCAATTCTCGCGCGATCCGGAACTCGCCGGGCGGGTGATCTTCGTGGAAGATTACTCCATTCAGGTGGCGCGCGAGTTGGTCGGCGGCGTCGACATTTGGCTAAACACGCCGCGCCGCGGCGAAGAGGCGTCGGGCACCAGCGGCATGAAAGCCGGCATCAACGGCGCGTTGAACATGAGTATTCTGGATGGCTGGTTCGATGAAGCCCAGGATGCAGCGGGGGGCTGGGCCATCGGCGACCGCGAACCGTATTACCCGGATCGCGACGATGCGCATGCGGCTGGGATTTACTCGGCTCTGGAGAACGAGATTGTACCGCTGTACTATGACCGGGATCAGGGTGTGCCGGAGCGCTGGATGCGACGCGTCAAACAGTCTCTGCGCCAGTTGAGCGCGACATTCAACTGCCAACGCATGGTCGAGGAGTACAGTACCCAGTTGTACGATCCGGCGCACCGTGCCTTCCAGGTCATCTCAGAGGGCGGCTTCCGGCTGGTCCGCGAACGGGTTCGCTGGAACCGTGAGGTAGTCGAGGTTTGGCCCCGGGTGCGTTTCACCAATTGCAGCATCGATGCCGATTCGGTTTCGACTGGGCTGCCCATTGCGCTGCGTGCCGAGGTGGATCTGGCAGGTCTCAAACCGGACGACGTGCGCGTCGAAGCCCTGGTAGGCAGGGTCGGACCGGAGGGGGAACTGGAGGAAGTCCAGGTGCTGATTCTCGAACCGCGCGAACAACATGGAAGCACGGTTCTGTTCGGGCGTGATATGGTCCCGTATGCCACGGGACGCCTCGGTTTTTCTGTCCGGATCGCCCCCAACCACTTTGACGATCCCATCAATCGCCCGTGTAACGCCCTACTAAAATGGGCTAGCGAGCCCGAGTAAGGCTGGGCTATAACCGTGCACTAATACTGCCCGAGTAACTTGTGAACCTTTAAAAAGATTTTGAACAGTGGTTTTAGATGGCAAGCTTCGCGATTGTGTCAGCCATTTTCTACTCTGTGATCTGATCGCAGCCGTGTTCCTTGCAATGCTGTGCGAGCGCTCCGAAAGCGCGTTCCTTGCTTCCGACGGCGTTCTCTAGGTCCTTGTCCAGTGGCGTGAGCGCTCCCGTGTGGCCTTGGCTTCGGACTGCCTTGCGTAGTCGCTCAGCGAAATTTACGATGTCGTCCAAGGATTCAGCGGCGGCTTTCTTTAGTTTGTCTCTCTCGGTGCAAGGCTCCATTCGCCACAGAGTAACATGCCGCCGCGGCTTGAATCTTCGTAACGCTTTCGCCTGCAGGTGCTCTAATATCTGCCAGTCCAAAAGTTGCGTTGGTAAGCTCCGCTCCTTCCCCTATTGGTAGAAACGAGCGCAACTTGCCAGACAAGACCTACACATCCGCCGAAGACTTTCTGCAAAGGATGGACGCGGGAGAATTCGACGGCAATTTGGGAACCGAGATTAAGAAGCTGTCCAGGGAGCAACTAGAACAACTCGCCCATGCCCTAATGGAGCGAGACCAAAAGCGTAGAGGTTAAGGGGCGGGCCAGGAGAGAGCATCCGTTCCTCCTCCAGCGCTCCCTCAACCGGCACCGCTCACATCCGGTTGATGCGAAGTTCCAACAGCCCGTTTCGCAGCACATCATTACAGCCGCTTCATGTTTCCGCCGATGGTACTATTGGTTTGAGCGGGCTTGATTTGTCAAAGGGATAAATCCCGAAGATTTTGCTGGATTCTGCGCTCAGTTCGTGGTACATAGTGGTTTAGACGTTCTCGCGGGTATACCAATACTAAATTGTTCCCCGTCTGGCTGGACCCCGCCGTCTTGCAGAATCCACCGACCCGATTGAATCCGTCGAATCCCAGCAGCGCTGTTCGCCCAAAGTGAACGATAAAGGAGTAAGCCAACCAGCATTCTATGGAAGGCGATCGCAAGTACCGGCAACGGGGCTATAACGACTCCGACCGTCCGCATTCCGATAACGGTTCATTTAACCGGGAAGACCGCCCCCGCCCGCAGGGTCCGCGCCCGCCACTCGATATCACCGGGCCGCGTTTACCGCGGATGGTGCAGTCGGTAACTGCGTCGCGGTGCTACAACTGTTCCACCATGCTCGGCGAAGGGTTCGATTTCAAGGAATGCCCCAAGTGCCATGTGGCGCTGCACTGCTGCAAGCAGTGCTCCTACTTCGAGCCGTCCACACGTTTCCAGTGCCTCAAGCCCATCACGGTGCGCATCGCGGTTAAAGACCAGGCCAATCAGTGCGAACTGTTCAAGGCGCGCGTCACAGTGGCGCGCGACGTCGCGCATCCGGCACCCACCGCGGCTCCCCCGGCCGGCAGTAATGGTACCAGCCTTCCCGAACCCCGGAACGCAACAGACGCACGAGCCGCGTTCGACAGTCTGTTCCGCAAGCCGGAATAGATCTTTCTTACGGCCAGTACTCCCAGCGCCCCGCAAAGATCACATAAGCACTTAAAACCGCGTTCGTGATTCCGTGTGCCACAATCACGTCGCCCAGGCTTTTGGTCCGCACCATCCACCAGTTGTACAAAATCCCGGCAGCCAGACCTACATCCCACAAGGCTCCGTGTTCCACCGCGAACAAGACAGCTACAATCCAGAAGGCCCGCGCCGACCAGGCGCCCAGGGGAACCTTGGTGAAATCCTGTGAAACGATCCAGCGCATCAGCCAGCCTCGCCAAAACAATTCCTCGGCTATAGGCACGAACACAGCCGCACGCAGCGTCCGCAAGGCCAGGACTGCCCAATCCCCGCGGCTCGACGCAGGTAGCGATGGCGCCACGGAGCCGGTCACGGGATTCGAAAACAGCCAATGAGTGTGGTACGCGGGGAAAAGAAAGTCCGGTCCGATCCAAATGGCGAAGACTGCCCCGCCCACCAATAACGATCCGCCCCAGTTGCGGACCCGGAACTTCAAGACGGGACGCGCCACGGTAGCGAGAATGGCGGTCATCACGAGAATCCAAACTACCTGCTCCGCCAGAGGAGATAACGGCAATAACGGGCGGACGGCAAGCAGAGCGATGACCGCGCCGAACGGGACGACGTAGGGAAGCGAGGTCAATCGGATCTTTCGCTACAGGTTTTTCAGCGCATCCTGGATCTTGCTGGCTTCGGGTTTGGAAGGCTTGCTCTTCAGAGCAATCTCCAATTGTTTGCGGGCGGAGGGTTTGTCGCCCTTCTGTATCAACGCCAACCCGTAGTGATAGCGGAAAGTGGAGTTGGTGGGATCTTTATCTACCAGATCCTTTAAGATGCGCTCCGCGTCCCCACTCATATTCTTCTTGATGTAGATCCATCCCAGCGTATCGGCCATGGCGGAAGCATTGGGTGCCAGCTGACGGGCGCGTTGCGCCATGGTCAGCGCGGCATCCAGATCCGATCCCTCATCGGCTTTACGCATCGCCAGATTGTTCAGAGCGACCGCGTTATTGGGTTCGAGCTTGAGGATCTGCTCATATATCGGCTTGGCCTGCTCGGCCGGGCCGACCGTTTCCAGGATGAAGCCCAGCTGCACCAGCGGAGGCGTCCAATTGGGATTCGCCTGGCTGGATTTGCGAAACGCATCGGCTGCTAGATTGATGTCCCCCTTGCGCTTGTAAGTTTCCCCCAGCTGGTAGAGCGTAGTTGCCGGATTCGTCTGTTTTCCTACCAATTCCTTATACGCCGCGATGGCGTCGTCGTAGCGTTGGGAGCGCACATACAGATTGGCGCGGGCCATCATCAGGTCCTGCCGATTGGGCTCGGCCGCGATGGCCTTGTCCAGTTCCTTGATGGCGTCACCGATGCGGTTTTGAGCAGCCAGCGTTTCGGTGATGCCCAATAATCCGCGCATATCATGGTTATCGTGGTACAGCGAGCTGAATGTTTGCTCCGCCTTTTTGTAATCCTTATCCTGCCAAGCCAGCACGCCGACCTGATAACGGGCATTCGGGTCCTGCGGAAATAGCTTTATGGTCTGGTCCAGCTCCTCGCGGGCCTTAGCGACGTTATTGGTAGCCATCAGCGCAGCCGAGCGCGTGATATGCCCGGTCAGATTTTTAGAATCGTACTGCAACAGCTCATCGGCGGCCTGCAGCGCCTTGGGTGCATCCTGCTTGGCCAGATAGATACGGGCCAGCAATTCTCGTGCAGCCACAAAATCCGGGCGCGTCTTGATAGCGTCTTCCAGTTGCAGCCGGGCCGGCTCGATCTGGTTCTTGGCAAGCAAAGCTCGGGCATAGTTGAAACGCAGCAGGTGATTGTTGGGATTCTTGGCGACCAAACTTTGCAGATCGACCGCTGCCTGATTCACTTCATCCGGCTTGCCGCTTGTCAACAAGAGCGCCGCATGCATCGCGATCGCGTCGGAATCTTTGGGGTTTTCCTTCAGAAGAGTGGCTACCAACTGATTCGCCTGTGGGAAATTTCCAGAGTTCGCGTATAACTCCACCAAGCGCTTCTGATACACCGCTTTATCTTTCGGAAGCGCCGCCATTCCGGCCTCGTATTGTTGTTTCGCGAGTTCGATCTCGTGCAGCCGGGCAAAATAAAAGTCGCCCGCCAGCAGATGGCCGCCGGGGAACTGTTTTTCATCGGTCAGCTTCAGGATGACCGCATCCATGTCTGGGCGACGGTTGACGATGATGTAATGCGTCGCCAGCTGGATCAGGTAATTCGATGATTTGGGATTGTTCTCGACCTTGAGCTTGAGAATCCGCTCGGCATCGTCGGGCCGCTTGTCGACCATGTACTGGTAGTACAGCCGATCATAAGCCGCTGCGAAGGTTTTTTCCTGGTCGATCAAACCACGAAGTAGTTTTTCCCCTACATCTTTTTGGTTGTTGCGGACCAGAGCCTCGTAATATACCAGCACGATTTCCGAGGAATTAGGCTTTAGCTGATTGGCACGCTGTAATTGCTCAAGCGCAGTTTTGTTATCGTTTTTCAGCAGCGCGACCTGACCGGAGATCCGAAAACCATCGAAAGAATTGGGATCTTTGGCGAGTATCTCTTCGGCTAATTTGGAACTCTCTTCCAGAAGCTGAGCGGCTTCCTTTGTGTTCTGCGTTGCAGCGAACAGATAAATGTTCGCGAGTTGCACCCTGGCGTCGGTGTTCTCTGGCTGCAGCTCCCTGGCGCGGCGGAACATTCCAACCGCCTCCCCTAGGCCCCCCAGCTTCAGATCGGTCAGGCCCATGCGGTAATAAGCCTCGCCAAAGAGCGGGCTCTTCGCATACGCTTTCCGGTACATAATGCCTGCTTCTTTGTACAGGCCTTTGCCGAAAAACTTGTTACCTTGATCGACCGAACGTTGCGCTTGGGCTTTCGGATCCGTGTTGCAGGACGCCAATACCAGCAGCAACAGCGGCAGGCATAGGAAGAGTAGACTGCGTTTCATAGCTACTATCTTGACGCTAAAATCAGGGGGTTGCAACGAACCCCCAGTCCTGGGACGGTCCTAGGAGAATAGTCCTGCCTGCGGGCTTATCCCCTCGATCTAGCGGGTGTAGATAACCCGCGTCCCACAGAGATGATCGTGCAGAGCACGCTTTTCTCGGTCGAAGGCGGCAATGATAAAACCGATCCACAAAATCATTGCACTGAGAATCTTGGCGAAAAACCGTCCCACAGCGACGCCGGCCGAGATAGGCCCTCCGTCCGCACGGGTTACTTTCAGTCCGAGCGCCATTTTCCCCGGGGTCGCGCCCTTTGTGGTCAGGAAATAGACGTCGTAGGCCAGGGAAACACCGAGTTGGATCAGGATGGAGATACCCGCTAGGCTCAGGATCGCGGGTAACGCCGCAAGAACTTGCCCCGGATCCGGATTGCGGCTCAGCCCCAATCCCAGTCCCACGCCCGCCAGGCCCAGCGGAATGCGAATAATGAAGCTGACAACCCACAAGATGATGCCATCGATGACGACCGCCAGAAATCGCATCCAGAAACCCCCGAAATGTCGCGCGCCGGTCAGGCGCTGGGAGTAGGCGGGCTGGCATTGGGCACAGACTGAGACGTCCCCGTGGCTGGTGAGCTGACTAACCGGCACCCCCCGGCCGCACTCCGAGCAATAACGCAGATCCCCGCCGGGCGGAGTTGCTGCCGGCGCCATTAGGGGAGAAGGCGGCTGTAGCGGGCCAGCCGGACTGGCGCCCCCACGAGCCGCGGAATGCCGTTGCCACGCGGCCATGCCTTCTCGCCATACCAGAGTGTCATCGCGCACGACGCCCTGGCGAACCAAGTCGTCCAGCGCGGACTCCTCCACTGGACCAATCTGCTTCCCGCCTTCCGCGTAATACCACTTCATAGTCCTCCTCCGCGCGCAGGGCTGCCCTGTAGTAACGCGGCCGCGCACATAGAGGACAGTGTACCCGTTTTAAGACAAAAACCCCCGCCGGTACTGCATAGTTCCGGCGGGGGGGTTCGCTCCGGCAGGGTGCGTAAGAGGATCGATAAGTGAGGCTAAGGGGCCGCAGTTACGTGTGCGCGACGATTCTTCTGCCAGCAACTCTCCGATTCGTCGGTGCAAACGGGCCTTTCCTTGCCATAGCTGACAACGGCTAATTGAGGTCCGGGGATTCCCTGCGATGAGAGGAACTCCTGGACCGCGTGCGCCCGGCGATCGCCCAGCGCCAAATTATATTCGGACGATCCACGTTCGTCGGTGTGGCCTTCAATTACCAGCTTCTGATTCGGATAATCCGCCAGAATACCGCGGATCACGCTTACGTCGTCTCGCAGCGCTGCACTGGCGTCAGAGCGGATGGTGCTCTGATCGTAATCGAACAGCGCATCTTCGAGTTTGGCCAGATACTGGTCAAGCTTCTTGCGGACGTCAGGCGGCATGGTTGACTGTTTCGCCCGATTGACCGCAACCTGCTTCGGCGGCGTTGGATTGTTCTCCCTGGGCACGACAGGCGTGCGTTGCTGCTGAGAAGGAGTGGCTGCCACCGGGGTAATGTCGGGAGGTTTGTTGACGGCAGCCACTTTCCTAGAACAGGCTGCCGCAGACAAGATCGCAATTGCAGCCAGCCCCGTTATGAGTGTGTTCGCTTGTTTCATACAGCTTTCCTCCATTAATGCATTCGGCGGTGAAGCCGGCAATCCTGTGTAGACGGTATTCCTTATCTGGATACGCGGGTTAGACTTAATTCGGATGTCAGTATTGCCCCGAACTGCGCGCCAGGCCGGTGGACGTCCCCTCCTTTTGGCAGGCTTTGGGAGTCTCCTTCTGCTGATGGTCGTGGCCGGCGGCTATGCGCTTCGGACACTGGAACAGGTACGCAGCAGCGACTTGGACGAGCGTAATGTCCACCTGCAGCGCGATCACGCACTCGACCGGATTCGAACCGGGATCTACCAGTCAGCCATCATCATGCGCGATTACTTGCTGGCGGTGGATGAGAAAAGCGGGGCCGCGCAGATCGAACGGTTCTCCGAAACCCGCGACCAAACGGACCGAGCCCTGGCCGAATGCGCCGCGGTGATCGATCCTGCCGAAAGTCAGGCTTTGCGCGAGCTGCAGTCCGAACTCCAGGTGTACTGGAAGCTGCTGGCATTTATTTCTGAAATCCCGGCCGAAAACCGCGCCCGCCGGGGCTCTGAATATTTATCCCAACAAGTTCGCCAGCATCGCGCCGAGCTGATCCAGATGGTGGACCAACTGGATGCTCTCAGCGCCCGCCAAATGGCGGCCTCCGACGCCCGCATGAACGAAACGTTTGGCCGTCTGCGCGGGCGCCTGACATTGATCGTGGCTTTGGCTGTAGGCGTGGGACTGTTGCTGGCCGCATTTACTATCTGGCGCACCCTGCGACTCGAACAGGAGTTGGAACAACGCTATCAGGAAGTCTTGAAAACCCAGCAGGAACTGGCGGAGCTATCGGCACGCCTGGTTTCGGCCCAGGAAGAAGAGCGGCGCAGTATTTCGCGCGAGTTGCATGATGAGGTCGGCCAGTCCCTTTCGGCTTTACTGATGGAAGCCGGAAACGCCGCCGCTCATGTCGCTCCCGATGACGCGCACGTCCGGCAACACGTGGATTCGATCAAAAAGCTGGCCGAAGCCAGCGTGAACATCATCCGTAATATGACCCTGCTGCTGCGGCCGTCCATGCTGGACGATTTCGGCTTGGTGCCGGCGCTTGAATGGCAGGCGCGTGAGGTTTCCAAACGCACCGGAATCCGCGTGCAGGTGGCTGCGGCCGACTCGACCGGCGAACTTCCCGACGCTCTGAAGACCTGCATCTACCGGGTGGTCCAGGAAGCCCTGCACAACTGCGCGCGGCACGCCCAGGCGCGCTCCGTGCGGGTGGTAGTGCGCCAGGAGGAGTCAAGGATAGTACTTTCGGTGGAGGACGACGGCCGGGGTTTCGACGCCCGCCGCGTGCGTGGCCTGGGCCTGGTGGGCATGGAAGAGCGAGTCCGTCACTTAGGAGGAGCATTCCATGTTCGTTCGACGCCCGGTGCCGGAACTAAGGTCGATGTGGAGTTGCCCCTTGCCAGCTGAAGCTTGTGAGTTAAAAATGATTCGTATTCTTCTGGCCGACGATCACACCGTCATGCGCAACGGCCTGCGCCTGCTTCTCGAACGCCAACCAGACCTGAAAGTGGTCGGTGAGGCGGCGGATGGTCGTCAGGCCGTCGACATGGCGGCGGCCGAAAACCCCGACGTTGTGATTATGGATATCGCCATGCCGCAATTGAACGGCGTCGAAGCCACCCGCCAGATCGTCAATCGAAACCCTGATGCCGCAGTGGTGATTCTGAGCATGCATAAGGACGAGAGCTATGTGATCCGGTCGCTCAAAGCCGGCGCGCGCGCCTACCTTTTGAAGGATTCCGCGGAAGCGGATCTGATTGCAGCTATAAGCGCCATCACGGAAGGGAAGTCTTTCTTCAGCCCGGCCGTCCGAAGCCTGCTCAAAGAGGACTACATGCATCAGCTCGACGAGCTCGGCGCCGAGGATACCTACGAGCTCCTGACCAACCGGGAACGCGAAGTCCTGCAGCTTGTGGCGGAGGGCAAGGCCAACAAGGAGATCGCTGGAATGCTCAATCTCAGCCTGTATACGGTGGAAACCCACCGTACCCATATCCTCCAAAAGCTGAATCTGCACAGCGCCCCCGAACTGATCCTCTACGCCGTGCGCAAGGGAATCATCAGTTAGGGGGTTGAAAGTTGAGGTTAGCAGCCCCCACAAGGCCGGGGCGGTTCGTCCGCAAATTGGAAACTCGATGGGTTTCGCCCGCGGCTGGCTCCGCTGTGCGGGCAAGCTCCAAAAAACGTAACCATGGACCATATTGGCCGTTAGGTATTATTTGAGTGGGTTAGTTATGCGCTACTCGGACGTCACGCCTAAAGAGATCTACCTGAACCGCCGGCGATTCCTCGCCACCGCGTTAGCCTTGCCGATCCCTGCCGCTGCCGCAACGCTTACCGCCGCTAAGACGGCCTTCAACGCAAGTGGCGAAAAAATCACACCCCAGAAAATCACGACCACCTATAACAACTACTACGAATTCGGCACAGGCAAGGACGAGCCCGCCAAAAATGCTCCCAAGTGGAAACCCACCTCTCCTTGGACCGTGCGGATCGAAGGCGAAGTCATGCAGCCCAAGACTCTCGACCTCGATCGGATCCTGAAGCTCGCGCCGCTCGAGGAACGCATCTACCGGCACCGCTGCGTGGAAGCCTGGTCGATCGTCGTGCCCTGGATCGGAATCCCGCTCAGCGCCTTACTGAACCAAGTGAAGCCGACCGGCAAGGCCAAATTCGTGGCCTTCGAAAGTTTTTACGATCCCCAGCAGATGCTGTCGCCGCGCAAAGCGGGGATCGAGTTTCCCTACGTGGAAGGCCTGCGCCTGGATGAGGCCATGCATCCCCTGACGCTCCTGACCGTCGGCATGTATGGCGAGACGCTGCTCAATCAGAACGGCGCCCCGCTGCGGATGGTGATTCCCTGGAAATACGGCTTCAAGAGCATCAAGTCAATCGTGCGGATCCGCTTTTCCGAGCAGCAGCCGCCGACCACCTGGAACAAGAGTTGGCCGGCTGCCTACGGCTTCTTTTCCAACGTCAATCCCAATCACGACCACCCGAGTTGGGATCAAAAGGAAGAGCAGCGCCTGGGCGAAGGCGGCCTTTTCAGCGCCAAGATCGTCAAGACGCAAATGTTCAACGGATACGGTGACCAGGTTTCGAAGCTCTATACTGGCCTGGACCTAAACCGCAACTACTGATTCGGGAAAAGCTCGTCACGCCGGTAAGCTCGCCCACATCTGGCCGCGACCAATTGACCAGTTCCGGTTTTTGGACATTACGCCATCGCCGTCAGTCCGCAACTTCCGGGTTCCGGAGCATCGGGGAGTTGGACGGAGCGCTCTACCTTCACGGGGTTTTTCGCGATCTATTGGCGACGAGGACGCATTTTCAACTGGCCGCGTCCCGGTTCTACTATCGTTTACGGCATCTGCGGCGAGGCAGTTTGGATGGTCCTCTTCACCCAATCCGCATGCGGTAAGCCACATGCCGATAGAGCCTTCAGTTCACGATCAACATCGTACTCGACACGACGAATCGTAGGCACCGAATCGTCGAGCAACAAATAGGCCGCACGTCGATCGCCATCGTGCGATTGACCGACACTTCCCGAGTTTGCGATCCATCTGCCCGATTGGGCCGTATCGTTCAAGTGCCGAATAAAGGGCGTGTGGATATGGCCGTAGACGACGGTAGGCTGAGGCACGCTCTGATAGGCTTGTTCCAATTCGGCATCCGTGGCCTGCATAAAGGGAGATCGCCATCGGCTGTCAGGTGAAGCATGGACCAGTGCAACTGCACCATGGACTTGTGTCTTCGGCAATCCACGCAACCACGCGAGCCTGTCTGCGCCCAAGAGATCGCGGGTGAATGCAGCCATTTCCCGAGCCGGTGCCCAGATGGTTTCGAGTGCGGGCAACTGGGCGGCGAACTCTTCGAAGGCCGCCGGTGTCGAGAGCATCTCGTCCGTATTCCCAGCAACTCCCTGCCAGCCAGCGGATTGAACTATGTCTACTACCTCAACTGGACTGGAGCCGTTGCCGCTAGATCGCCACCGTGCAGGATCAGGTCGGGTGTCGTAACTTGCAAGTCGGCCAAAACCGCTTCAAGTGCCGTCAGGTTTCCGTGGATGTCGGAGATAATCGCCGTCCGCACAAAAATCCTCGCCTTATCATCGCCAAACCTCACGGCTTGCGCAAACGGTATAAGCGGACTACTCGCGCAAAGTCGCTAATGTTTACTGATCCTATGCGGGGCCCGCACTGAGTATTTGAATAGCGCTTTTTCTATTTGATAGCGACCGCGTTAGGCGGCGTCGCGATTCCGCCTTCCAGAACCATCGGCGCCGACACCACCATGAATTCGTAACGCCGGTCGCGCGCGCAATCTTCGGCCAGCGGCGCCAGCACAAATAATTCGCCCAAGGGCAGGCCCAGCAAGGGCAGAGCGCGATAGTGCAGAATGCCCTCGTCGGCGAAATTGGCGGGCAGCGGTTCCACCCCTGGGCAATCGGTTCCGATCGCGGCAACGCGCTGGTCCCACAGCCACGCGGCCATTTCCCGCGTCGCCTCAATCCCGACCGCTTTCACACGTTCAAACGTCGACATGCCGCCTTTTTGTTCCGGCGTACACCGCTCATAGCTTTCCATCCAGCCGGTGCGGACCAGGAGAATCGTGCCGGGCTTGAGCGTCGTGCCTTGATGCTCCAGTGCGCCTTTCAGGTCCGCGAGCGTGAATACGTCACGCTCCAGAGGCTGCACGGCACGGCCCATGGCCTTACGGAAACCGAATGCGTCAATCAGCATGCCCCGGCCTACGAATCTCCCCGCCCACCGATGGATGCTCAACTGGCCGCCCGGACCGATCTGGTCGGGTTGGACGCCGTTGTAGTAACACCCCAGGCTGGGGTAACCCACATGGGCAAGCCCATCCCATTGGCTCCCTTCCTGCGTATTGAAATTGTTTACTACATCGTCATTGGCAAACGGACCCAGCGGAACCACTTGATGGCTGACGGTGGCCCGGCCGAACAGCGTCGGCGTGGCGAAACCGATCTTGGCATCCAACCGGAAGACGGTTCCAGTCTGCACCAGGCGCGCGGCATCGATGACGCCTTGTGGCGTCAGAAAGTTCAGGCAGCCGAACTGATCGTCATCGCCAAACACACCCCAGGAAGATTCCGGCGGGGCGCCCTTTTTGACCGGCAATTGATCGAAGCTGGGGATCTTGCCCCAATCGAGATTTTTCATTTTTCAACCATAACTCATTGCCGCGCGATGACGCCCTCGGCCGGATACCGTGAACCCAGTACCTGCAGACTCCCCGCTATGGCGTTACCATGGGATGGGAGACTGTGAACCATGCTGATCCGGAAACCTGCTGACCTCCATTATTCCGATGTCACGCCCAGGGAAGTCTATCTGAACCGGCGCCGATTTATCGGCGCGGGCGCTGCGACTCTTGGCGCTCTGGCGTTGCCTTCCGCCGCGTTGGCGACCGCCAAGATTAATGGCCTGGTTCAGACCGGTCCGTATCACAACTTGGGAAACGAAAAGCCTTCTCCTAAGGCCACCGTGACCAGCTACAACAACTATTACGAATTCGGTACCGGCAAAGAAGACCCCTCGCAGAACGCGCCGAAATGGAAAGTACCCGCGGAATGGCCCATCCGTATCGAAGGCGAAGTGATGCAGCCCAAGACGCTCAGCCTGGATCAGGTAATGAAGCTGGCGCCGGCCGAAGAGCGCATCTACCGGCTCCGCTGCGTGGAACGCTGGTCTGTCGTGGTGCCATGGATAGGTTTCTCGCTGAGCACCTTGCTTAAGCAGGTTCAGCCCACCGGCAAGGCCAAGTACGTGGCCTTCGAGACCTATTTCGATCCGAAGGCGATGCTATCGCCGCGCGAAGCCGGCATCCCCTTCCCGTACGTGGAAGGCTTGCGCCTGGATGAGGCCATGCATCCGCTCACGCTGCTCTCGTTCGGAATGTACGGCGAGACCCTGCCCAATCAGGACGGCGCGCCCATCCGGATCGTGGTCCCGTGGAAGTACGGATACAAGAGCATCAAGTCGATCACCCGAATCCGCTTCGTCGAGAAGCAGCCGCCCACGGACTGGGGAATTTACTCCGACCGTGAGTACGGATTCTATTCGAACGTGAATCCGGAAGTCGACCACCCGCGCTGGAGCCAGAAAGAAGAACAGCGGCTCGGTTCCGGCTTCCTGGGGCAAGGCACGCGCATGGCGACAGTCAAGTTCAACGGCTACGGCGCGCAGGTGGCTAGCCTTTATTCGGGCATGGATCTCGCGAAATTCCACTAGTTCGCGCCATTCGCGGCGCAGCGTAGCAGCAGGCATGAATCGATTCCTCTCCAGTCCATGGACCAAGGTAGCGGTGTTCCTGCTCTCCCTGGTCCCGCTAGGCGTGCTGTTGTGGCTGGGCTATCAGGCATCCGCGTCGGATGATCCGACCCAATACGTAACCGCCAATCCCGTCGAGTACATCACTCACTACACCGGCGACTGGACCATCCGCTTCATCTGCATTACGCTGTGCATCACGCCGCTGCGGATGCTTCTCAATCGTCCGCAGATCACGCGCTTCCGGCGCATGCTGGGGCTATTCGCTTTTTTCTATGGGTGCCTCCATTTCACGGTCTGGGTGGTGCTGGACCCGCGCCAAAATACGATTTCCGCGATCTGGGAGGATATCGTCAAGCGCGGTTACATCACCGTTGGCATGCTGGCGCTCCTGGCCATGCTGCCGTTGGCGATCACGTCCACCGCCGGATGGGTGCGCAGGCTGGGCTTCAAACGTTGGAAGCAGCTTCACCGGCTGATCTATTTGACGGCCATCGCCGCGGTGATCCACTACTGGTGGCTGGTGAAATCCGATATTCGCCTGCCGCTGATGTACGCCGCGATCGTGACCGTGTTGCTGGGTTACCGGCTAATTTTGTGGATGCGGGAACGTAGACGGAAAACTGCGGTGCGCACCTCGCAACCAACAGTTTCAGCCAACTGACTTCGGTTGCGCGGCCGCTTCCGCGCCTGGAGGGGTCAGTACCGCTACGCAATTACGCCCCTGGTGCTTGGCCATGTACAGGGCATCGTCCGCCAGGTGGATAAGGTCATCGGCGGTCGATTCCCGATCCGGCCGCCAACTGGTGGCTCCGAAACTGCACGTGACGACATGCGCCACGTCTCCGATCAGCATCGGTTCATCGGCGAGGGCAGCCCGCATGCGCTCCGCCTGGTTACCGGTACACCGCTCATCGCATCCAGGGAGGATGACCAGAAACTCTTCGCCGCCATAACGTCCGATTGAGTCGTAAGGACGCATGGCGCCCACCATGCGCCGGGTGAACTCGCGGAGCACGGCGTCACCCGCGAAATGGCCGTATGTATCGTTGACCGATTTGAAGCGATCCAGATCCGCCAGCACCACGCCCACGGACCGCTTCTCGCGCGAAGCCCGTGACAGTTCGCGCGCCAGTACATCCAAAATCGAGGAGCGGTTCCAAATCCGCGTAAGGAAATCCTTGGTGGCCTGCTCGCGCAGTTCCTCGCGCGTGGACACCAGTTCGCGCTGAAGATCGATGATGCGCGTTCCGGCCCGCAGGCGAACCTTCAGCTCGTGCTGATCGAAAGGCTTGGTCAGATAATCGTCCGCCCCCGCCTCCAGACCCTCGATCAAATCCTCGCGCTGGTTTTTCGAGCTGAGCAGAACAATGTAGGTATAGTCCAGGTCCTTATTTTTAGAATTATCCCGCACACGGCTGCAAACTTCCGGTCCGGTAAGCCCGGGCATAACCCAGTCGAGAATCGCCAACCGCGGAGGGTTTTCGCCCTGCAGCACATTCCATGCCTCCACACCATCGGTGGCGACGACCACTTCGTACCCCCACTTCCGCAAGGTAGCTTCCAGCAGGTGCCGGGAAACCACACTGTCGTCGGCGATCAGAATACGCATATGGTCGTAGGGAAGGGGCCAGGGGTGACCCTATCCTCTTAGCATATATCGGCAGGTTTCGGGATTCCTTTGGCTTTTTACGGGCGCGCCTGCTATTCAGTCGCGTATCATGGAATTTGGAGCGCCGTAGGCCTATATTTTAGGGGAGAGATTGCATGCAGAATTCTGTTCTGGTTCCGATGGTTGTCGAGCAAACTTCGCGAGGCGAGCGGGCCTTCGATATCTACTCGCGCCTGCTGAAGGAAAATATCATTTTCCTCGGCACGCCCATCGACGACAACGTGGCGAACCTGATCATCGCCCAGATCCTCTTCCTTGCCGCGGAAGATCCCGAGAAGGACATTTCCCTCTACATCAACTCTCCCGGCGGCTCCATCACAGCGGGCTTGGCGATCCTCGATACCATGCGCCTGGTCCAGCCCGACATCATTACATACTGCGTGGGACAAGCAGCCTCCATGGCAGCCGTTCTGCTCGCGTGCGGGACTAAAGGAAAGCGCCACAGCCTGCCGCACGCGCGCATCCTGATTCACCAGCCGTCGATGAGCGGCCTGGGCGGGCAAGCTACCGATATCGACATCTACGCCCGCGAAATCCTGCGCATGCGCGAGACGTTGAATGATATCCTCGCGAAAGCTACCGGCCAGGCTGTTGAGAAGATCGCGCGCGACGTGGACCGCGACTACATTCTGGAACCGGTCCAGGCACTCGAATACGGCATCATCGATCACATCATCGAGAGCCGCTCGTTACAGCCGGTGACCAAGTAGCGGGTAACAACGTGGTTTTCGGAGCGGGCAGGCTACAATCCGCGTGAGGCGGCGAAGATCTCAGGCGGCTCGGAGGAGGCGCGCCGTTTTTATGATCGCGCCGATCGCAGCACCGAATCGAATTGCGGCCCTTTCTAGTCGCGGAATGCGCATCCTTTCGGCATCCGCCACATGCTCCGGTCGAACGCCGACACCGACGATGTATCCGACGATCCATTTCCTCCCCGGCAAAGCATCGACGACTTTCAATTGCCAGGGCGCTTGGATTGGCCCGTTAGTTTTGAACACCGCATTCAAGGCCTTGTGCGCATTTACCTGGAGGAACTGCGTTACGCGCGTTGGAAATTCCCGCCGCTGTTGCACTCGCTTGAGGATCAAGTCCGTGATCTGTCCGGCTCGAAGCGGAACGGCTAATATATTGGCCGCTGCCACCGCATCTTGGATTGCCAGATTGATTCCCACGCCCCCGGCAGGCGACATCGCGTGCGCTGCATCGCCGATGCAAAGCAGGCCAGGAAGATGCCATCGGCGTAGCCGGTTGATCTGTACCGTCAGCAATTTAAGCTGATCCCAGTCTTCGATTTCGCCCACGCGATCGCGGAGGTACGGTGCTATTTGCGCGATATTTCGGCGAAAGGCAGCGATACCTTCGGCTTTGGTTTGCTCTAGCGTGCCTTTGCGGATGATCAGCCCGGCCTGAAAATAATCGCCCCGGTTGATCAGGATCAGCGCCTTGCCGTAGTTGATATTGCCCAATACTTGTTCGGGGTCGTGAGGCTGGCGCGAGATGCGAAACCACAGCACATCAATGGGAACGCCGAACTCTTGCACGGAGAGTCGAGCGGACTGCCGCATCGTGGAATGCCTGCCGTCGCAGGCAACCACTAAGTCCGCTTCGATTTCCAGAGGGCCAGCAGGGGATCGCGCCTCTACGCCAGCGATTCGTTGGCCGTCGCGAATCAGTCCAGTGCCCTCGTGCTGCAGCCGAAGCTCGAAGCCATCGAAGCGCTTAGCGCGCTCGGATAGGAAGTTCAAAAACTCCCACTGCGGCATCAGCGCGACAAATTTGCAACGGGCGGGTACGAGCCGGAAATCGGCGGCTTCAAAGTCAAAATCGCCGATGCGTGCGCTGACAGATGTTACTCGCTGGTGCGGAAGTTGGAGCAAGCCGTCGAGTAAACCGAGTTCGTGCATTATGTCGAGAGTAGACGGGTGGACGGTATCCCCACGGAAATCCCGGAAAAAGTCCCCATGCTTTTCAAGGACCGTTACTTTGATACCTGCGCGTGCCAGTAAATAGCCGAGCATGACGCCGGCCGGTCCGCCTCCGACGACACAGCAGCCGGTTCTCAAAGATTCCATCGAGGCCTCCACCGATTAGACTCCGGCAGTACACGCTCACGTTACTGCAAACTCGACACTTTGCCAAACCAATCTCGATGAATATGATGCGCGTGATGTTTAGCCAGTGGTTTCGAAG
>Ga0105240_10004559_pt1 | contig 21028 bp, 18 predicted proteins | sample KBSC54metaG_FD_80426 | JGI IMG/M metagenome (GOLD analysis project Ga0105240, IMG submission 80426) | Corn rhizosphere microbial communities from Kellogg Biological Station, Michigan, USA - KBS C5-4 metaG | ecosystem: Host-associated > Plants > Roots > Rhizosphere > Soil | place: Michigan, USA... | reverse complement strand
CGCGTTCGAGGAAGGCCTTCTCCGACGGGTTCGGCGAATTGATGCGCGGGAAGTGCATGCGGCGGCCGAAAATGGTTTCCACATAGCCATCGGCACGCGCCTTGGCCTTGGTCACATCCATATAATCGCGGATGCCGGGAAAGCGCTTGAAATAGGTGCGGATATATTCGCCGGCTTCCTCGCGGCTGATCGACAGCTGGTTCGAAAGGCCAAAAGCCGAGATGCCGTAGATGATGCCGAAGTTGATCGCCTTGGCGCGGCGGCGCACGGCGCTCTCCATGCCTTCAATCGGCACATTGAACATTTCACTCGCCGTCATGGCATGAATGTCGAGGCCGTCTTCAAAGGCCTTCTTCAGCTGCGGAATATCGGCGATATGCGCGAGCACGCGCAGTTCGATCTGCGAGTAGTCGGCGCTGATCAGCTTGTTGCCCGGGGTGGCCACGAATGCCGTGCGAATGCGGCGGCCATCCTCGGTTCGCACCGGAATGTTCTGCAGGTTGGGATCGGTGGAGGACAGGCGGCCCGTCGAGGTGGACGCCATCGCATAGGATGTGTGGACGCGGCCGGTTTTCGGATTGATATATTCCGGCAGCGCTTCGGTATAGGTTGAGCGCAACTTGGCTACGCCGCGCCAATCAAGAATCTTGCGCGCGAGTTCCACGCCTTCATTGGCGAGATCATCGAGCGTGGACGCGTCGGTGCTCCACGCGCCAGTCGCTGTTTTCTTGCCGCCGGGCAGGCCCATCTTGCCGAAGAGAATATCGCCGAGCTGCTTGGGCGAGCCGATATTGAAGGGCTGGCCGGCGAGCTTGTAAATCTCGTCTTCCATCGCCGCCTGTTTGCCGGCGAATTCACCGGAAAGTTTGGCGAGGACAGCGCGGTCCACGGTGATGCCCTCATTTTCCATGCGCAGCAGCACGGGCACGAGCGGGCGCTCCAACATTTCATAAACGGATGTTTTGCCCATCTTCACCAGCTTGTGCTTGAACAGCAGCCAGAGGCGCAAGGTGATATCGGCATCTTCTGCGGCATAGGCAGTGGCGCGGTCAATCGGCACGCGGTCGAAGGTGACCTGTGACTTGCCGCTGCCCGCCACATCCTTGAAGGCGATGGGCTTGTGGCCGAGATGGCGCTCGGACAGCTCATCCATGCCGTGGCCGACATCGCCCGATTCCACGACGTAAGACAGCAGCATCGTGTCATCCATCGGCGCTATCGTGATGCCGATCTGCTTCAGCGCCAGCATGTCGTATTTCAGATTCTGGCCGATCTTCAGGATTTGCGGCGCTTCGAAGAGCGGCTTCAATTTAGCGAAGGCTTCGTCGCGGTTGATCTGGTTCGGCAGCAGCTGAGTCCCGCCGTCAAAAAGATCCGCGCCGCCGGTGCTGTGGCCCAATGGAATGTAGCAGGCCTTGCCGGGTGCGAGCGCCAGTGACACGCCGACGATATTGGCCTGCATGGCATCGAGGGAATCCGTTTCGGTATCGACGCAGACGTAAGCCTGGTCGAAGGCGGCGGCGATCCACTTATCGAGTTGCGCCATGGTAGTGACCGTTTCGTAGTCCGCATGGGTCACCGGAATCTTGCGCAGGGCCTCGGCCATGTCTTCTTCACCCGCACCGGTCTGCAACTGGCGCGCCGCAGTGAACATATCGGGCATCAGCGATTTCGTTACAGTAGGCGCTTCGATCACGCCACCTTCCGGCGGCCAGAATTCAAACGGCACCACGGATGCCTCAATCGCGCCCATGTCGCATTCCAGCGCAGTGGCAATCGTTTTGGTAATGGTGGTGAATTCCATCGCCTTGAGGAAACCGATCAGATCGGAGGCGCGCGGATTATCGACCGCGAAGCTGCCGACATGGTGCTGCACGGGCACGTTCTGGTCGAGCGTCACCAGCCGCTTGGAGATGCGCGCCTGTTCGGCGAAATTGATCAGGTTCTCGCGGCGCTTCTGCTGCTTGATGGTGGGTGCGGCTTCGAGCAGCGCTTCCAGCGTACCGAAAGTGTTGATGAGTTCAGCACCAGTCTTGAGACCAATGCCCGGAACGCCCGGCACATTGTCCACGCTGTCGCCGGCGAGCGATTGCACATCGATCACCTTATCCGGCGTGACGCCGAATTTCTCCAGCACCTCGGCCTCACCGATCACCTTGTCTTTGCCGGGATCATACAGCTCGATGCCGGGGCCGATGAGCTGCATCAAATCCTTGTCAGAAGAGATGATGCGCACTGTGGCGCCCTGCGCGGCAGCCTGCTTGGCATAGGTGGCGATCAGGTCATCGGCCTCAAAGCCTTCAAGCTCGATCGACGGCAGGTTGAAGGCGCGGGTGGCATGGCGGATCAGGCCGAATTGCGGGCGCATCTCGGCTGGCGGATCGGGCCGGTGGGCCTTGTAGTCGGGATAAAATTCATTGCGGAAGGAATTGGCCGAGTGATCGAAGATGACGGCCAGATGCGTCGGCTTCGGGCCGTTTTTGATCTTCAGCAGGCTCCACAGCATGTTGCAGTACAGGCGCACCGCACCCACCGGCAGGCCGTCCGAGCGCTTGTTGTATTTCGGATCCTGGTTGGTGGATTGGAAATAAGCGCGGAAAATATAGCCCGAACCGTCGATGAGATAGAGATGGTCGCCGGCTTTCAGGCTGGAGGGGGCGGGAAGGGTCTCGGACATGGGACCTATATGGCATCCCGGCGCCTTTTTCGCCAGTTACCGGTTTGCGCATGCTGACACGTTCGGCTATAGCGGCAAGCGAAGCACCCGTAGCTCAGCTGGATCAGAGCGCTGCCCTCCGAAGGCAGAGGTCAGGGGTTCGAATCCCTTCGGGTGCGCCATTTTCCTTTCATTTTCAGTACTATATTCTGACACCCTGGAAGATTTTCTTGGCCAATTGCTTTTGGTCACCACCTGGTCACCACAAGTTTTCTTTTAAGATGTCAAAATTTAAAGCCCGCCTCTTGCCCTTAGAGGCGCCGATCAGCGCACAGTTCTCAGACTCAAACCGAAATATTCGGCGAAACCAGTTCATGCTTGCTAGCTGTCTTACACGACTCCTGCTCTTACTGACCAAGCGGACTTCCTTGTGGGAGTCTGCAAGACATAGCGATGGGCAGACGCCCCCAACTCAATATCTATGAAAGGCAGGAAGCAATGGCCTCTCGCAGCCAACCGTGACCCAAATCTGTATGGCTGCGTTCTTGCCACAATAAGCGGTAGTTGAATGGTTCTATAGCCAAAGGAGGCGGAAAAAGCGCCAGAGTTCCCGCCAGTTTTAGTTGTTCAGCTGCTCTGGTTGGTACAGTCAAAATCATATCTGTTTTGGCGATCACCAATGCCGCCGTTGCAAAATATGGAATCCACATTTTTACATCGCGACGCTGACCAAGTGCAGATAGTGCATCATCGACGACTCCTATTCTTCCTCCCAGCACGCTAACTAATGCGTGAGGCCATGATAGAAAATTTTCCAATCCCAAGTCGCCCTTAAGTATAGGGTGGCCTTTCCGCACGAGGCATGAATAGTCCTCCCTAAAAAGCGTTCGCGATCTGAGCGGCAACGGTACATCGTCATCGCTGTATAGCACCAGATCGGTTTGACCATCACCAAGCTGTCTGAACACGTCTTTCGAGAAGGAAAGAATCTCAATTGCAATGTGCGGCGCAGATTTCGCCAGCAGAGGGATCAGTCGCGGCAACAGCACAAGAGCGCCATAGTCGGTAGTGCTTAAACGAAATACCCGTATTGCCGTTTTGGGATCGAAGGTCGGTCGCGTCAAGAACGCATCCATCGTTGAAATCAGTCCCACCAACTGTGTTCGGATAAATTCTGCTCGCTGCGACGGTACAAGGCCTCCGGGTCCCTTCACCAAAATGGGGTCACCTAGCGCATTGCGCAGCTTAGAGAGCGCCCGACTGACACTAGACTGGCTCAGGTTCAATTGCTCAGCAGTTTTTGTGGTGTTGTGTGTTTCGAAAAGCGATTGAAGAACCCTTAGCGTCGTAAAATCTAAATCCACATTATCCCATTTTTGCATAGCGATAATCCCACTAAATCATTTCATGAATTACAGGCTCGTTGCTACGAGGGGAAGCCCCGTCAGTTAACGGCTCGAAAATTTAAAGGATGATCAAATGAAAAACACTTCGTCGATTAAAGCCATGGCAATGGGTGCAGCATTGCTCTTTTCAACCATTCCGGCGTTCGCCAACCCAGACGAAGCAAAAGCGATAAAGCAATTCTACGAGGCGTTTGGTCAAAACAAGCCGGAGATGCTGGATAATATCTTGGCGCCAACCTGGGAGGATCTTCCTCCAAATGATGGTCAAGCAATCGGGCGTGACGCGTTCAAGCCCTATGTTGCTGGGTTTCACAAAATGTTTCCTGATTTGAAAGTTGTGAACGAAGATATTATTGACGCGGGTGACAAGGTTATCGTGCGGTCAACGCTGTCAGGTACTCAGGCTTCTTCTTTTGCGGGTTTCCCTTCTAAGGGAAAGCCATTCACCATCATGGCGATCGATATTCACCAATTTAAAGACGGCAAGGTCGTGAAGACTTGGCATGTTGAAAACTGGTTGAGTGGGTTGTTTCAAATGGGTGCATTTGAAAAATAGAATAGAGGCCAAGGCGCTTCGGCTCCTGCAATTGGAATACCATGACAACTGAAAACACCGAAGTTCGTGCTTTTATGACCCAGCCTTGGGGAGCATCGAATAGCCTTTTGACCCGCAGCTATACGGTGCACAGGATTACGTTCACATCACGCGATTTGACACTCGTTGGGAACTTATTTGTCCCTCACGTAAATCGACCGGCCCCGGCAGTTGTGATTGTCGGGCCGGTGGCATTTGTAAAAGAACAAGCGCCATTGCAATATGCTACCAGGTTAGCTGCTTTGGGCTATGCAGCGTTGATTTTTGATCCGCGTTACCACGGCGAAAGTGAAGGTGTGCCACGGCGATACGAGAGCCCGCTGGCGAAGACCGAAGATATTTCAGCAGCGGTCAGCTTTCTTGCGGCTCATATAGAAGTTGATGCAAATCAAATTTCTGTGGTGGGTATCTGTCAAGGCGTAAACTGGGCAATTGAGGCGACGCGTCTCGACCAAAGGGTGAAATCAATTTGTCTAGTGGCGGGGCATTATTTGATGCCTGAGGTTGCCAAGATGTATCTTGGCGGACAGGAAAACGTCGACGAACGATTGGCCAAGAGCCTTGCCGCTACTGGTTGCTTCGAGGAAAGCGGACAAACTGAATACATACCGATAGTTTCTTCATCATTCACAGACAATGACTCGGAAGCTCTTCTCAGTGCAGAATTCATACAATCATTTTATATTCGTTGGGCTGATCGCCATCCAATGCTCTCACATCGAGGCCTTTGGGAAAACCGCATCACAGCGATGAGTGAACATTTGATTTGGGGTCACAGGATAGACTTGTCCGTTTGCGACCTCCACATTCCGACGTTAATGATACACGCCGACCGAGCGGCAAGTGGTCCCAATATTCCCCGCGAATTGTTCGCTAAAATCCCCTCCATCAATAAGAGTTTGGTTTGGCTTGGCCTGCAGGGGCAAATCCAGTTCTACGAAGATCCAATTACAATTGACCTAGCAGTTCAACATATCGTGGATTTCTTCGCCGCGGACAAATCGCAACCCAGTTGAACTGTTCCACGCGGAGTACACGATAATGGCTGCCACAATCAGAGGTCCGGCAAGCGACCCCTATGCAGCGATGTAGATGAAAACTCGAGAGCATCGTCGAACACACGGTTGTGAGGCATATACCTTTGAGGACGGCCAGGGCTTGGCAGCACTTTCAGCGAAAATTCGTCCCGCTCGCGTGATCGAACTTGGTACAGCTCTCGGCTATTCTGCGTGTTGCCTTGCATCGGGTTCGCCATATACTTTAGTCGACACAATCGAACGCGATCCCATCCATGTCCAACTGGCTCGCCAAAATATCGCTGAGGTCAATCTTGCGAGCAACGTGACAGTGCACTTAGGAGATTTTGCAACAGTACTGAGGACGCTTACACCTGGCTACGATTTAGCGTTTTTTGACGGCTTTGCGCCTTCAACAGAGGTCTTACAGTTTCTAATGTATCTTCTGAACACTGGGGGCGTACTGGTCTGCGCTAACATTGGACTTGCCACGCAAAGCGAGAGGCAAAGCATGCGAGCGATGCTTGACGACCCACTCGTCTGGGAATCGCTGCCGTTCATCGAAGCTGGCGCTTCGATTGTAAGAAGAAAATTATGAATTTCAGAGCGAGGTTTGCTTTCGGTTGGCGTCAAACTCGCTGTTGGCGATAGGGCTAGAGCCCTGCACGTCAAAATTCAAATATCAAACAGAAAAACGTTGATGTCCGCCTAGAGTGCATTTCCGGCACATAAGCAAATTGCACTTGGCGTCCAATCAAGGGCTTAGTCTGCTATCAGATAAGAATTTGTCTTGCGCCTGCGTCCAGCAAATATGGCTTAAACACGGATCGATGGGGTGTGAGCAGGAAAGGCGTTGCTACCTATTTGTCTGTCAGGATTCTTTGAGCTTCCACAAATATGGTTTTACTCGGCTCGAAAAGCGTTGCGTTGTCATAGCTGTTTAAGGATAGCCATGAGCAGGGGTCTCAGCCGACGCAGTTCTTCTCGGTGCGTTGCACTAAGCTCCCGCATAATACTTTCCGCCTTAGTTGTGAGAGCGAGATGAAACTGTCGGCCGTCTAGTTCAGATGCAGTACGCGTAATCATGTCGATGCTTTCAAGCCTAGAAACAAGCTCGCTTGCACTGTGCGGTTTCAGCAAGAGTCGCTCAGCAATGTAACCGACCGTGGCCTCTCCGTTCGCCGTTGCACGAATGGCAAGCAGCGCTTGATGCTGTTGGGGTGTCAACCCTTCCCGCCCAGCTTTTTCTTCGCTGAAAGCAAGGAATTTTCTGATCGCATGCCTGAACGTCGCCAGGGATGCGTAATCCGCATCGCTCAAGTCATTTGCCGACATGGGCCTCCCCTTGATAAATGTCGTAACACGATATATGCGCTCGTTGTCGTCAAGCCAAGGCCATCATGTCTATTTCTCAAAATAAGCTCTACAGCCCCCAATTACGGGACCACACAGCCGACAAGCGAATGGTGATGCTTACCGCTGCGGCGTTGGTAGTAGGGGGTGCGGGCACCGGTGGTGCATGGCTCCTCCTTAAACTCATTGCTCTTGCGACCACCCTGTTCTGGAAGGGCCAACTAGCAACCACCTCTGTCACTATGGGATTGGATGCCTCCGCACTGCTGATCGTCTTAGTCCCTGTATGTGGCAGCTTGATAGTTGGTGCAATGGCTCGATTTGGTTCCGAAAAAATTAGGGGGCACGGCATTCCTGAGGCCATCGAGGCCATACTATATGGCGAAAGCCGCATGTCGTTGAAGGTTGCTCTGCTCAAGCCATTGTCATCAGCAATCTCGATTGGGAGCGGCGGTCCATTTGGCGCCGAGGGTCCCATCATTATGACCGGTGGCGCTATCGGTTCACTCTTCGCCCAATGTTTTCGTCTCTCTGCTGCAGAGCGCAAGACGCTGCTGGTGGCCGGTGCTGCTTCCGGAATGACTGCTATTTTTGGTACGCCCCTGGCAGCCATTTTGCTGGCAGTAGAAGTTCTGCTGTTCGAGTGGAAACCGCGAAGCTTCGTACCGGTTGTGGCCGCGGTTCTCGTCGCCGTAATCTTCCGGCCCGTGCTGATTGGATCAGGGGCAATGTTTCCAACTCAGGTCATCATTCCAAGTGGCTTATGGCCACTTCCTGCGGCCTTCGGACTGGGGTTGGCTGCAGGCATCGAAGCGGGTCTACTTTCTTCAGCTCTTTATCGTATCGAAGACTTCTTCCACCGCTTACCCGTCCACTGGATGTGGTGGCCGGCTCTTGGCGCACTTGTAGTGGGAGGGTCAGCTCTCGTCGACCGTCGCATCCTTGGTGCGGGCTACGGCAACATTCAAGCATTGCTGAACGGTTCGATGGTCCTTCAGGCCGTCCTTTTGTTGCTCCTGATGAAAGCGATCGCGTGGCTTGTTGCGCTAGGGTCGGGAACCTCGGGGGGCGTATTGGCCCCTTTGCTCACATTGGGCGGTGCCTTGGGAGCACTCGTGGGTTTTATTTTGCCGGGCGGCCCCGCCTTCTGGGCGCTTCTGGGCATGGCTGGCATTATGAGTGGCGCAATGCGCGCACCACTTACTGGTGCCCTGTTCGCCGCCGAACTTACGGGTGCGTTCCAGACCCTTCCATTCACGATGGCCTGCGCAATAGGTGCTTATGCGGTAAGCGTCCTGGTTATGCGGCGGTCGATCCTGACTGAAAAGATTTCCAGGCGTGGCAGGCATATCTTGCAGGAATTTAGTGTCGATACTCACGACATCATGCAGGCTGGCCAGATCATGACGCATGATCCCGTGTCGCTTTCCGAGACAATGCGAGTTTCCGAGGCCATAGCGTTGTTCGCTTCTGGCGCGAAATTCCGGAGCTACCCCGTGATTGATGCAGCAGGTCGTCTGTGCGGACTTGTATCGCGCAACGACGCCTTGGCCTGGCAGGGTGATGCTCTATCGGCTGATGCCACATTGGGCGAAACCCTTTCGGATTTCTCCCAACCTCATGTCCATCCGGATACGCCAATCGGGGTGGTGGCTGACATTATCCTTGAGACCGGAATCGGCCGTGTCCCGGTTATCGCCGCTACTGACCGTCGCGTTGTCGGCATTGTTACCCGCCACGATCTGCTGAAAGCACGCTATGCGAGACGTAAAGACGAGCAAGCCAGATCCAGGCCAATCTCGTTGCCAAAGCTTTTCCACCGAAAGGATTAGCCCTTGGCATGCGGCGTCGCGCCGCTGGGCTTCAATAGGTTTGATCCGGCGCATGTTGTTGCCAGGTTGGGCTTAGATAATCGTCCACGCCCAAGTTAGAAAGTCCTGTGGGGGGACGTCCTTCCGTTATCCGCATAATACTCTACACGCCCGGCTTTTTGTGCCACCTCTTTAAGGGTCGTGTTGGACGAGAGGCAACCTAACGCAAAACTGATCATCACTGCTGAAGGTGGAAGGACTATTGCACTTCACGTGACTGCGACCGCACTGAGAAGCATGGCCATGGAAATTGTCTCAAGGCGCCCGAAAGGTGAGAGCTCACCGCCAACCCGTCACTGAGCTAGTCAGGTTGTACACTCCTGAGGCATGAAATAGACGCCGCAAGCTCTCGCGCGATAACCGTGAAGTAAAGACTGACGAACGTTTAAAGCGGAGACAAAAGTCATCGCTGTCAAAAAAACCTCCCGAGCGCTTTGAGGGGTCGACTTGCGCTACACCCGGCAAAATCTTCCTCGAAATATGACGGCAGAGCTTTCTGTGAAAGACTGAAATCCAGAAAATGATCTCGATCCTCAGAAATCGTCAAACGATCAGAATGTCCCCAACGTGCACCGAGTAATTGTTTTCAAGCTGGACCACGGTCACTTCATGGCCAGCCGGGGTGATTCCCTAGATAACAAACTAATCGGTGTGGCTGGCGGCATAAAACCAAATTCCTGGTTGGCATAAACTGGCTGCAGGTGGCGAAATTTAATTGCACAGCAGATAAACGAGTGCTTCGTGCCACATCTGTTAAATGTAGCCGTAAGGCACGCACATCGACGCGGAGCAAGGAGTGGGTGTTTCTCGCAGGTCTGCCCCGTTCTTCCCTACGTAGGCCAGATGGGTCCGGACCGATTTTTTTTGAGCGCTCCAGCTGTGCCGCCCGCGCACCGGGAAGTGAACGAATTGGAAACCCCTGCCTCAACCCCGACAACGCTTTAAACGTTCGAATTTTGTCCCGGCCTCTGGCCAAAATGTTTCTGCCAGAACGGGCAATTCTCCGAGAACACGAGCTGATTGGTTCTGGTGCGATTTTAGCGGCCCGGCCACTTCAGACTGGGGCAGCAAGAAAGCGATCGGTTCACATCGATTGCTGAAGCACGCGCCCAATGACAATATTTCAGCTTGAGAATCCAGCCGGAATATAAAATATGCAAGAGCCCGCAGCTCCCTATTGTGTGGAGGGAAGCCATGTCATCCAGACCTCTGGCAGACTCATTAATCAATTCTCGACGAGAAATAACCTACCTAACAGCGGCTGGGGCTGCCCAATTGCGCCCCCTGCTGTTCAACGCCACCCCTTCACCGCAGCTTTAGTTCGATAACGGCCAAGACCAAACCTGCCAAAAAAAATGTCTCGATGCAAAGAAGAGCTATAGCTTTTGGCCCTATTGCGAGGACTTCCTTGAAGCTCGTTCTCATCCCCATTGCCGCAATTCCAATGATGAGACACCAGCGCGATGTGGAAGATAAGAAGTCAATCAGCTCGAGAGGAAAATGGAAAAGGTTGTTCGCAACCACCAGCACAACAAACAGGACGACAAACCAAGGGAGCGTATTGCGGAGCTTTCCTGAATTTGCGGATCGCCCCGATAGCGCGATGCCGATAGCGAATGACACCGGAACCAGCATAAAAACGCGCAGCATTTTGGTGAGTGCCGCCACGTCACCGACATTGTCCGAGACAGCGTAGCCCGCTCCCATCACCTGCGCGACATCGTGGATGGTTGCGCCCAGAAAGAAGCCAGTGTCGTGAGAAGAAAGGTGGAGTAATTCGGCAATAATCGGATACGAAATCATCGCAATGGTACTTAGCGTTGTGGCGCCAACCACAGTGAACAGGGTCCAGCGAGACGTGTCTTCATCCTTTGGCAACAGCGCGGAAATGGTCAACGCGGCGGCAGCGCCACAAATTCCGACAGCGCCACCGGTGAGCAAGCCAAGGCGCCAATCCAAATTCAAGACCCTCGCCATAGCGAGGCCAGTGCAGATGACCAATGCGACTGCAATGACGATGGTCACTAGCGCTGTTGGTCCCAAGGACAAAATCTGCTCCATCGTGATGCGCAGGCCCAGAAGTGCCACGCCAATCCGCAGCACTGTGGTCGACGAAAATAAAATTCCTCGTATGCAGGGGCCTTCTTCTGACAGAAACTTGAAGGATAATCCCAGCAGCAAGGCGAACAACATGGCTGGAGCGCCATAGTGATCGTTCAGGAACGAAGCCGCCGTTGCGACAACAATGCTGGCCATCACCCCCGGAGCAAACGTCCGGGTGGACTGAAAAGATACGTCCCTCATGGCGTCAGGCTCGTCCCTTCCAAGGCACTAGGCGCCGCTCGGCGAACCTCATGAGTAAGTCGAAGGCATACGCTATTGCGGCGATGATGACTATTCCCATTATGACCGTCGATGTTTGAAGGAATTGCGAAGCGGAGAGCACCATGAACCCTATGCCGCTGGTGGCCGCCACCATCTCTGCGGCGACAAGCGTAGTCCAACCCACACCCATGCCTATGCGTGTCGCCGTGATGATCTCAGGAAGCGCCGCTGGCAGGATAACCTGTGTCAATACCTGCCAAGGCGTAGCTCCTAGCGAATAAGCGGCATGCACTTGTTCGATGGCGGCAGACCGGACGCCTGATCGGGTGCCGATCGCAACGGGTGCAAATATCGACAGATAAATCAGTAGAACCTTGGATAGTTCACCGATACCAAACCAAACGATCATTAGTGGAAGATACGCCAGTGGGGGAACGGGACGGTAAAATTCAATTGGTGGATCGAAGATGCCGCGCATGACACGGCTCATGCCCATCGCCAAGCCAATAGGTATCGCTGTGATACAAGCAAGGACAAGTGCGCCGAACACGCGCAAGACACTGATGGCGGTATGCTGCCAAAGGGTGTGATTGGCAAAGCCTTCCGTTGATATTTGGATAAATTTCTGAAAGATCGCGAGAGGGGAAGGAAGGAACAATGGTTTTATCCAACCGGACAATGTTGCCAGGGTCCATAATGCAATGATCACCGCGGTCGACACGGTGCTGATGATTAGGCTATCGCCCTGACCCGGCACACCGTACACTTCGCCCGGTTTTGTCGGTCTTATTCTTAGGATGGAGTTCATAAACGACTTTGGCTTGTGGCGCGGGCGATCAAGCATTTTCTACTCCGGTCGTTTCCTCGTCACCAAAAATAATCTTTAGAACTTGTTCGCGCATGTGGATGAAATCAGCAGATGCCTTGACACTACGCGCGTCCATACCTTCGAGAAAACGCTTGCTAAAGTCGAGATCAAACCGATGTGTTATTCGCCCTGGCCGGGGCGACATGACAATGAGGCGCGTCCCCATAAACAAAGCTTCTTCGACACTGTGAGTGATGAAAAAGACCATTTTGCTGGTGCTTTCCCATATTCTGATGATCAGCTCTTGAGCACGCTCACGCGTCAACGCGTCAAGCGCTCCCAAGGGTTCATCCATAAGCAATATCTCGGGATCGATCGCGAGAGCCCTCGCGATCCCGACCCTTTGCTGCATGCCACCGGAAAGTTGATAGACGGCACTTTTTTCAAAAGACAGCAGGCCAAGATGGTTCAGATGCTTACGCGCAATCTCGTAGCGCCGTTCCTTGCCAACGCCCGCCAGCTTAAGTCCGAAGGCGACATTGTCTATGACATTGAGCCACGGCAAAAGCGCATGCTTTTGAAAGACAACCGCCCGGTCCGCTCCCGGTCCGGAAACCGCTTCGCCATTCAACACAATGCTGCCGGTTGAGGGAGCAAGAAAGCCTGCGAGAAGATTTAATAAGGTTGATTTTCCACAGCCGGAAGCACCCAACACAACGACGAACTCGCCCGACCCGATTTTCAAGTCAACATCAGAAAGTGCTGTGACTGATTCAGACGTGTGGCCCAAAGGAAATTGAACGGTAACGTGATCTACATGCAGACTGCCCATTTCCTGCTCCGATCCATAATACTCATTCCGCCCTTCCGGGCGGAATGAAGTTAACCCAGCCGGACGAAGCCGCCTATTTCATTGCCGCGGCAAGATAGTCGGCATTTACATAATTCGAATAGTCGTCAAGCGCCGCATCGATGCGCTTGTTGTCTAGAAGGAACTTGGCCGTAGTCGCCATGTTTTTCTGAACGCCTCCGCCTAGCCATTCCGCAGAGGCCATTTCCTTGATTGACGGGAACGCATAGCCTTTCAGTGCCTCAGGCACGTCCGTCGAGGGAGACCCCGTTCGGGCTGTAATTCCCTTTACCGGTTCAGAATCGGGCGTCCAGGCAGCCGGACTGGAATTATAAGCGGCGTTGGCCGCATCGAGAGCCTTGAGGAACTTCACCATGAAATCGGGATGGGCCTTGCCGAAGGCCGTATTGACGACCCAACCATCAAAGGTAGGGGCTCCTTGTACTTGATTGGCAGCTACGATGATTTTGCCCGTCTTCAAAGCTTTGCCCTTAGCCGGCTCCCAGATAAAGGTAGCATCGATCTGACCTTGATCCCACGCTGCAGAAATCTGGTCGGGATTCATGCCGATCACCTCCACATCGCCCGGTGCCAAACCGGCATTCTTGATGGCGCCCATTAGAGAGTAGTGCGAAGTCGATCCTAGCGGCACGCCGACCTTTTTGCCCTTGAGGTCTGCAGCAGAATTGATTCCTGAGCCATTACGGGCAATGAGCGATTCTGAATCACCGATGATGTCGGAAATACCGAACAGTTGAAAGTCGACGCCTTGCGAAGCGCCAATCGCCAACGGAGAAGAGCCCAATTCAGCAATTTTCAAATCTCCGGAGGCCATCGCTGCAATGACATCAGCACCCGAACCGAATTTACGCCATTCAATTTCCCAGCCGGTTGCCTTCTCAAAGGCACCAGACGCGACCGCCGCCTCCAAAGGCGTGGGTGTTCCGAAGGTACCGATAACAATTTTTTCAGCCAGTGCAGCAGTTGCACTCGTGCCGGCTATCACTACGGCAGCAAATGCCCCGATCAAAGCGCGTCTTGTAACCATGACATAGGTCTCCCTTTTTATCGTTTTTTCCAGTTCAGATATCGTTTCACGATCGAAGCCCGCCCTCAAACAGCCCGGTTGGGCCGCGTTGACTCGAAGACGTCGTTGTAACCAAACAGGGCGACGCTTCCGCCCGTGTGCAGGAAGACCACATTGTCGGTTTTTTTGAAGTGGCCTTTACGCACGAGGTCGATCAGCCCCGCCATGCCTTTGCCGGAATAGACCGGATCAAGAAGGATTCCTTCCAGCCTGGCAGCAAGATTCACGGCTTCGATCATTCCATCGGTCGGGATGCCATATCCTGCTCCGACGTAATCGGTATTGGCGACCACCCGCTCACGCATGACACTGTTCGGAATGCCGATCAGGTCGGCGGTCGCGGAAGCCAGCTTGTAGACATTCTCTTCTTGCAATTGCTTAGGTGCGCGCACGCCGATCCCAAGGACAGGAATTAGGCTGCGGCAACCTTCAAGACCCGCCACCAAACCCGCTTGGGTTCCGGCACTGCCCGTGGCATGCACCAGGCAATCAATATGGAGTCCCATATCATTGGCCTGTGCGACAAGCTCCAAAGCGCAATTGACGTACCCAAGAGCGCCAATCGGATTAGAGCCACCACCGACAATGATGTAGGGCTTGCCACCTTTGGAGCGCACTTCGTCTGCCACTGCTTCCATCGCGGTATTCATATCCGTGCCGCCCGGATAATTCCGGGTCGGTGCACCCAATATGTGGTTAAGGAGAACATTGCCGGAGATGCAATAATCAGGACTGTTGCTGCCTGTACGGTTCTCGAGCAGGATTTCGCATTTCATACTCAACTTGGCAGCGGCTGCTGCTGTCTGCCGAGCATGGTTCGATTGCACGGCGCCTTGGGTGATGACGGTATCTGCCCCCTTTGCCAGCGCATCCGCCATCAGAAATTCAAGTTTCCGGGTTTTGTTGCCACCTGATGCCAGACCTGTGCAGTCATCGCGCTTGATGTAAAGGCTCGGGCCACCCAGCAGTTTGGAAAGACGAGGCATCGCTTCCAACGGCGTATGCATGTGACCAAGCCGCACTCTGGGAAATCTGGCTAGATGCATTCTCGATAAGCTCCTCTTTGAGGGTCAGCCTAAGTCGAGTGAAAAGCTCTGGCCAATGCCGAGTTGGGCATCAATCATGCCGAAGCGGCATAATCCTCAAGGCAGCGACGGATGACCGCAACAATGGTGTCGCAGCTCTCAAGGGGAAGTGCCAAAGGAATGCGTATATCGCAGACCTCATGAAGAATTCTCTCGGATTGCGGCAGGCTCTGCTTTTCACGCACATAGCCCCAATGGTCATGAACGCTGGTGAAGCCTATCGGCTCCTTGCCGCCAAACCATTTCACAAAGACGCCACGCGCGGCTGCCTCTTTGAGGAAGCGTTCCATCTCAGCATCCGTCAGTCCTTTGACCGCGAATTGGATCGAACTCATCACATAATCTTCGTGCGGGAGACGTGGGGGGACCCGGACATTCTGGATCGTGTTAAGCCCTGCCGCGAGCCGGCGGTAGCGGCTGTTCCAAACTTCTGCGCGTTCTGCCAGAAGGCGAAACTGCGGGCGGGCCACAGCTGCGGCTAGATTGGACATCCGCATGCTGAAATTTGGAATTTGACGGCGATACTTCTCAAAGTATGAGAGCGCTGGACGGGCCTTGTGTTGGGAATACAGCATGTAGCTGCCGGAATAGAGAATGGCCTTCGCCGCCAAATCCGGATCGTCGGTAACCAGCAACCCGCCCTCCCCAGCGTTAACATGCTTGAATGACTGCAAACTGAAACAACCGATCGCACCAAAGCGTCCGGCAAATCTTCCATTCCACCCCGCGCCCATGGCGTGCGCGCAATCTTCAATCAGCGTGAGGCGATGGCGGGCGCAGATGTCAGTGAGTTGCTCCATGTCGCAAATATGGCCGCGCATGTGAGAGAGAAGTAGTACTTTGGCCCCGCTGGACCGCGCCTTTCGCTCCAAGTCAACAAGATCGATCTTATAGGATTCGGTGATTTCCACAAAAACCGGCTCAGCCCCAGCATGCTCCACCGCGCCAGGCACCGGCGCCAACGTGAATGCATTCATTAATACCTTGTCCCCCGGCTTCACACTCAAGCACTTTAAAGCAACGTACATGCCGGCCCCACAGGAATTGAGGGCCGCGCAATATTTGCTGCCCACATAAGCCGCAAAATCTTCTTCGAGCGCGGTGGCTTCGGGCACCCCGTTGCGATCTTCCCCGTAACGGTGCAGCTTGCCCGAATTCATGATGCCGAGCGCGCGCTCGATACCTTCCGGCGGAATGGAGCCAGGCAAGCTGAGATCGAGATCAAGCCGGGGATCGAGGTCTTTCATTTCATTCCAACGGTTTCAATTGGAAATGCTCTGCGGGAAAATACTTTTCTAGTCTCACATCAGCGGATCTCGCATGCGCTTCCATGCCTTCGAGCCGGGAAATACGCGCAGCCACCGGCGCCACTACCCTTGCAGCTTCACGCGTCATCCGTTGGTACGTGAGAACTTTCAGGAACTTGGCCGCACTCAATCCGCCGCTATAGCGGCCCCCGCGCCGGGTGGGCAGGATATGGTTCGGGCCTGAGCATTTGTCGCCAAAGGCGACCGTGGTTTCCTCGCCCAAAAACAACGATCCGTAGCTGCGCAGATTCTTAAGCCACCAGTCGAGATCGTTGGTCTGCACATGCAGATGCTCCGAGGCATATTGGTCGCTCACTTGACAGGCCTCTTCACGGCTCGCCACCAAGATTACCTCACCAAAATCGCGCCATGCTGACTCGGCAGCTTTGCGCCCCGTCTCCGGCAATGCGGCGATCAAGATTGGGATGAGTGATAATACTTCTTCGCCGAACTTGGCGGAAAGCGTGATCAGCCAGCAGGGAGAATCCGGACCATGTTCGGCCTGCCCAATAAGATCTGCGGCCACGATACGCGCATCGGACGTGGCATCGGCAATCACCATGGTTTCGGTGGGGCCGGCTACCACATCGATACCCACCTGACCAAATAGCATTCGCTTCGCTTCTGCCACGAAGCGGTTCCCAGGACCCACCACGATGTCGGCAGTGTGACCGGTGAACAGACCATAGGTCATGGCCGCGATGGCCTGAACGCCACCCAAAGCAAGAATTGTGTCTGCCCCTGCAATACTCATCGCGTAGAGAATCCCTGGATTTATTCCTCGCTCTTGATGCGATGGCGTGGCGGCAATCACGTTTTGAACTCCGGCCACACGGGCCGTTGCCACGCTCATGAGTGCCGAGGCTGCGTGGGCATACCGTCCCCCCGGCACGTAGCAGCCCGCCGTTGTGACAGGAATGATTTTTTGCCCCGCGACCAAACCATCAAGCAGGTCCACCTCAAACTCATTGATAGAGTCGCGCTGCCGCGCCGCAAATGCGGAAATGCGATCCTTCGCAAAGCGGATGTCGTCCTTCACCGTCTCAGGCAACGCGCGCGCCGCTTTTTTGATCTGATCACCGCTGACCACAATGTCCCCATCCCAGCCGTCAAGCTTTCGGGCATATTCGGTCGCAGCTTTTTCACCACCGGCCTTAAGGGCATCAAGTATTTCTCGAACGATGGTCTGCGTATCGTCGTCACCCGCAGCCGGTGTCTTCATTGCTTTCTTTAGGAAGGTTATGGACATGTCACTTCAATCCCATTTTGGAGGGCAACGCTTCGTGCCGGCGGGCATAGATGACACAGCGTTGCGCAAGGACATCTGTTGAATCCAGCAGCGGCCTGCTATTCATTCCATCTTGCAGGACAAGCGGCACTTCGGTGCACGCGGCGATTAAAACATCAGCACCCTTGGCTACGAGGGATTCGCCTAGGGCCTGCATCTGAGTGCTGGCCTCGCTGCTCCGCTCTCCCGCTTTGATCCGGTAAAGCAGCGCCATGAACGCGGCGTGCTCCAGCCCATCTAGATGTAGCACTTCAATGCCGCAGCTAGAAAACGCGCGGTCATATATTTTTGAATCAATGCAGCCTTTGGCCGCAAGCAGTCCAACTTTGCTCGTATTCGGAAAGCTGCGGCCAATTTCATTTGTTACTTCAGTGATAAGGCTCACGAAGGGAGTATTGATGGCGGCGACGATATCGTCCTCGAAAGCATGGGCCGTGTTACAGGCCATGACGATGAAGCCCGCGCCAGCCTCCTCCAGCACTTTGCCCATAGCCGCCAGTGCGGGCGCACAGGAAGGGCCTGTACCGGCGATGGCTTCATTGCGGTTTGGCGTCTTGGGGTTATTCTCGATGATGACATGCAAATGCTCTTGGTCACTGCTGGCCTTAGAGTGTCGCAAAAGCTTGCCAAAAAAATCATGCGTTGCGTCAGGCCCCAAGCCGCCGATCACACCCACCGTCAGCTCTTCGTGATTAGCCATAGGTCCTCCGTCAACGGTTGGAATATTAGTGCGGCAGAAGCCTCAAATCCAATGCGCATAACCAATAGAATTATGCGGCAACGGCATTAAGCGGGTCGTGGCTCCGCCTCCCCTTTATCGAGGGCCGCGTCCCAAATTCTGTCAATGACCGGATTCTGGTTCTGTGGCGGGCAGTAGAGCCAAATTTCAAGCTCCATTTCCGGCAATGTGCCATCCACCAAGGCTAGCCGACCGTCCATAATATCTCCGGCGATAAGTTTCATCGGTAACCAGGCAATCCCGGCTCCCGACAACGTTTGTGCGCGCACCGCTTCCACGAAAGCGCTCTCGTATGTGAGTTTGAGATTCAGCCGATGCGGTGATTGTCGGATGAGGCTGGCTGTCACCTTACCTAGAAACGAATCTGGCGAATAAGCGAGATAGTGCGTGGCACTTGCAGGATCCAGGCTCAAGCGGTGACGCGCGCTGCCATCAGGATTTGTACCCGTTACAGCAACGAGTTTGTCACGACCAACCTCTTTGCCGCGAAAAAATCCCACGGGCATCGGATTTGGCACAGCAGAATTGCGATAACATAGCAAAAACTGACAGCCACCTTGAACAAGTAATTCCACGCAGTCATGAAGATTATCTGCCACTAGCTTGGTAGTCAGATTATCGACTTCGCAAGTCACCTTCGGCCACCAGGTGGGAAAAAATCCAGCTGCCAACGAGTGCGGCATCGCTAGCTTTAGCATCGTTGAAGCAGGTCCCGGATCATTTCTCGCTTGTTCGCGCGCTAGCTTGATTTCCCTCACAACTTGCTCGGCAACAGGCAGAAATTTTGCGCCTGCAGGCGTCAAAGTGATTGGATAGCTGCTTCGGTCCAACAGCGAGACACCGGCCCAGATTTCAAGAGCTCGAAGTCTTCGGCTGAAGGCCGGCTGAGTAACATTCCGGACCTCAGCTGCGCGGGAAAAGTTGCCCGTGCCAGCAACTGTCAAAAAGTCCTCCAGCCACTTTAATTCCATCGGCAGCCTTTCTCGCAAATTCTGTTGCCACATGGACGCTAACCGAAAATGCCCCTTCGACAAAGACTATTGCCAATCGGTTTGCGCGCCAAGCGCGGACCAAAGCGAGGCTACTCGCCTTGCGCGGTCTATTTTGCGCTGTTGAGCTACCGCAATTGCGTCATCTAGCCGGCTGTAAGAGATCGCGCGGAAACAAACAGATGAGGCCGCCTACTTTCAGTACGTCAGTTATCCGAATGTCTCGCCCTCAATCGTAAGAATCACCCCACCGAATAGCAGAGTTCGACCCTCCAACATTGCGTTGATGGCCGTCTGCGCAGCTTCCCAACGAGACTTGCCCAATGATAAGGCGTTCAGCGCAGCCAGCCTTCCGCGCTCTTCTTGACTGAAAGTCACACGGCGCAGACCGTGCTTCCACTCTATTATTACTTGCAGCGGTTGATCGTCTACAAAACTATCTTCCTCAGGGCGCGGAGTTGATGTCATTTTCCTCGCGTTCCTCATAATTCTTGAAGAGCTTTTCCAGTCCACCAATGACAGAGGCGCTGACCTTCACGATGGCCCGCAGTTCTGCCTCATCTATGACTTCCACTCTTTGGAGAAGTCTGTCCTGAAGAATTTTCAGCGTTTCTCGAATTTGCTGCGTCTGATTGAGTACCGCCAGCTTTTCCATTCCAACAGGAACAGCACGGCTTCCCTCCTGGCGCCCTTCCTCTTTCGTGACGTTCGCGCTGCCGCACCGGGCACAGGCAATTTTCAATTTTCCTTGCTCGTCGAAGCGGAAACCTTCACCAAGCCACTCAACCCGAAGGTCAAGATGTCCATTATTGAAAATGGGATTTGCGACTTCACTGAACTTGGCCATGCCCGTCTGGCTACAATTCCTGCAGACTACCTTAGCTGTGTATCGTTCCCGTCCAGGCATACATCACCATGCAATGGCCGTATTCATATCGAGCATCCACTTCGAATTCGCTAACCCAAGTTAAACAAAGGTTGTCGGCTCATTGCGGCCCACACTAAAACTGACCGTGAAAGGGTCTGCTTACAAAAAAGTATAAGAAGAGAACACGAGCCAATCGGTATTGGCTATGCATGGCATCCAAAAAATCGGCTGGTGACCGTCACGCGTCTCACAGTCCTGATACACTCACACATACCCTGGGTGACCAATCGCATAGCATTTCAGTGACCTGGACATCCCACCGCCGCGCTAGCCGTGCCCAAGCGGATTTGGGAAAAGAGGCAGCCCTTCGTGCTTTGGCGTTGAATGGCTCACCCGAACAAGCCGCTCGCGTCTGCGTCCAGACGATGTTCAAGCGCAGGCACCTGATGTTTGACGGCCTCACGATAGTAATCGATGGAGAGATTTTTGTGATGAAGGCCTATCTTCCGCTAGAGGGCTCATCATTATCCAAATACACTATGCCCCGCGCAGAAGGGCAAGCGAGCATCACGGTACTTTATATTCAGTCCAACATTGGCGAATAGGTAACGCCGTGGAGTGCCTGCTGTATGTCCACGCAATCAGCGCAAAGCTTGAAAGTCCCAGGGCAATTCCCTTGGGTAAGGCCCAAGCGCTCGTAGTCCGCTGCTTTTCGGCTGCCGCAAACTCCACACACTTCGCGTGAACCCGCCACAGCGAAGAGCTCTTCGAGCCGCAAAACCTCT
>Ga0105240_10004558_pt1 | contig 21030 bp, 12 predicted proteins | sample KBSC54metaG_FD_80426 | JGI IMG/M metagenome (GOLD analysis project Ga0105240, IMG submission 80426) | Corn rhizosphere microbial communities from Kellogg Biological Station, Michigan, USA - KBS C5-4 metaG | ecosystem: Host-associated > Plants > Roots > Rhizosphere > Soil | place: Michigan, USA... | reverse complement strand
TCAAGATCACAACGCTGCATGACCGACAACGCAATACTCCCGAGCGCCATACATACCCAAGGCTTCGCCATCCACTCAATGCGGAATATCTGTTGTGCGAACCAGGACGGTTCCGTCGGGTTCAACTCGGCCGGAAAGGTATTTGCCTCGTGCAATCTCTTCAATGGCCGGGCGATTCTTGCGGAACACATCGAGCTTGTCCTGATGACTCCCATGGAAATAGTCATCTAGCGCCTCCTGGCTGATGACACACCGTACCCGCTGTGCCCTGTCCTGTCCCCAGAACACGACTACGTCCCGAGAACTGTCGTACCGTTCTTCCGGAGCTGGGAATATGAGTTCCTTGTTGTCCCATACAACCTGCCACGCCGCGAACTCGCTCGGTCGAACCTGGAGGCGTGCAAAATTCCCCTCATGCAGGCCGAGTAGGTCAGACTCGACCATTTCTCTGAATTTTGCGCGCTCCTCAGACTCGATGTGGCCGTTTATCCAATCCCCAATAAATGCAGTCGCATCTTTCCTGTTCATCTGTCGCCGCACAACGTCGCCTACGAGTTGGCGCAATGCTTGCCGATGGCGCTGTCTGAATGGATTGGGGTCGCCTAGTGATTGCCTTACGGCCGCATAACGTTCGGCTGACCGCTCGTAGGCCCAGATAAAGACGTCCTTCAGCAGATCTACCTGGTTCAGTTCATAGACCCCCAAAATGGCCTCGGTGTAGGTAGAACGCGGAACGTCGGTAAAGGATAGCGGTGAGAGGTTTACCTTGATGAAGGGAATATTTGCAGCCAGTCGCGAAACACGTTTGTTTACATCGTCGAAGGGCTGGAGGTACGACAACTGGACCATGGCGAAGAAGGCCTGCTCATAGGGGTCGTGGATTGCCTCTGCCGTCGCCAAAACCTGATTGAAACACTCCTTTATCAGTTGCGGGACTTCAAGAGGAAGGAAGGCGGACTTTTCGATTCCTACTGCAATGCGCCGCAGGCGTCCCGCCGCCGACTCATCTGGTAGGAGGTTCTGTGCCAAAATTCCGTGGAGATTCAAGATTGTGTGGCGATTGAAACCGATCTCATCCGCTGCGCTTACAAGAAACTCGATGGCGTCCTTGTGATTGAGGATCATCTGGGCTTCCAACCTGTTCCCATCCTGCGCCTCTTCGCCAAACTCAATCAGACGGCGTGTATCCAGTAAGGAGTAGGTATTGCCCTCGAGTCGGCTGGAGTTCCATGACAAGTCAATGAGCAGACGGCTGAGAATTTGTTTCGCATAGGTTCCAGCTGCTTCGAATTCAGTCTTCGTCTTGCCCACTTCTGTTAGATGTGCCCGCTCTTCAGGCGTGAGGTAGAAAGTCGTATTGGGTCGGTAGCTATCGAGAAATTTGCGATTGTAGCCGACGACTTTTCTTGCTGCAAACGGCTGCCGCAGATAGTCGCGTATCTTTTTGCCTTCGGTGGAGAGAGGCATCGCTGCCTCCACTGGTTTCTCCTCGTCTGCCTCGGCTCGTGCTGCGACAGTTTTTTCCGGTTGTTCGACTGTGCTCTGAAACCTATATCTAGCCGCCGGCCCTTTGCCTTCTTGCTTTATCCGTCCGTCCTCTACGAGGCTTTTGAGCCAAGACTGAAGGGTCCGTTGCGGTACATCTTTTAGTGCCTTCTCAATATCGCTTCTCCGGACTCCGTCGGCGCTTTGCCGCACGACATCTACGATTGCCTTAAGAACATCGCCCGGTCGTTGTCTTGCCATGCTCCCTCCATTTAATTGCGCGATCAAGTTATTGCGCAATTACACCAGATAATCGCGCAAGTATCAACTGAGTCGCGCAGGTATAGTCTTTATCGCGCGGGTATCATTGCGCGATTCGGTTCAATCCTGAAGTCGTGCCGTAGAGCAGAAATCTGCCGAATGCTAAAAGGATATCGATCAAAATCGAAGTACGCTGAAGAACGGAGTGGGAGATCCACGCCTAACAGTTCAATGAGTGCGTGGGCCTGATATCGCCACTTGAAAGATGTTTTCTGGATTAACCGGGCTCGTAAGGTATTCATCACTCATTCAAGCCCTGTGCGCGATTGACCAGTTGATTCGATTGCCTTATTCTCGATGCATGGCGCAGTGGATGCATTGTTGTAATGGCTCCTCACAGGTAAGTTGTCGTGAGTCGAGCGCCTCCATGCCGATGCACTGTAGCTAGCCCTACATTCCCCCCTCATCTCACACGAAAGTCTTCGCTTTAAGCACTCGACGCACGTTCGCGTCAGCTGCCTTTCAGGCGGTTACGGCGAGCGTTTCAACCTTGCAGCACCTTTTCTGGAGAGCCTCAATGAATTCGAAGAACCATACCATTCGACTTGTTTATCTCATTCTCATCTTTCTTCTCCCTGGCACGAGCTTGATCGCACAAACTTTCAATGGTGCGATCCGTGGTTCGATCACTGATTCCCGCGGCGCTGCATTGGGTAACGCAATCGTCACGCTCACGGACGAGGGCACGCATCAAATTCGAGAGACAAAGTCCGATGGCGCAGGTCTATATGTCTTCAATGCACTGAAGCCAGCATCCTACTCTCTGCGTATTACTGCGGCTGGATTTGGGTCCGCTGATCGAACCAATATTGCGCTCGGCACTCAGGATTTCGTGACGCTTGATGTAAGTCTTGCGGTGGGTGCGACATCGGATGTTGTACAGGTCTCAGCTGAAGCACCTTTGATCGATGGCTCTACTGCGTCGATCAGCACAGACCTCGACCATCAGCGGCTGGAAGACATCCCCGTACTGGGCCGCAATCCATACATCACGGCCAAACTTTCCGGGGTATTCGTCAATACCGGCAACCCGCAGTTCATCCGCTTTGCAGATCAGAATGGTACGTCTACTACTTCAGTGGCTGGAGGCCCTGTCGCGGCGAATCTCTACGTTGTCGATGGTGTGCCGATCACCGATACCAACAACCGTCCCATCGTGATTCCTACCATCGAATCTGTACAGGACGTGAAGGTGCAGGCTCTAACTTACGATGCACAGATTGGCCGCACCGGTGGCGGCGTATTCAATACCCTGCTGCGTTCCGGATCGAATACGCTTCATGGTTCGGTCTTTGGCGAAACCCGACAGACGGCCTGGCTTGCGAATGATTTCTTTGCGAATCGCAATGGCGTTGCACGGCCAGACAGTCCTTATTACAACTGGGGCGCTTCGCTGGGTGGTCCCGTGGTTGTGCCTCATCTTTATGATGGTCGCAACAAGACTTTCTTCTGGATTGGATCGGAAGGCTACATCCAGACTTCGCCCTACACGCAGGCATTCACCGTGCCGACAGACGCGGAGAAGTCTGGTGACTTTTCCCAGGACTTCAACGCCGACGGCACACTGCATGTGATCTACAACCCTTTCGACACGTACACCGATGAAAACGGAACGCATCGCCGGCCCTTTGCAGGCAACAAGGTTGTGAACCAGAATACGATCGGCAAGAATATCGTCTCGTACTTCCCTTCCCCGGTACCTGGCACCAGCACTTTTTCTGGGACGGACAATGTCCGTGATCACGCGCAGGAAGTCACAGCGAAGATAGATGAGCAGATTCGCCCATGGTGGAACCTGAGCGGCTCATACATCTTCTATGAAGCACTTCAGCCTCTCGGAAATCCTCTCCATACGCTACCAGGCAGCTATTCCTACACCTATCATCGCCAGGTCGATGCCATCCAGGCGAATAGCACCTGGATCCTGAATCCCACGACCGTCGTTACAGCCCGCTACGGAACAAACCGCTTTCCAAATCTGATTGCGGAGGTCAGCCAAGGCTTCGATCCAGCTGCGTTAGGCTTTCCGACAGGCCTCACCAGCCAGTTGCAGGCAAAGTTCTTCCCTACTATCTTTTTTGCCAACCACGACCAGTTGAGCCAGAACACTGACCAACTCGACAATTGGAAATCACAGGTGATCAATGGCACATTGGCAAAAACACTGGGCCGTCACAACTTCACCTTTGGCACGGAGTATCGCCGCATTCGCATGGACTTCCAGGACTTCGGCAACGCTCCTGGGACGTACACTTTCTCGGGCGCATTCACGCAGGCAACAGCGAGCGAATCGGATGGTGAGTCCGGATCGGACATCGCCGATCTGCTGCTGGGACTTCCTATCGCTGGAGAAGTCGATCAAACGACCTTCCTGCATACCTACCTCGATTACAACGCGCTTTTTGCTCAAGATGACTGGCGCATCAACTCTCGCTTGACGCTGAACCTTGGGCTGCGATGGGAGTCAGAGACCGGCCTCAAGGAAGACCGCAACCAGCTTGCCGTAGGCTTTGATCGCAATGCATCCGCGACACTTTCGAATGGGAGCAAGGTGACTGGTGGAGTTCTATTCGCTGGCGTAGACGGCAATAAGCGCGAGATCGGTGACCTCTCGCATCTGAAGTTTGCACCGCGCATCGGCGCTTCCTATCAGGTCAACGCAAAAACAGTCGTGCGTGGTGGCTACGCAATCCTTTATGCGCCATTGCGTTATGACCCTGTGGCCTCTCTCGCACCCGGATACACGCAGGCGAATGACTACATCGCAAGCAACGACAATAATGAAACACCCCTGAACACGCTGAACAATCCTTTCCCGAACGGCCTTCAGAAGCCCGCAGGAAATTCGGCAGGGCTGCTTACGGGCGTAGGCAACTCGGTCACAACCTATGATCAGGCGCTGCATGCTCCTCGCGTGCAACAATTCTCAGTCGACGTCGAGCGCGAGTTGCCAGGGCACATTGCTCTGGACGTTTCGTATATCGGAACACGCTCAACGAATCTGTCACCCTCGCCAACAAGCAGCACGCCGATCAACATCAATCAGTTGAATCCCAGCAACTTCTCCCTTGGCAGTTCGCTCAGCGATGAAGTCGCAAATCCCAACTATATCCCTGGTGGAGCGGGCATCCTTGGGCAGGCGACGATCTCTCGATCGCAGGCTCTAAGGCCCTTTCCTCAATTTACTTCAGTCACTCTTTTCGTGAGCTCCTCGCATGCCGACTACAACGCACTGCTGATCAAGGCGGAAAAGCGTGCCGCCCACGGGCTTAACCTGGTGAGTTCCTTCACATGGTCGCGCAATCGGGATTCGTCGTTCGCAACGGCCAACAGCATTCAAACACCAGCTGCAACTGCGCCTCAGAACGTCTATGATCTCGAAGCTGAGTATGCGCACGCGGTCAATGATGTGCCGTATCGCTTCGTCGCCGGTGTGCTGTACGACCTGCCCTTCGGCGCAGGTCAACGCTTCAACTCCGGCAATGGCTGGATCGATCAGATTATTGGCCACTGGCAGTTCAATGTGCTACCGACTTTCCAGAGCGGCTTCCCCGTTTCGGTGCGGCAAACCAGCAATCCGAATAGCACCATTGCCGGCAATGGAGTTCAAAGGCCGAACATTAATCAAGGCACTGCTCTCGGAACGCACGGAAGCCTGTACGATCGCTTGAATGGATACATCAATCCGGCAGCCTTCACGGCGTCGTCGGCCTACGAGTTCGGCAATGCACCACGCACGCTCTCCTTACGCGGGCCAGGGTACGCGAACTGGGATCTATCCTTGTTCAAAAGCGTGCGCATCCATGACCGCGTCAACGTTCAATATCGTGCTGAGGCATTCAACGCATTCAACACGCCGTTGTTTGCCGGACCAAACACAGCGTTCGGTAGTGCCAACTTCGGCAAGATCACCGCTCAATCGAACTTCCCTCGTTATCTTCAGATGGGGCTGCACTTGACCTTCTAGTCTCAACACGTAATGGAAAGGAATCTGGATTGTCCGAAGAGTTCACACGCCGATCACTCCTCAAGCTCTCTGGCATGGCTGCCCTTGCAGCAGCTATGCCTCGAGCTGAGGCTGCTCAGCATGCCGCACCGGCTGAATTCAGCTTGATTCATTTGAACCTAAACGAGAACGCGTATGGTCCGTCACAGAAGGTGCTGGAGGCGATACCTCGCGAACTCACCCGCATTTCGCGATACGGTGATCCACAGGTTGCACAGTCTCTGACGGAACAGATCGCAGCATACGAGAAGCTGCCGGTAGAACAGGTGCTGTTGGGCGAAATCCTTGGAGTACTCGGGCCTCATCTGGGCAGCCAGGGCGGCCCTGGAGGCGAGTTCATCTATTCAACGCCCGGTTATCTCGCTCTCGTGGATGCCGCGGCTCATTCTGGCGGAATAGAAGTGCCAGTTCCGCTGAATGCAGCGTATGAGAATGATTTGCCTGCGCTGCAAGCGGCCATTACTGCAAAGACACGCGCGCTCTATCTCATCAACCCACACAATCCAACTGGAACAGTAAGCGAGAACGATGCCTTCAAGAAGTTCCTGCGCGAGACCTCGCAACGTGCACCGATCATCGTGGACGAAGCCTATCTCGAATTTACGCCAGACTTTGACTCCCGCTCTGCAGTCTCACTGGTTCGAGAGGGAGCGAACGTATTGGTATTCCGCACCTTCGATAAGATCCATGGACTCGCCGGTTTGCCGCTTGGCTATACACTTGCGCCCAAGGTGCTGGCTGTCGAGTTGCTCAAGCAGGGCGTGCGTGATGCGGAAGCACTAGGACGTCTGAATATGCTTGCTGGATCGATTGCGCTTGCAGATACGGCTCATGTTCAAAGGGTACGTGCAACGGTTGCAACCGAAAGAGCTAAGTGGTTTGCGCTGCTTGATGAATTAGAGCTGCCTCACACCAAATCGACAACCAACTTCATCTTCTTCGATGCAGGACGACCGCAGGCTCAGATAGCTGATGCGATGCGGGCGCGAGGTATTCTCATCGCGCGTGCGTTCCCTCCTTATGCAACCTGGGTACGCATCACGATTGGATTGCCCAGAGAAAATCAACTGGCGCAGCAAAGCCTGAAGGAAGTTTTGAAAGGCATCTAGCAACCAGTCCACTTCTTTTGAAAGTCAGCGTTGTCGACAATCTACGGCGCTTTTGTTTGCAAGGCTCTCAGGCCATGGCACCAGGCTCGTTCCCGCTCTTAAGCTTACAATTTCCGCCCGCCAACGAGCTGGCGACCAACTCATCAATCTCGCGAGAGCCCTAGTTAACCGGGCCAGGATCTAATTGCTGCAACAACAAGAATCCATGCGGACACAATACCTTTACACTAGCATTCAGAGGAGAAGCGGCTCAATCTCCAAGCGTTGGAGCGGAGTGGATGTGTGCGTCTTCGGTGAATCGCTCCTGACCCCGTTCATCAAGTTGGTCGCGGGAGATTTTGTGAGGCTAATTTTAGTCCGGCCAATCTAATTGTTGAGGTGCGAGATGGACTTGAAACCGTTTCTCCTGGATATGTGGTTGGATGCTCACGAACACGGCATCGAGTTCAACTTGGCGGCGAGCACGGGCCCGGCTTGGACCATAAATGAAGTGCTCAACCTCGGCACCGACCAGGAACGCGAACTATTCATGAATCAAAAGCTTGTTTACGGTCGTCCTGCGGGAGCCCAGAATTTGCGCACCGAGATTGCCGCCATGCAGGGCGTGGACGCAGACGCAGTCCAGATCGTTACCGGTGCCTCGGAGGCACTGCTGATCCTGATGTGGATGGCCGCTGAGCCGGATGCGAACGTAGTGCTTCCACAACCATCGTTTCCAACCTTCTCCGCGCTGCCCGAGTCTCTTCGCATTGAGACTCGCTTTTACCAGGTGCGCAAGGAAAATGGTTTTACCATCGACATCGAAGAGATCAAGAAGCTCACTGACCGCAACACAAAGCTGGTCCTGATCAACACACCCCACAACCCCACGGGCGCCATTATCAGCGATGCTGACCTGGATAGCTTGCACGACTACACCTCATCCCGCAGGATACAACTCGTCACCGACGAGGTCTACCATCCCATCTATCACGGGAAACCAGCACAATCGGCGGCGCGTCTGCCTCGCGCCACCGTCATCCATGATTTCTCGAAGGCATTCCCATTTTCGGGTATTCGCACTGGTTGGATGATCGAGCATGACCCCGAGCGTCGCAAACGCTATTGGAATGCTCGCGCCTATTTTTCCATCACCAACAATAGCCTTGGTGAATTGCTTGCGGAGATCGTCATGCGTCACCGCGAAACCGTGCTCGGCAAGACTCAGATCATTGCCACAGACAATCTTCACCACCTAAGCGCATTCATGTCCAAGCATCGCGAGACTATTGGCTGGATCCCACCTCGTGGCGGAATGACCGCATTCCCGTGGCTGCTCAGCGGCGAAAACAGCCGCGCCTTCTGCCAGGCCGCCGCGGAACGCGGCATCCTGCTTGCCCCCGGCGACTGCTTTGACGCCCCTGCGCACTTTCGCCTTGGTTTTGTGGCGGCGGCGGCGAAACTTCCAGATGCGTTGAGCCGACTCTCGGAACTTGTCACCAATTGGTCTTTCTCGAAGGACGCAACTGTATAAGCCAAGGGTTCTAGCCGTGGCAAAGAAGGCACAGATCACCCTACAGCCGGATCGGGCCTAGGAAGATTTGCTTGGAGGAATAATAGGTAGACCCGAGGAACTCCATGCATCAAATCCGCCAGTAATGTCCGTAGCCCGCCACAGTCCGAGATCCTGCAGCGTTGCGGCTGCAAGACTTGATGTATACCCTTCGGAACAGAATACGATCACCTCGGAGTCATGGTTGGTAGCGACGGGCAACCGAGCACTGGATGTAGGGTCAAACCGCCACTCGAGTACATTCCGCTCGACAATCAATGCGCCGGCAATACCTCCCTCGAAGAGGCGTTGGCTTTCGGGACGAATGTCTACGATTATCGCGCCAGCCTCAGCGGCGGCGAGAGCTTCGCTTGGAGATAGACGCCGGAGCCGTGCGCGCGCAGACAGAAGCATCTGATCGATGCTCGTGACAACAGTCTTAGTGGCAGGTGCCAACTTCTGCGATCGCCACCTCTCCTCCAGTTTCTCTGCCCGCTCCGATGTGGATTCACGCGGGATCAGTTGATCGCCCTCCAACTCGTACTCATTCATCTCGGTCAGAGGAGGCGAATAGGTGTGGATGCTGACAGCCGGCCCCTGCGAGACATTGCGGACATCATGTAAGTAACCAGGACCGAACGCGCGCACAGTGCCTGGATGTATTACAACAGCCTCTTCGGCAGGACGCTTCTCCTCCAGGATTCCCGTCGTCACAACAAAGGCGCCGGCAGATTCCCCGTGGTCATGGAAGCCGGTGGATTGTCCCGGCATCCAGCTGATCACCCAAATGTCATAGTCCGAATCATGATGTAGCCGTTCGTACCAACGATGTTCAACGCGCAAGCGTACCCGATCCAACCACCCATCCGAGGTGGCAAATCGCGACGCGATGTCGGCGAGTTGCTCAGGTGTTTTCGTAGGAGCGTCAAAATTACTGCTTGCTGCAATGGAGTTCTCGGTTACTCCGTGTATGGACACTTCTTCTGTTGCCAGTTGCATAAATTTCTCCAGAACTGAACCGTCGCAAGCTAGGCACAGCACGCTTGCTTGTTGGCGGCTCCTCTTTCAACGATTGGAGTAAGGATGGCTTGGAGATTGCTCAATCCGATTCGAATTGTATGGAGAGCATGACTCCCATCAAGAGCGCCGCATCATTGGCCAGGTTTGGTTTGAGCGTTGCCGACTGTGGCGACGCTCTGGATCACCTTCTCCGCTAAGAGTTTTTCAATCTGGGCAGTAAACTCCTCTTGAAGCTGGCGATTAAATTCACCACTGGCCGGCGAAGCAAACCCGGAGTGAATGCCCTTCACCGTGCCATCACGACCGACGAAAACAGTCGCGGGCCAGGTATTGAGATTCACTAGCTGCGGAACCTTCTCCCACATCTCAGATGGCGCGCCCGCAATCAGATACGTGTACGCAACTCCATATTTCTTCACGAAAGCGCGTTCACGATCAAGGCTTCCTTGCTGCTCCGGCTCTTCAAAATCAAGAGCTACAATAGCCAGGCCTTTGTCCCTATACTTCTTGTCGAGTTGTACAAGATACTGCGCCTCATCATGGCAGTTGGGGCACCAGGTGCCAGTCACGACAGCAAGAACCACTTTGCCCTTGAATCGTGGATCTTCATTCGACATCAGCTTGCCGTGGTCGTCGGGAAAGCTGAACTTGAAGATTTCATTGGCATCCCGTGCGGTGGTGTGAGTTTCGTAGTTCTCAGGTTCGGGCAGCCCCTTGGCCTTTGCCACGTCAGCTCGATAAGCAACGAGCTTTGTGGCATAGCGACTGTCTGTCGGCGCCTCGCTATAAGCTTTGGTAGAGGTAGCAGCCACTGCAGTTGGTGAACCGCTAGCGTTGCCGTCAGCCTGACTGGCAGGCTTTTTCGCATGCGGGTCATTCTGAAGAATTTCGAGGGTTCCATCCTGTCGTTGAGATACCTCGATCACTCCAGGTCGCGATCCGTCAAAATGACTTAGTATCCACTCGCCATCTTTGTAGGTCCCGCTGAACGCGCCTGTATCTCCATCCACGCGAAGAATCGATGCCGCAACATCCGCTCCGTTCTGCTCGACAATGAATCGAAACGCCTTTTCGCCCTTAGACGAGGGGCTATCGAGCGGAATGATCCACGAACCCGCTATTGAGGGTACATTCGTCGGCGCGACGACTACATCCACATGGCGACGCGCTTCAAACCCATATCCCGCATTGACAGAGCGCGATTGTGTCAGGACCTTCCCAGTGAGTTTTCCGTCCTTCAATGTCGCGTCGATCGTAGTCAGGTAGTGCTCAACCTTCAGGATCAGCCTGCCATCTTGAAAGGCGGCACTGGTAGTGCCATCGTAGGGTTTGAATCCGTCGTAGAACGTGCCTTTCAGGGATGGCCCCGAGCCGGAGATATCCAGCCGAAAAGCAATTTGCGTCCCGTTGTTATCAAGGACCGCATCCCACCGTCCGTCAACGGATTCTGATCCATTCGTAGACTGCGCCACGCCATAGGACAAACCTGAGGCAGCGAGCGCAAAAGCCAGTGCTGTGCTGATATAAAACAATCTCATTGTCTTGTTCCTCTCCTGTTGATCTCTTACGACTGCTTATCCCTGGTGAGCTGGGCGTGAATGATTCGCTGCAATGCGGATGTCCAGGTGATTGTTCTCGGCGTAGTTTCTCCATTCCCCAGGCAATCCTGGTTTGGTCGCAAGCAGGATCTCGAAAATCGCGCGTCGGTCCTCCGAAGAGATTTTGGCAAAGTCGTCGTCCCGATCCTCGCCGGTCAAGACCTGAAAGAGCCGGTGATAGACATATCCTTTGGCTGGCTCAGGCAATGCATCGAACGACGCGGAATAGATGAGATAACTGCACGGATAGCGGAAGATCCTATTCCGTAAGTCGAAGTCTCGTAGAGACCGGCCCTTGCCATCGCGAATACCGCGCGACTGGAATTCTTTCGCATAGGTTGAAGAACCTTCGATCCGACCGCCATTCGAAGCAGAGAGCGGCGTTTCATTCACAAACAGCAAGTAGCGCAGCAGCTGCTCTGCAGGCCGCTCAAATTGTTGTCGTGCGCTATCGGAAAGAGGAGCATCGGCAGCAAGCCCATCGCTCTTATTCTTGGCCGCCTGCGCGTAGAGTGCCAGCCTGGTCTTGTAGTTCGTAAGAGTGATCAGATTGTGCATCTGCGTCTGATGTGCCAAGACCAGGTGCGCCACCACATCACTGTCTGGTGTCAGATAGCCGGATGCATCAAACGCATTGGAGAGTGCTATCAATTTCTTCGCAACGGCGTATTCCGGTTCAGCTTTCTTTTCCGGCTCGCCTTCAGGGCTGTCAATCACAACATTCCCAAGGTGCGGCTGGCCACCGGTCTTTCCGGTAACATACCACCCTCCCCAACGATCCTTGATTGGGCTCTCCTGATCCGTAATAAAGGATGGCGTACCTGCCGCTTGCGTGCCCCCAGACGTCACTGAAATGGAACGCAACAGCACACCCGGCACACCTCGTGTCCCGGCAGCGATGTGGCATTGCGTACAGTCCAGTTCTGCTCGCTGGAAAACAGGTCGCTCGACCTTGTGTTCATCTAGAAGATAGAAGATCGCGCCTTGCATTGGATCGAAAGAAACGATTTCGATCGCCTTGCCATCATGCACGGAACCCACATAAACATCGTCATTGAAGTAAAGTGCGCGAGGATGGTCTGGCGAGATCTTCTTGTATTGAAAGCTTGTCTTCGAGAAGACAAGTGTTTGCGAGTCTGTAGGGACTTTCAAAAGCTTCAATACAGATTTGAGGTAGCCGTGCTCAGGTTCATATTGCAATGTTGCTTTACCTTGACTCAGGTCACTTTGCAGCTTGGCCACCGGATCGCTCAAGTCGTCGGATCGATAGTTGATCGGCGCATCACTGTAAGGCACATAGCCTTGATTACGTACAGCGATCTGCCCGTGAGCCCGCAAGACAAGCCAACCAACGCTCGCCGCCACCAGCACCAAAAACAGCAGGAGGAGTTTGACCAGTGATCGTGCAGTTGGTCCGAGGTGCGCCGGACTTCTCTTAGCAGCGTTCAGAGGCCACTCCTCCGCAGCCCCTGCAAAGTTAGCGTAGGAAGCGTCGACCTCGTTCCCGATCTCTGTTGGATTCTGTAAGTCCACGGCGAATAACCATCCCGGTTTGAAGGCATCTCTCCGAGGCGAGTCCCAAACAAAAAGCCCGCCTCCAGCAGAGCTGGCAAGCGGGCTTTTGTTGCGAATATCAGTCAACTAATTGGATCGAAGCCGATCACAAATCAGTTAGAGTTCTCACAAGTCCCCGTTTCGCCAGCGATATTCAGCAGCGAACAACAAGTCGTTTTGGGGACGGATACCATGTCCATGAGTTTATGCGTAAGAAAGATCGCTGTCAATTTAACTAACAATACGCCGGAAATTCCTCTCTAAGTATTGGGTAATCGATCCTTCAGATGTCGCGTATAGTTCTCGAGTGTCGAGAAAGTCTGTACCTGCATACGGTCGATGTAGAGCGTACCATCCAGGTGATCGATCTCGTGCTGAAGGATTCGGGCATACCATCCCGACGCATGAATGACTTGAGGCTCTCCGCGATAATCGAGGCACCGAACACGCACTTCCCTGGCACGGGCCACTGATGCGGTATAGCCAGGCAGACTAAGGCAGCCTTCAAAGAAAGTCCGATTAGGCTCCGTGAGAAGTTCTAGAGTTGGATTCACGATAACGTGGAATGGGATGACTACCCGCTCTCGTTCCTTAAGTTCCTTTTCAGTCAGCGATTCTTGGTACTCCAGGCTGTCTTCAATCACTGCGAGTTGGATGGACTCTCCAACCTGCGGGGCAGCAAGGCCCACCCCGGGAGCATCGCGGACAGTCTCTCGCATCCACTCGATAAGCTGCTGGATGTCCGGACTTAGGATATGTTCCGTTGACAAACCATGGGAGGCCGCGCGAAGAACCGGTTCGCCTACACTCACAATCTTCAAACGCATCCTTGGGCCACCCCTTCAGGTCATCTCCCAAACCTGTTATGAGCCTGACTTTATCTTAATTGGCACAGAAACATGAACTGTTCTTGGCGGGAGACAAACCCGGTCGCTGCATGCCTGGAAGCGCACGCTGACAGAAACATCCCGCTTACCGGCCGGGAGATGCTTGTTTACCTGTACCGGTATTTGCAAAGCAAACGAGTGCGTATAAACCTCTGTGTCGATATCGAAACTCGTATCGTGTTTCTTGACAGGCGCCGTACCGCTGACAGGACCAATAGCCTGCAGTGTGTCGTTGGCATCGAGCGTTACACGCAGAGACGTTGGCCCGCCTGAACCCTGATTCAGTCCGTAAACATGCCAGCCATCCTGAATATCTGCCGATACCTCAACGGTTGTCTTACGTCCTGAGTCGACGGGTTTCTTGGATGCAATCGATCCCGTCCATTGCACCGGCTGTATTGTCCCTTGCGCCACGGCAACGGCACACAGACACATGCTGAGAGTCCACAATCGAATTGTTAGAAATCTCATCAAAGCTCCTTTTAATCCTGACTTCATTCTGGACTCTAGCCTCGAACCGCGGTAGTCGTTACACGCCAGCAATTTTTCTTTTAGCGCTGTGCCCAATCTGCTAAGGCTTTGGCTCGAAGTCTGGCGGCTCGACCTGGCCGCGGTGGCAATTTCCGCAGGTAATCGGTGACGCATAGCGTCGGTCTCCAAGCTGCGCAAGGTACTTCTTGTTGATATCGCTGGTCATCGAGATCATGAATCGCGCTGTCTGCTTCGCCGGATTTTCATCGGATGCGTAGTTAATTTCCTTGGTCTCTGGGTTTTGTTCATGACAATACCCGCACGGAACGCCAAGCTGCTTCTCATATCCATGCATCAGCTTGTCCAGAGCCTCGCCGGAAATATCTGCTGGCAGCACTTTCAAGTTTGTGGGCTTGGCATCAGGGACCTTTTGGGCAGAAGCCGGCGCATTCGGTGCCTGGATGCTTGGCAACGCTGCTCCCAGCGCAAGGCCAAATCCCGAGCAGCCTACAATCAGCACCACCGCAAATCGCAACAACATAAACTCCTTCTCGACCTTCCTTCTCATGCTCTTTCGCTGAGATCACCGCACAATAGCCAGATAGTGTTTTGAGCATGGTGCGCGCTCCAATCGCCGGGCACACCATGCTCAAGAGATCAGTCAGCCTTTACGATCTGGCCACGCACTTCTCCGCCAGGGTTCGCTGCTGTGTGCAGGTTGAAATACCATTTGCCATCGGTCAGGTCCTTCGCCTGCTCTGGCGTTAGCGTCGCCTTCCCATCAATCGGGCTTGCGATGGGGCTTCCCTTCACGGGCACTTGCGGCTTGCCCTTTTCTCCCTCAGCGGCCGGGCCATGAAAATGTGCCGCAACCACAGCGCCCGTCAGCCCACTGAACTCAACGTGGTACTTCAGTTCGTGGGACTCTGTATCCAGCGTCGCTGTTAGAGTTCCTGTCCCACTGCCAGCCGTAGGAGGTACCTCAGACGATGCCTTCAAATCAGCTTTCAGGTTGATCGTCGCCGCGTGCGCTGCAACCGACACCAGCACAAGGGCGGATGCCGCAACGATGGTTCGAATGAAACTATTCACATTTCTCATTTTGCTTCTCCTTAGGGTTAGTTGATTGCCGGAACAGAGGTAAACCGGGATGGCCTACCGCTGCTTGCCTCCGTTGTTAGAACTCGCCGAACAAAGCCATGGCTAGAAGATCACCTTTAGCCCAAACTGGGTATTGAACGGTTCGCCAGGACCGATGCCGGGCGCACCGTTGTAGTCGCCAATCGTGTCAGAGATCAGGCCTAGGCCACTGCCAACTGTGTTTGAAGGTGGTGCGAGATTCTTACGGTTGAACAGGTTGTAAAACTCGGCTCGGAACTGCACCTTGACCCGCTCCGTTACGTTCCCCGTCTTAAAGACAGAGAAGTCCACGTCCTCATAGCCCGGTCCGAAGAGCTGATTTCTTCGCGAAGTACCTGTGAAGGTTCCAGTCGGGCCATCTGCAAACGCATTCGGATTGATCCAGGTTTCCGACTGGTCGGCAAAGGTATGGTTTACTCCTGCATAAGCATTCGGCAATACTTGCGTCGCGCGCTGGTAGCCCTCACTCGTACCGGAATTATCGCTGGAGCTATAGACAGAGAAAGGTTCGCCTCCGCGAAGGGTGACGAGGCTGTTCAATTGCCAGCCATTGGAAAGCCAATGAGGTCCCGTTTTCAATCCCGGCACGTTATAGATGAGGTAGGTGTTGAAGGTGTTCCTCACGTCATAGTCGCTATTGCCGTAGTCGCCTTTGATATTTGTGCTGTCCTGTGGCAACGTGTTACGCCATTGAGTTCCCTCATCCAGACTGTGACTCCAGGTATACGAGGCCTGAGAACTAAGCCCGTGCCATCCCTGAATACGCAAGACCGCCTGGAGCGCGTTGTAGTTGGAGTTGCCTACACTCGCAGCTTCATTGATCGCTCCGTAGGTTGGAAAGGCCGCAGCATAGGGCCGGCTGGTTTGCTGCGTATAGGAATCGACATTCGCGCCCTCGGAACTAAGCGCGGGTTGATTGATGTCGCGCAACAGAATTAGCTTTCTGCCTGCACTGCCTACATAACCCAGTTGAGTGACGACGTTCGACCCAATGCTCCTTTGGATATTCAGGCTATAGTTGAGGTCGTGCGGGTTGCGAAGATTCTGATTCACTGTGAAAACACCACACGGGCTCACGTTCTCGGGTGTGACTACACATTCCGTGGTCGGGTCCACTCCCAAGGGTGCGAGCAGCTGCCCGGGCACAATCTGACCAGCAGGAATTCCCAAGGTCAAGACAGGATTCGGACCCGCCGGATTTCCCTGCAGACCTACAGCGCCACCATTGCCTGGGTTCTGGGAAAGGAAGATATTCAGGTTAGGAGTGTCAAAAAATAGGCCGGCCCCTCCACGGATCACCAGGTTGCCTCCAGCTTTGGGCTGGTAAGCAAAGCCAATTCGAGGGCTAACGCTGTTGTAATCGGCCGGGTAAACGGAATCGATCCCCGCACCCTGAAACACGATGCCCCCTTTGTTGGGTACAAAGACTGAAAGATCTTTGTTCCCGTTATGCAACGGGCCCTCGTAATCGTAACGGACTCCATAGTTGACATTGAGCTTCTGTGAGACCTGCCAAGCATCCTGGGCAAAGACAGAGGCTGTGTTCACGAACACTTGCCGTTCCGGATTACCTCGAGCAATCGTACCCTTGGAGAGATAGCCTCCTAGGAAATCAGCAAGGATAAGCGTGTTCTGATCGGCGCTTGCATCGCTCTCGGTCGGATCGGTCGCCCACGGGCCGCGCGTACCGGAGAAGGTGAACGAGCCTCGTTCATTGGTATGGTAAAACTCATCCAGTTGAACCTGCCGGAACTCACCCCCAAAACGAAATTGATGTTTGCCAATCGTCCAAGAGAAAGCATCCGTCAGGTGCCCCGTAATATCATTCCGCCCCAGCGGGGGGGTCAAGCCGATCTCTCCGAGTTGCGAGGTGGGCTGCTCTCCAAGGTTGATTCTTGGTGCTCCGAGAATTGGCGCACCCGTGTTGAACCCGAGTGAGATCGGGTCAAAGTTCGTGTTCAAGTCAAGAAAGACTTGATTGAAGTAGTTCACGCCAACGAGAACTTGGTTGGTCAGCGACGACGTGAGTTGCGAGTTCACGACAATGGCGTAGTTCTGAACGTGGGTCGGTGCGGTCTGGTAATACCAGCTCAGATCAGATCCAACAGGAGCAGCCGAGTCCCCCTCTCCGGAGAACCAGTGGAAGGATATGCTGTTGCGCTGGTTTATGTTGTAGTCTGCCTTGAATATACCGTTGTAGCTATAACCGTACTCTGGGTCATTGCTATTGTAGTTATTCGGGGAAGCCGGGCCAGTCAGCGCACTAGCAGGCCAAAGCGTGTTCAACAATGCCTGTGTTGATGGATTAGCGACGACTTGGTGTTCGGAAAGCAAAGCCAGCGCTTTCGCTTGATAGGCCGTAGAAGGCTGCGTCGACTTAGCCGATACACCGATCACAAAACGTTGCTTCTCTAGGCCTCCAAAGAAAAACAGCTTGTCGTGAAGGATAGGCCCACCAACGGAACCGCCGGCGTTGTAATTTCGCACCTTCTGTTTAGTATCGACAAATGGCGATGCCGCTCCAAAGAATTCGTTGCGGTCATAGTAGTATGCGGATCCATGAAATTGCTTGGTCCCGGACTTCAGACCAAGGTTGACCGTACCGGCGGGATTACGACCCGCTTCAGGTGAGGACTGAGTCTGGACAGAAAAAGACTCCACGGCATCGATGGGTAGCACAATTCCCGCAATGCCTGAGACGCCGCTCTGGTTAACCGCAGGGATGTTGTGCCATGCATCATTATTGTCTACACCATCGATCTGCCAGTTAATCTGATTCGCGCGCGCACCATTCAAAGAGCCGTCTGTTCCGTTGGCGGAGTAACCAGCATAACCCGGCGTGACTGCGATCAATTGAGTAAAATCCCTGCCATTCAGCGGGATATCCTGCACGGTTTGTTCAGAAATCGTGCTGGTTTGCGTTGCTGAGGTTGTCTCCAGACCTAACGCGGAGGCAGACACTTCAACCGTCGTCGTTCCGCTCGCAACTGCAAGCGTTACTGGCAGGTTGTATACAGCGCCAGCCGAGACGGGGATCTTCGTTATTTTGAGCTTCTCAAAGCCATTCCCCATGACTGTGATGGTGTAGCTGCCCAGGGGAATATCTTGAAATGCAAACTCTCCTGCGCTCGAGGAAACCGTCTGATGCAGCTGTCCAGTTGCATCATTAGCCGCTTCGATGCTTGCTCCGGCGACGGTTGCGCCAGCAGAGTCGCTGACGATGCCGCTGATTCCTCCTCGGAATGTTTGCGCTTGCCCCGGCAATATAGACAACGTTGCCAAGGTAAAGACTACGAAAATGGTTTGCAAAAACTGTCGTACGCGGAACTGCATATACCTCTCCTTGAATCTGCCTGTCTTGGCATGTCGCGGAACGATTCTGCGCAGACCATGAGCTGTCGGAAGCCTAGAGTGAGCCGCATGATCACAGGAACATCGCAGGGCACGAATTTGCGCTGGCAATCAACAAGGCGCGCTTACAGGGGACGAATGAAACAGCAGGTGCGCCAAGATACCGACCGTCGTGACAATCAAGAGCAATTGGTTCTCGATCGACGTAGGTACACCGCTCAGATTGAATAGGGGTGTGCTGCTATCTCAGGAAGGGACAACAAGTGTGAAGCCGCGTTGGAGTTTTCATCGACATCGCGTTTCACTCAACATATTCCAAACGCTGGTTTTGTGCAACCTGCGTTCAACACATCTGTACGGATTTTTGGAATCTTTTACTTTGTCGATGCTTGACTTACATCAAGCTCGTGGTTATATTCACTTTCATGATGCGCATTCTGAACACTACCTGTTGTTGCCACATCTTCGCTTAGGGTGCTTGGCTTCGTGCGGCGCGGAAGTTCTTCCGCGATGTGTTCAGAGTGTGACCTGCAAGCCTAACAGGCTGAGCAGTTCTATTCCCTCCTGACAACCGGTCAATTTTGTGCCCACAAGCCGTGGCGTTACTTGATTGCGCAAATTGCAATCAAGCAACGCTGTGCTCATCCGCCTAGGAACGGACCATCAGCACTCACTGTCATCGCTGTGACTGTTGCTGCCCGTCGCGCACTTGTGCTCGACGGGCACGCGCAGTCGCATGTCTCGCCGACGCGTTTTCACAAATCATTTCTACATCTCGTTTTGCTTTCAGGAGGGATTTTCCATGAAGTTCTTCAGCTTACTGCTGGCTGCTCTGCTGCTCTCCGCAGCCGCGGTCGGACAAGACATTAACGCAACGCTTCGAGGAGTTGTTACTGACTCATCCGGAGCAGTGATTACCAGAGCGACCGTACTCATTACCAATTCAGAAAAAGGAGTAAGCCGCACGATTCTTACAGACGAAAAGGGTGAGTATGTGGCAGCACAACTCTCTCCTCAGACCTACTCCATCACCGTTACCGCATCAGGGTTCAAGACCTCGGTCAGAAATGGGTTCACCCTTCAGACTGCGCAGGAAGCACGTCTCAACTTCAGCCTGAGCGTGGGCGAGAGCACGCAGGAAGTGGTGGTCAGCGCCAACTCATCTTTGCTTCAAACGGAGGATATTGGCGCCAGTGAAGTGATCGACGAAAAGAAAGTACAGGAATTGCCGCAAAATGGACGCAATGCATTCTCCCTGGCATTGCTGGCTCCAAATGTTTACGGAGCACTCGGTTCGACCACATACAGCGTCGCAGGCAATCCCAGCGTTAATAACAACTATCTTCTCGACGGCGTTCAAAACAATGACCGCACTACGGGCTCGCCAACTGTAAAGCCCTCTGAGGACGGCATTCAAGAGTTTCGCATTCTCACCGGACAATACGCGGCAGAATACGGGCGGCAATCCGGCGGCCAAGTAATCATGACTAGCAAATCCGGGAATAATGACTTCCACGGATCAGCTTATGACTACGTCCGCGATAATGTTACCGACGCACGCAATTTCTTCAGCACCACGGACCTTCCGCCCTTCTCTCAGAACCAATTCGGAGCGTCTGCAGGTGGACCAGTGAGAAAAAATAACACATTCTTCTTCGGCACCTACGAAGGACTGAGGCAGACCAAGGACGCTGTGAGCTTATCTACAGTACCAACCGACCTGGAGCGTAATGGAGACTTCTCGCAGTTGGCTACGGCTTCCAGCCCAAATCCGATCACGATCAACGGCACTCCCACGACCGAAGTCCCAGCGAACCTCATCACTTTCACGAGCAACGCGCTCTTGCAATACGTCCCCCATGCAAACACTGGAACCGGCCTCACCAACAACTACACCTTCAATAGCGTAAGTTCGCAGAAGTACGACCAATTCTCGATACGTGTGGATCACGTCCTCACGCCTAAAGACACTTTTTTCTCGACCTACCAGTTCTACAACAGCTTCACGGTCTCTGCAGGTACTCTGCCGTTATTCGGTTCCACTGCTCCTGCACGCGATCAAGTAATTTCGATTGCGGAAGATCATGCGTTTACACCGAACCTTATCAATGAAGCCCGCATCGGCTACAACCGTTGGGTGGCACTTAACATCTCGCAGGCGAACTCGCTTGGGGATGTGATCAGCCAGGTGGGAATCCCGCAGGGTGGAACGAACGGTCTCGCACCAACAACACCAGCTACAGGCGGAGTTCCATACGTAACCACCACCGGATACGCAACCTTTGGAACTGCTTCCAATCTGCCTCAGTCACGCTGGGATAACACCTTCAACTATGTGGATTCGTTGACCTGGAATCACGGCAAGCATACCGTCAAGACAGGCTTTGACATAGAACACTTCTACAAACATTCATTCTTTGTCACCGACAACACAGGTGCTTTCACCTTTAATGGCCAGTTCACCGGAAATGGATTTGCCGACTTCCTGATCGGCGGACTGCGTACGACACAGTACGCACTGGGTGATCCAAACCAACATCCCTATACAAATGCCGCC
>Ga0105240_10004554_pt1 | contig 21043 bp, 16 predicted proteins | sample KBSC54metaG_FD_80426 | JGI IMG/M metagenome (GOLD analysis project Ga0105240, IMG submission 80426) | Corn rhizosphere microbial communities from Kellogg Biological Station, Michigan, USA - KBS C5-4 metaG | ecosystem: Host-associated > Plants > Roots > Rhizosphere > Soil | place: Michigan, USA... | reverse complement strand
TGCTCCTGACCCTGTTTTTCCGTCATTTCCCGAAATTGATCGCCACCGGCCACGTCTTCGTGGCGCGGCCCCCACTGTTTCGCGTCGACGCGCCTGCCCGTGGGAAAAAGCCAGCTTCCAAGACTTATGCACTTGACGAGGGCGAATTGACCGCTATCTTGGACAAGTTGCGCAAGGAGGGTGTGCGCGAAGGCGCCTGGAACATCAGCCGTTTCAAGGGACTGGGGGAGATGAGCGCGGAACAATTGTGGGAAACCACGCTCAATCCGGATACCCGCCGCCTTCTGCCGATCCAGCTGGGCAAGCTGGATTTCTCGCAGACCGAGGATCTCATCACCAAGTTGATGGGCAAGGGCGAAGCCGCCGCCCGCAGGGAACTCATGGAACTGCACGGCGATGCCGTGGAAATCGACATCTGAGACTTTTCATCAACGCGCATGACCGCAGCCAACCACAACGCCAGCTCGCTCGCCCGAACCGCGGCGCGCGTGCGGCTGCGCCCCACGATGACCAGCGATCTGGAGTTCGTGCTGTCGCTCGAGCAGGATCCCGAGAACCTGGCATTCATCACGCCTTGGGAGCGGATCCAGCACGAGGCGGCCATCCGTTTCCCGGACTTTCGCCACTTCATCATCGAAGGCGGAGAGGGTTTGGAGGCCGCGGGATTCTTGATCTTCATCGGCTGCCGCAGCCAGCACCAGTCGCTCGAGTTGAAACGCATGGTGGTGCAGTCCAAGGGCGCGGGCTATGGCCGCGCCGCCATCCGGGTCGCCAAGAAAGTGGCGTTTGACGATCTGGGTGCGCACCGCTTCTGGCTGGACGTGAAGGCCCGCAACACCCGCGCAAAGGCGTTCTACGACAGCGAAGGCTTCGTGGTCGAAGGCCAGCTGCGCGAAGCAGTCAAGGTGTCGGACGGTTTCGATTCGCTGATCGTGATGTCGATGCTGCAGCCTGAATTCAATGGCCGACGCAGCCTGGGACTGGAGTTACGCGCATGAGCCTGCGAATGCCTCGTCAGCTCAAGCCGTGGCTCGCGTGCGCGCTGCTGTCGCTGGGCTTGCTGCCCGCGGCGCGCGCCGAGGTCTGGGGTTATGTCGATGCCAAGGGCGTCGCCCACTTCGCGGCAGACAAGGTGGACGAACGCTATGAGCTGTTCTTCCGTGGCGATGAAAGCTTCGACACGTCCGCGGGCCTGGGCCAAGCGCGCGAGAAGCCTTCAACCGCTCGCGCCGTCGCGGTACCCACCTCAGCGCCCAAGCTGATCGCGTTCTTCGAGATTTCCCCGAGCTTCAGGCAAGTGAAGCACCACCTGAAGGAGGCCGCCAAAGCGCAAGCCATCGACTACGAATTGCTGCAGGCCCTGATCGCCACCGAGTCGGGCTTCGATGCTGCTGTCGTATCGCCCAAGGGCGCGGTCGGCCTCATGCAAGTCATGCCCGCCACAGCCCAGAGATACGGCGTGACGGGCGACGCCAAGGTGCCCGTGGGCCGCAAGCTGATCGACCCGCGCACGAACATACGCACCGGCGCGCGTTACCTGCGCTACCTGATCGACCTGTTTCCCGGCCGGCTCGACCTGGCGCTGGCGGCGTACAACGCGGGCGAGGGCGCAGTACAGCGGGCGGGCAACAAGGTTCCCAATTTCCGCGAAACCCAGGACTACGTCGCGACGGTGATGCAGCTGTATTCCATGTTGAAGCCGCCTGCCGCATTTGCACGGGGCAACGCGCCGAATCGCGTGCGCGTGGAATTGCCGGCGCAGACCGCCGGTGGCGCGATGGGCCGCGGCAATCTCCCCGCGGGCAACGCGGCAGCCGTGCCGCTGCTGGCGGCCCACGCTGAAGGCATCATCGAGCGTGATTGACGCTGCCGGCCGCAACCGAGCAGTAAACAGGCGGGCTCGCGCGGAGACCCGGAGATGACGCCGTTGCCCAGCGATAACGAAGGATTGCTGGTGGCGCTCGGCGCGTTCGCGGGCGCCCAGGTGCTGATCGTCTGCTTCAGCGTGGTCATCGCCAACAGTTACCGCGAGCGGGCGCTGCTGCTGCACGGCGCCTCCACGATGATGGGGGTTCTCGCGGTGCAGTTGCTGGTAGGAGGACATGCGCTGCTGGCCGAATCCGGCGTGATGCTCGTGCTAGCGGCCGATGGCCTGCAGTTGATCGACCTGGTCAGTCATGCCGGCGCGATGCGCATTCCCCGGCGCTTGCTGGTGGCAGTCAGCGCTGTGCTGTTGCCGCTGCTTGCCCTGGCCTGCTACTTCGGCGGCTGGCATCTGCTGATACTCGGCGCCGCGCTGTGGGCGGCGGTCGTGACGGTCGTGATGTTGCGGGCCTGGCCGCAAAGTCTGCCATGGGCCTGGTGGCTGATGCCGGGACAGATCGCCTTGGCCGCAGCGGGCGCGTGGCTGGGCTGGCGCTCGCTCGACGCCGAACCCGATCCGGCCTTGCCGCTGGCGGGGATGCTCACGGTGTGGAGCGCCACCACCTTTCTCGCGACGGCCTGGCGCAATCGAATATTCGGCGAAACGCGGTTGCGCATCGATGCGCGCAACACGGTCGATCCGCTCACTGGCCTGTCCACTCCGCTGATCTTCTACGACCGCGTCGGCGCCGTGCGCAATCTCATCAGGCGGTACGGCCATCCCAGTATCGTGCTGCTGGTGCACATCGAGCGGCTCGATTCGCTGGCGGCCGAGTTCGGTCCTGAGATAGCGGAGTCGGCCTTGCTGGTGGCGGCCAATCGCATCCGCGAGGCGCTGCGCGACGGCGATGTGGCGGCTCGCCTGTCGCACACGCGCATCGGTGTGCTGGCCGAAGGCGTATCGGTGGCGGAAGGCGCGGCCAACATCGCCAGCCGCATCCTGGTGGCCGGCTTGAAAGAGCCGCTGCCCGCCGCGCCCACCGAGTTCCTGCATTTCCGCATCGTCCTGGCACCCATTCCCGTCAACGACGTTCCGCCGAAATCGCTCTTGCAGCGCCTGGCCACTCGTCTGGACGAGCACGTGCGCTCGCCCACCGAGCGGCGCATCGTTGCGCTCAGCGCTGAAGAGCTCGCTTGAGTTCCGCATTTCCAATTTCTCCTTCTTTCAGTCTGTGATTTCATGGAGCAAGACCTCATTTCCCTGGCCAACGCCGGCGACGGTGACGACACCGAACTGGATCTCGGCTCGTACGCCCAGCGGGCCTACCTCGAATACGCGCTCAGCGTGGTCAAGGGCCGGGCCCTGCCCGATGTGTGCGACGGCCAGAAGCCGGTGCAGCGCCGGATCCTTTATTCGATGGCGCGCATGGGCCTGGGCTACACCGGCGCGGCCGGCGCACGACCGGTCAAGAGCGCCCGCGTGGTCGGCGACGTCCTGGGCCGCTTCCATCCGCATGGCGACCAGGCCGCGTACGACGCACTGGTGCGCATGGCGCAGGATTTTTCCCAGCGCTATCCGCTGGTCGACGGACACGGTAACTTCGGCAGCCGCGACGGCGACGGCGCGGCGGCCATGCGCTACACCGAAGCGAGATTGGCGCGCATCACCAATCTGCTGCTCGACGAGATCGACGAAGGCACGGTGGCCTTCATCCCCAACTACGACGGCAGCACGCAGGAGCCGCAACAACTGCCGGCACGATTACCCTTCGCGCTGCTCAATGGCGCCAGCGGCATCGCCGTGGGCCTGGCCACGGAAATCCCCAGCCATAACCTGCGTGAAGTCGCCGATGCCTGCGTGGCATTGATCAAGAACGCCAAGCTGGGCGACGAAGAACTCGCGCAAATCCTGCCCGGACCCGACTATCCAGGCGGCGGCCAGATCATCAGCCCCGCCGCGGAAATAGCCGAGGCCTATCGCACCGGCCGCGGTTCACTGAAAGTGCGCGCGCGCTGGAAAATCGAGGAGCTGGCGCGCGGGCAATGGCAGCTGGTCGTCAATGAATTGCCGCCCGGTGTCAGCGCGCAAAAAGTGCTGGAAGAAATCGAGGAGCTCACCAATCCCAAGGTCAAGGCCGGCAAGAAGGCGATCTCGCAAGATCAGGTGCAGCTCAAGCAGACGGTGCTGTCAGTGCTGGATGCGGTGCGCGACGAGTCGAGCAAGGATGCGGCAGTGCGGATCGTTTTCGAGCCGCGCACCAGCCGCATCGAGCAGTCCGAATTGATCACGACCTTGCTGGCCCACACCAGCCTGGAAAGCTCGGCGCCCGTCAACCTCACCTCGATCGGCCTGGACGGCAAGCCGATGCAGAAGTCCTTGCGGCAGATGCTTCTGGAGTGGATCGACTTCCGCCAGGCCACGATCGAGCGGCGCTCGCGCCATCGTCTGGGCAAGGTGCTGGACCGCATCCACATTCTCGAAGGGCGGCAGCTCGTGCTGCTGAACATCGACGAAGTCATCGCCATCATCCGGCGCAGCGACGAGCCCAAGGCGGCCCTGGTCGCGCGCTTCAAGCTGAGTGACCGGCAGGCCGAAGACATCCTGGAAATCCGGCTGCGCCAGTTGGCCCGGCTGGAAGCGATCAAGATCGAGCAGGAACTCAAGGACCTGCGCGAAGAGCGCAAGAAGCTCGACGAAATCCTGGGCAGTCCCGCATCGTTGCGCCGATTGATGGTCAAGGAAATCGAGCAGGACGCGAAACAATTCGCGGACGGGCGACGCACCGTGATCCTCGCCGACAAGCGGGCTGTCGCGGAGGTGCGAGTGGTCGATGAACCCGTGACGGTCGTCGTGTCGCAAAAGGGGTGGGTGCGAGCGCGGCAAGGGCACGGCCATGAAGCAGCAAGCTTCGGGTTCAAGGCGGGCGACGGCCTTTATGCGGCTTTCGAGTGCCGCACGGTGGATTTCCTGATGGCGTTCGGCAGCAATGGCCGCGTCTACACGGTGCCGATCTCGGTGTTGCCCGGTGCGCGCGGCGATGGCCAGCCGGTGACGACCTTCATCGAGCTGGAACCCGGCACGCACCTGATGCATTATTTCGCGGGCGCCCCGGGCGCATGGCTGCTCGTCTCCAGCTCGGGCGGCTACGGTTTTCTCGCGACGGTGGAGAACATGATGTCGCGCGTGAAGGCGGGCAAGGCCTTCATCAGCTGCGGCGAGGGCGAGACCGTGTGCCGGCCATCGCCGGCGAACGTGCCGCCGCAGCCGCCCGCAACACAGGTCGCGTGCGCGTCGACGGGCGGGCGCATCCTCACCTTCGATATCACCGAGCTCAAGCCCATGGCCAATGGCGGACGGGGCTTGATGTTGATCCACCTCGACGACAAGGACACGCTCGCGGGCGCCGCCGCCTACACGCGCAGCGTTCGCATCTCAGGCATCGGCCGCGGCGGCAAGGAGCGCGACGAGACGCTGGAAATCCGTTCCCTCAATAACGCGAAGGCCGGCCGCGGGCGCAAGGGCAAGGCCGCCGACCTGGGATTCAAGCCGGCTTCGATCGAGCGCGTCGAATGACCGAGCAAAACCAAGCGGGCGCAGCGGCGCCTTTGCCCTTCCGCGCCATCGCAGACCTGGTGCGCGAGCACGCGGCCGCACGGCCGATGGCGCCCGCGCTGGTGCAAGGCGCGCGCGGCGTCACCTGGGCGCAGCTCGACGCGATGGCCGATCGCGTCGCGGCGTCGCTGCAGCGCGACCGCGTGAAGCCGACACAAAGCATCGCGATCTGCGGCCTCAATTCTCTCGAGTACGCGGCCATTTTCATTGGCGCGCTGCGCGCCGGTGTGGCGGTCGCGCCGCTGCCCCTGGGTTCGCAGCCGGCGCAGCTCGCAGGCATGGCGGCCGACAGCGGGGCCCGGCACTTCTTCGTCGATGCGAACGTCCCTTCGTTTGCCTCGGCGGCCGGGCGCATCTGGATGGACGGCGCCTCGACGCCTTCGCTCGAACAATGGCTGGAGCCGTCGGGCGCGAGGCCCAGGCCGGTCGTCACGCAGCCGCAGTGGCCGTTCAACATCATCTACTCCTCGGGCACCACCGGCACGCCCAAGGGCATCGTGCAGCCACACCAGATGCGCTGGATGCATGTCGCGCGCAGCGAGAACTACGGTTACGGGCCCGACACGGTGACGCTGATCGCGACGTCGCTGTGTTCCAACACCACCCTGGTCTGTTTCTTTCCCACGATCGCCAAGGGTGGCTGCGTGGTGTTCGCGCCGCCGAAATTCGACGCGCGCACCTACCTCGAGCTGGCGCAGCGGCATCGCGTCACGCACACGATGCTCGTGCCGGTGCAGTACCAGCGCATCATGGCGCTGCCGGATTTCGATCGCTACGACCTGTCGTCGTTCCAGATGAAGTTCTGCACCAGCGCGCCCTTCCATGCTTCGCTGAAAGCCGACATTCTCGGACGCTGGCCGGGCGGCCTGGTGGAGTTCTACGGAATGACCGAAGGCGGCGGCTCCTGCATCCTGGAGGCGCACAACTTTCCGGACAAACTGCATACGGTCGGCAAGCCTGCCGAAGGGCACGACATCCGCCTCATCGACGAGCAGGAACACGAACTGCGGCCCGGCGAGATCGGCGAGGTGGTTGGCCGCTCGGGCTCGATGATGACGGCGTATCACAACCAGCCGGGCAAGACCCGGGAGGCCGAGTGGTACGACGCACAAGGCAATCGCTTCATCCGCACCGGCGACGTCGCACGCTTGGACGAAGACGGATTCCTCACGCTGATGGACCGGCGCAAGGACATGGTGATCTCCGGTGGCTTCAACATCTATCCGAGCGATCTGGAAGCGGTGTTGCGCCAGCATCCCGCGGTGGCCGATGCCGCAGTGGTGGGCGTCGCTTCGCAGGAATGGGGCGAGACGCCGGTTGCGTTCGTCGTCATTCGGGGGCAGCGCGTGCCTGAACAGGAGTTGCGGGATTGGGCCAACGCCCGGCTGGGAAAAACCCAGCGCCTCGCGGACGTGCGCTACCTTGCCGAACTGCCGCGCAGCGAGATCGGCAAAGTGCTCAAGCGCCAGCTGCGGGATGAATATCGAAAATGAATCTCCTGGTGAATCGTCATGCCGCGATGCTGGACCTCGACGGTACGCTGGTGGATACGCTGGGCGATTTCGTCGCCGCGCTCGACCTGATGCTCGATGAATTGCGGCTGCCGCATGTTGCCTCGCAGGACGTGGCGACATTGATCGGCAAGGGCGGGGAATTCCTGGTGCGCTCGGTGCTCGAGCAGGCGCGCCAGCAAGCGGAGCCTGCGGCCGACGACGTGACCTTCGCCCTCGAGCGTTTTTGGCATCATTACGACGCAGTCAATGGCCGATATGCGCGCGTGTATCCGGGTGTGATGCAAGGCCTGCAGCTTTTGCACGAGCGCGGCCTGCGGCTGGCCTGCGTGACCAACAAGCCCACCGCCAAATCCATTGCGCTGCTGCGGGCGTGCGGGTTGGAGCGGTTTTTCGATGAAGTGACGGGGGGCGACCGGTTTGAGCGGCTCAAGCCCGATCCCCTGCCGCTGGTCAAGACCTGCGAAGCTCTGGGACATGCGCCGCAGGAAACGCTGATGGTCGGTGATTCGGTCAACGACGTGCGCGCCGCGCGCGCGGCGAACTGCCCCGTCGTGCTGGTGACCTACGGCTACAACCACGGAGAGCCGGTGCGCTCAGCCAACGCGGACGGCTACGTCGATTCGATCGCCGATTTGGCCTGAGTTTGCACGCCGTTTGGATTGCAGCCTAAACTGCCGCCTGTGAGCGCGTGTCCTGCGCTGTCGACCAAGGAAGCCATTCGATGAGTTCCGTTCAACTGAGGCCCGGTGCGAAGATCGCCGATTCTCACGTCTTCGATCTGGGCATGTCGTGGCGCGGCTATCGCATCAACAAGATGTGCAACGCGCTGTCGCAGGCGCCGGAACGCGCCGCGTTCAAAGCCGACGAAGAAGCGTTCATGTCCCGCTTCGGGCTCAGCGAAGAGGAAAAGAACCTGGTTCGCGCGCGCGATTTTTCCGGATTGCTGGCCGCCGGCGGCAATATCTATTTCCTCATCAAACTCGGTGTCGTCACAGGCAACGGGCTTTATGCCATGGGCGCGAAGATGCGCGGCGAGAGCTACGAGCAATTCCTGGCGACACGCAACGACAGCGGGGCGACCTGATGGGCCGAATCATTGCCGGCATCGGCACCTCCCACGTTCCTTCCATCGGCGGCGCATTCGACCGCGGCAAATCCGGCACGCCCGCATGGAAGCCGCTGTTCGACGCGTATGTTCCGGTGCGCGAATGGCTCACGAGGCTCAAGCCCGACATCGTGATCATGGTCTACAACGATCACGGCGCGGATTTCTTCTTCGACAAGTACCCGACCTTCGCCGTCGGCTGCGCGGACAGCTATGCGATCGCGGACGAAGGCTTCGGCGTGCGTCCGCTGCCGCCGATCCGGGGCGACCTCGAGTTTTCGCAGCACCTGTGCCGGTCCCTCGTCTATGACGAATTCGACATCACCGTCTGCCAGGAGATGCGTGTCGAGCACGGGTTCCTCGTTCCCATGCACCTGTGCTTCGAGCATGCGCCGGATTGGCCGGTTGCCGCGGTGCCGGTCGAAGTGAATGTGCTGCAGCACCCTCTGCCCACCGCGCGGCGCTGCCTGAAACTGGGCCAAGCCATCGCACGCGCGGTGCAATCGTGCGAACGCGACGTGCGCGTCGCGATCGTCGGCACCGGAGGGATGTCGCACCAGCTCACCGGCGAGCAGTTCGGCGAAATGCATCCGCAAGAAGACCAGGACTTCCTGGACCGCATCGAACGCGATCCCGAGAGCCTCGCCGGCCTCACGCACGAGCAGATGATGCGGAAGTACGGCGTGGAGGGCATAGAGCTCATCATGTGGCTGGTGATGCGCGGCGCACTGTCGGATCGCGCTCGCCGCGTCCACCGCAACTACTACGCGCCGATGACCACCGGCATGGGCCTCGTCACATTCGAGGAGCAGGCTTGATGCGAACGCAGGTTGGAATCGTGGGCGCGGGCCCCGCGGGGCTGATGCTCTCGCACATGTTGCACCTGGAAGGCATCGAGTCGATCGTCATCGAGCGTGCCGAGCGCGAGCACGTACGCAGCCGGCTGCGTGCCGGCGTGCTCGAACACGGCACTGTGCAGATGTTGCGCGACCTGGGATTGGGCGAGCGCATCGCCCAGGTCGGGCTGCGCCAGGACTCGATCAGCTTCCGCTTCGGCGGTGAGTCCCGGCGCATCGATTTCGAGGAAGTGACCGGGCGCGCCGTCTGGGTGTACCCGCAGCATGAAGTCGTCACCGACCTCATGGCAGCGCGCGAAAAGGCCGGCGCGCGGATCCTCTTCGGCGCGCCGATGACGGGTGTCACGGGCCTGGACAGCCATCGCCCGACGATCCAGTTCGAGCGTGACGGCCACAAGGAATCGCTGGAATGCGATTTCGTGGCGGGTTGCGACGGTTTTCGCGGACCGTGCCGCGACGCAATGCCCGCACAGCACCTGAAGGTCTACGACCACGTCTATCCGTTCAGCTGGCTCGGCATCCTCGCCAACGCCGCTCCTGCGGTGGACGAGGTGACCTGGGCGTGCCATGAGGACGGCTTCGCGATGCAGAGCCTGCGAACACCGAGCGTCACGCGTCTTTACTTGCAGTGCGACCCCGATGACCATCCCGGCAATTGGAGCGACGACCGCATCTGGTCGGAGCTACATCGGCGCCTCGACGTTCCCGGCCATCCGCCGGTCAACGAAGGCGCGATCACGCAGAAAGGCGTGACGCCGATGCGCAGCTTCATGGTCGAGCCGATGCAATACGGCCGGATGTTTCTCGCGGGCGACGCCGCGCACATCGTGCCGCCCACCGGCGCCAAGGGGCTGAATGCGGCCATGGCGGACGTGAAAGTGCTCGCGGCGGCGCTGGTCGCGCAGTACAAGCGCAACGATGCGCAGTGGCTCGAGCGCTATTCGCAGACCTGCCTCAAGCGCATGTGGCTGGTGCAGCGCTTCTCATCGGGGCTGTGCTCGATGTTCCACCAGTTTCCCGCCGACAGTCCGTTCGTGAGGCGGCTCAAGCGTGCCGATCTCGACTATATGACCGGCACGGCCGCGGGCCGCCTGCAGTTTTCCGAGAACTTCACCGGACTGCCGATCGAGGCTTGAGATTCGCGAAGGGCGATGCCGCTTCAAACCTCGGCGATCAGCTCGATCTCGACGCAGGAGCCCTGCGGGATCTGCGCCACACCGAACGCGCTGCGTGCATGCGCGCCTTTGTCGCCGAGGACTTGCGCGAACAATTCGCTTGCGCCATTGATGACCAGGTGCTGCTCGGTGAACTCGCTGGTGGAGTTCACGAGCCCCATCAGCTTGACGATGCGCTTGACATTGTCCAGCCCTCCTGCAGCCGCGTTCAAGGTGCCCATCAGGTCGATGGCGATGGCGCGGGCGGCGGCCTTGCCATCTTCTGTGTTCATGGTCTTGCCGAGCTGGCCGACCCAGGCCTTGCCTTCCTTCTTGGCGATGTGGCCGGACAGGAACACCAGGTTGCCGGTGCGCACATAAGGCACGTATGCCGCCGCGGGCGTGCCCACCGGCGGCAGCGTGATGCCGAGTTCATTCAGTTTGTCGTTGACGCTCATGGGGACTCCTGTGGGAATCACGCGATTGTAGGAGCCGCGGCGATGTCCGCAGCGCCGGGATCCACCGGGCTGACAGTGACCGCGACACGCAGCTTGTGCTTGGCGCCGCCGTGCAGCACGCCGCGCACCGGCGATACATCGGAATAATCGCGACCGATCGCCAGCGTCACATAGTCTTCGCCCGCCGCGCGATTGTTGGTGGGGTCCAGGTCGGCCCAGGCACCGGGAGCGCCAACGTCGCCGGGCACGTACACCGACACCCATGCGTGCGATGCGTCGCTGCCGACGAGCCGCATCTGTCCTGGCGGTGGTTCGGTCAGCAGGTAACCGCTGACATAGCGCGCCGGCAGTCCCATGCTGCGCAGGCAAGCCAGCATCACGTGCGCGAAGTCCTGGCACACGCCTTTGCGCAGCTGCATCGCTTCAATCGCGGGCGTGCTGACGTCGGTGGCTTGCGTCGCATATTCAAAGTCCGCGTGAATGCGCTGCATCAGATCGCGCGCGACATCAAGCAACGGCCGGCCCTCGGCCATGCTGGGCCGCGCATACGCGATGAAATCGGCATGCCTGGGCACATAGGGAGAAGCGAACACGAATTCGGCCGCCGCGTCGTACATGGCGCCGCGGTGATAACGCAGGCGCTCGCGCACGTCTTCCCAGGCCGGCGAGCTTTGCAGTACCGGCGGCGCCGACGTTCGAACCTGGCTGGATGCGCGCACCACAAGCTGGTCGTGTTGCGACGGGAGGTTGAAGAACGCACGCGTGTTGCCGTAGACATCCGTCGCCTCGTGTCGCTGCGCGGGCGCCGGATCGATCTCGAGCCGATGGCTGAGCAGCCGTTGCAGCGAGGTGTTCGCCGGCTTCAAGTGCGCCATGTGCTGCGCCGTCTTCACCGGCGGCACATAGTCGTACCGGGTTTCGTGGATGACGTCCAGCAGCATCGCGAGGCCCGTCAGGCGCCGACGCTCTCGCGCGCGTCGGAGTGGGTGAAGTAGCGCGCGCCGAGCGCGTCCGACAGCTGATAGGCGGCGTCGGCGCAAAACTGCAGCAGGTCCTGCAGCACCGCGTAGCGGCCGCCCGCATCGCGCTCGCACATCGCTTCGAGCGACCACTGCTGCGGATCGGGCACCGTCAACGCGATCTGCGGTAACTCGCCGGGGGCGCTGCCCGCCAGCTTGGCCAGCCGGCCGCGCAAGGTCTGCGCCACCCACCCGAGCGAGCGCGGATTATCGCGGTCCAGCACGAGCAGGTCCAGCAAGGCGGCGAGGTCGTGACGCTGCTGGTATTGCGCGTGGAAAGTGATGGTGCTGTCGAACAGCGCGACCACGGCTTCGAACCCGCCTTCGTCGAACAGCGCGCCCGTATCCAGCGCCCACCCCAGGGCCGCCGACAGGAATCCGAGCCGCTCGAGGTGCCGTCCGCTGGAAAGCAGCCGCCAGCCATCATCTCGCGTCATGCGGTCGGTCTGCGCGCCGGTCATGGCGGCGGTGTGCCCGGACAGCGTTTCCAGCACCCGCAGCGCTTCGAGAGACGAGTAAGCGCCGTGTTCGGCGAGTTTGCTGCAGCCGCGCGTGAATTCCTGCTCGGCACGCAGGATCACGTTCCATTGCTCCTGCGACAGCCGATCGCGCACCGCCGAGGCCGCCTGGCGCAGCGAGCCCAGGTTGTAGCCGACGCTGGTGGCATGCTCGGTGTCCGCCAGCGCCGCGATCAGCGATCGCTCGAACACGCGTCGTGCCTGCGTCGCCGCCGGCACTTCCGGTGCGATCAGCGCGTTGTCCACGGCCATCGCACTCAACCAGGCCAGCAGCGGCTGCGACGATTGGTCTTCGCCATTGAGGCATTGCAAAGCCAGGCGCGCGAGCCGCGTCGTGTTTTCCGTGCGCTCGGTATAGCGGCCCATCCAGAACAGGTTTTCGGCAGCGCGGCTGGACGTGGTGCGGCCGTGGTGCGCGATGTCCATCGCCGGCTGGTCGTAATGCAGCAGGCTGGTGGGATCGACCTCGCCGTCGGTCAGCACCCAGGTATCTGCGCTGCTGCCGCCTCGCTGCATGGAGGCGATCTCCGACGCGGCACTGGCGATGCGCGTGAGGCCGCCCGGCAGCACGCGCCACGATCGCACGCCGTCCGATACCGCGAACACGCGCAACATCAGCGAGCGCGGCACGATGCGATCGCGTCCGTGCGCATGGTTCCACGTCGGCATTTGCGAGAGCGCGAGATACGACTGCACCGTGTGTTCCTCGGCCTCGCGCACGATGCGGCCGGCCCACTCGTCCAGTTCACGCAGCGACAGCGACTTGCCCAGCACCGCCGCTGCGCCGGCCGCGCCGTAGGTCGGCTTGATCACGCCGGCGGCCAGCTGCGGCAGGACCGCTTCCATCGCAGCGCGCTCGCCGCACCACCACGTCGCCAATGAGGGTAGCTGGAGTTCCTCGCCAAGCAAGTGGCGCGAGACGGCAGGAAGAAATCCCAGCAAGGCGGTCGATTCCAGAAACGCGGAGCCAGGTGCGTTGGCCACCAGCACGTTACCGGCGCGAATTGCCTGCAACAGGCCGGGCACGCCCAGCCGCGAATCGGATCGCAGTTCCAGCGGATCGAGGAATTCATCGTCCAGGCGCTTCAAGATGCCGTGCACCGGTTCCAGCCCTTGCAGCGTTTTCAGGAAGAGCCGCTGCTCGCGTACCGTCAGGTCGCTGCCCTCGACCAGCGTCAGGCCGAGGTAGCGCGCGAGGTAAGCGTGCTCGAAATAAGTTTCGTTGTACGGGCCGGGCGTGAGCAGCACGATGCGCGGGTCGCTGTCGCCCGGGCACATGTTGCGCAAGCCTTCAAGCAAGCTGCGATACGTCGCCGCCAGCCGCTGAACCTTCAGGTCGTGAAACGCTTCGGGGAACAGCCGGGAGATGATCAGCCGGTTCTCCAGCAGATAGCCCAGTCCCGAGGGTGCCTGCGTGCGTTGCGAAACCACCCACCAATCGCCGTTCGGGTCACGTGCCATGTCGAACGCGGCGATGTGCAGGTGCGTGCCCCCCGCCGGCGTGACGCCGTGCATGGGGCGAAGGTAGCCGGGATGACCTTGCACCAGCGCGGGCGGCAAGAGGTTTTTCGCCAGCAGCTCCTGGGGACCGTACACGTCGGCCATGATGCGATCGAGCAGCTTCACACGCTGCAGCACGCCGGTCTCGATCTGCTGCCAGCTCTCGGGCGAAATGACGAGGGGAAACAGATCGAGCGACCAAGGCCGCTGCGGCCCACCGGCATCCGCATACACGTTGTAGCTGATGCCGTTGTCGCGGACCTGGCGTTCGAGGTTGACCGTGCGCCGCTTCAAGTCGGCGAATCCGCCTGGCCCGAGTTTGTCGAAGAAGCGCGCCCACGGCGCGGCGGGCAAGGTGCGCGCTTGACGCGAGCGCGAATTCACAGGCCCGAGTTCGGCGCTTGGCGTGGCCGCGCCCCGCAGTTCATCGAAATGTCCCGCCGCGGCCGGCGGCGCCAACGTGGCCGCGAGCGCGGAAGGCGTTTCCTGCGTGACGCGCCCGCGAATCGAATCGACCGTGTCGTTGGGTTTGTCCACTCTCGGCGCATTGTTACATGCACGTCACGAATCCGACAGGAATACATCCTGCTCACGCATGTGCGGTCCTGGTGTCGGGCGAGCGAATCTGGGTAACAAATAAATGCTGGCGCTCGATCGCGGTCCTCGCTGGTTATGGTGAGGACATGTCAGTCACCCATGCACCGATGCTCACCGCCGTTGCCTTCCAGTTGTCCGCGGCGCTGGAGAGCTACCAGATGAACGTGGACGCGCTCACCGACCCATGGTCGCAGAGGCGCCAATACGAGTTGGTCAGTCACGCGTTCGACGATGTGCGGATGCTCAAGGGCGCGTTGCCGGACCTGTCGGTGTTGATGGTGGAAATCTCCATCTGCCATGTGGAATTGATGAAGGCGCTTTGGCTGGCGGGGACCAGCCGCGAATCGCATGATCCCGCGGCCTTGCAGGAATTGCGCGAGCGGCATCGCGAACTCGTGAGCGTCATGCGCGAGCGCTGCCTGAAGGTGTTCTCGCGCGAGTGATTCGGATCGCCGCACACGCTCACAGCCAGCACGGAGCCAGCGTGAACGACGCCTGCAGGCTTTCGCCCGCCGCGAGACGCGTGCCGCCCACGGCGGCTTGCCCGTATTCGGGCCGCAGGTTGAGCCAGTCGGTGCATTGGCTGACGGGCTCGGCGCAGAAGTGGTCGGCGCCGGCCGGGCAATACAGCACGAAGTAGTCGAGCGGCGCCTGCGCGCGCAGAGTCACGCTGCGACGGGGCCCCTGCGCGTCGCCGGGCCATTCGATCACGGCCGAGCGTTCCCAGCCGGTGAAATTGTTGTCCAGGTCAAGTTCGGATAGCACAACACCCTCTCGCAGCCGCTTTATTTCCGGCGTCGTTTCAAGCGTGGTCGGCATCATCTCGGCGTCTGATTTCCACATCGCACCGACCGCGCTGGCCAGCTTGGTGCCGGCCGTGTGCGGGAAATAAGGATGGTGGCCGATGCCCGCCGGCATCGCCGCATGGTCGAGGTTGGTCAGGGTCATCGTCACGGCGAGTTGCTGCTCGTCGAGCGTGAATTGCTGTTGCGCACTGAAGTGCCAAGGCCACGCATCCGTGGCCGGAACATCCAGTGTCAACGAAGCATGCGACTGCTGGGCCGTGATGACTTTCCACGGCCGTTGCCAACCGATGCCATGCAGCGGATGTGGCGAAAGTTGCGCAGGATTGTTGGGCGGGAACCGGATTTCGCGTCCTTCAAAACTTGCTCGGCCGTTGCGAATGCGATTGCAGAAGGGCAGCAGCGGAAAACTCGCCATCGACAGCGGATCGCAGCCGGCCAGGCCGCCGTCGGTCGCGGGCCGCAGCCAGTCAACGCGGCCGTTGCGGGCGCCGTCGCGCCATTCACCCCAGAACCGCGCAACGGAGCCTCCCACTGACGCGGACAGTTCGGCATGCCAATCACCGGCGCGCAGATGGATTAGTTGCGTGGCGGGCACGGCTGACGCATGAGATTGGAATCGAGGTTCGAGCGAAAGTTTAGGAGTTGCAGTTGCCGGACATGCTCTGCTACACGCATCAGTTGGCTCAAGTTGTAGCGCAGGGCCGACCGCCGCACCATGACCCGCCGTACAGGCTGACGGGCGGCGCTCCTACAGCCGCGCTGATACTGCCCGGCAGAGAATTTCAGCAGCTCTTCCTCTTTGCGCCCGCGTGCAGGGAACTGGAGCGCAGTTCTGATACATCAACAGGGAGAAACCTCATGTTCAAGACAACCCTTGCCGTAGGCATCATTTCCGCTGGCGTACTCGGCTTGGCCGGCTGCGACGTGAAGAAGACGCAGGAAGGCAGTGTCACCGTGCCCAAGTACGAAGTGACGAAGAAGCAGGACGGCGACGTGACCCTGCCCAAGTACGACGTCACCACGCCTGACGTGAAGGTCGGAAGCAAGGAAGAAACCGTCAAGGTTCCGAAGGTGACGACCCAGGAAAAGAAGATCGACGTTCCCACGGTGGATGTGACCACCGCCAAGGAAAAGGAAAAGGCCAAGTCCGGCGGCTGACGCTTGTCAAGTGCCGCGTGCCAGCGCGCCGGCGGCATGCCCGTTTGACGGGCATGCCCCATGCGGCCCGCGTCAATGCTGCGTTCTGTTGCGCGCCCCCTCACTAGCCAACAGGGTTATCCACAGCGGCGGTGGATATCCGCACGCGATCTGACAAAGAAAAATCCTGGCCTCGCGGCCAATTCATGCTGACGGCCAGGGGTGTCGCCGGCGCCACCTGCGATCTTCCTGCAGTCGAGAGACAATGACGCCGGTGCGCACCACGCGCACGCTTCATTGATTCAATCGCTGCTCGCCATGCCAATCACCGACCTCGCCGCCTTGCCCGATTTCCGCCCGCGTTTTCGCTTGGGCGTGCTGGAACTTCCGGTGCACCACATGCGCGGCGGAACGTCCACCGGACTCGTGCTGTGGGAGCGCTTCAGCCCGCAATCCTTGCCGCTGCGAGAAGAGTTGCTGCGGCACCTGCAAGGCGTGCCGCTCGCCGGGCGGCATCCGGGCAACCGGCAGATCACCGGGCTGGGCCGAGGACCGGCGACGAGCAACAAGGTCTTCTTTGCGGACGTCGAGCAAGGCACGAACGGACCGCGGCTGGTCAGCACGCTGGCCCAGCTGGCCAGCGATCACGGCGAGATCGACTGGAGCGTGAACTGCGGCAACATGTCGGCGTCGCTGCAGCTGTGGGGGCTGGATACCGGCCTGGTGCATTCGAGCGAAATCGAGATCCGCAACACGAACACGGGTGTGCTGACGACATCGCGCATGACGAAGCGGCCGAACGGCGCCTTCGTAGCCGCGGAAATCCCGGGCGTCGACGGCGCGTTTCCCTCTGTGGACCTGTTCCTGCACGATCCGGTCGGCTCCAAGACCGGCCAGCTGCTGCCCACCGGCGCGGCGGAGGATCTTATCGGCGGGTATCGCGTGTCCTGCGTCGACGTGGCCGTGCCCATGGTGATCGCGGCTGCTGCCGACTTCGGCAAGACGGCGCATGAGCCGATTCGGGAACTCGAAGCCGACGCTGCGTTCATGGCGGCGTTGCGCGAAGTGTGGATCGAGGCGGGCCTGCGGATGGGATTGAAGCGGCGTGATGGGCAGCTGATGACGCGCGAGGAGGTGGCGCGCAGCGAAACGATTCCCAAGGTGTGCATCGTCGGCGCGCCGCAGCACGGCGGGACGCTGTCGGTCCGCTATTTCACGCCGCAGACCGCACACGCGTCGATGGCCGTGTCGGGCGCTTGCTGCCTGGCCGCCGCTGCGATGGTGCCCGGCTCCGTGGCGCATCGCATCGCGCAAGGGCTGCCGGCGGGCACGCCGGATTTCAGCGAAGTCGAAGTGGGCATCGAGAATCCGGCAGGTACGCTGGAGGCGACGGTCGTCGCGCGGATCGACGCAGGCGAATTGCAGGTTCGCAGCGCGGCGTACCGGCGCAGCACGCAAATCCTGCTGCGCGGGCACGTTCCCCTGTATCGCGCCTCGCCCGAGCTGGTCGAAGACTTGCGCAGGCTCACCGACCGCTGAGCGTCAGTCGCCCGGTGGCCGCCGCAGATCCAGCGTGAACGGAAATTCACGGCTGCCGGCAACGCCGACGGTTGCTGGCGGTACTCGCAATTTGCCCGGCGTGTGACCCATGCGGAAGAAGCGGGCCAGGCGCCGGCTCTCGGCCTCGTACGAGTTCACCGGGAAGGTCTCGTAGTTGCGGCCGCCCGGATGCGCCACGTGATATTGGCAGCCGCCGAGCGATCGATTCATCCAGGTGTCCACGATGTCGAAGGTCAGCGGCGCGTGCACGCCAATCGTCGGATGCAATGCCGAAGGCGGCGCCCACGCCTTGTAGCGCACGCCGGCGACGAACTCACCCGCGGTCCCGGTGGATTGCATCGGCATCGCCCGCGTGTTGACGGTGATCGCGTAGCGGCTCGGATTGAGGCCTGTCGCCCGCACTTCGATGCGTTCGAGCGATGAATCCACGTAACGCACCGTGCCGCCGGCCGCGCCTTCTTCACCCATGACGTGCCAGGGCTCCAGCGCGTTGCGCAGTGTCAATTCGATCCCGTGCGATTGCACTGCCCCCACCAACGGAAAGCGAAACTCGAAGTGCGGCGCGAACCACGATTCGTCGAATTCGAAGCCGGCCTCTCGCATTTCTGCCAGCACGTCGCGCAGGTCCATCTGCACGAAGGTGGGCAGAAGAAAGCGGTCATGCAATTCGGTGCCCCAGCGCGTGAGCGGTGCGCGATAAGGGCGCTTCCAGAAGCGAGCGACGAGCGCGCGGATCAGCAATTGCTGCACGACGCTCATGCGCGCGTGCGGCGGCATCTCGAACGCGCGAAGTTCCAGCAAGCCCAGGCGGCCGGTCGCCGAGTCGGGCGAATACATCTTGTCGATGCAGAACTCGCTGCGATGCGTGTTGCCGGTGACGTCGACCAGGATATTGCGCAAAGTGCGGTCGACCACCCACGGCGCGAGATAGCCGCTGCGCGCGATCTCGCGCAGCGCGATCTCCAATTCGTACAACTGGTCATTGCGGGCCTCGTCCACACGCGGCGCCTGGCTCGTGGGCCCGATGAACATGCCGCTGAACAAATAGCTCAGGGCAGGGTGGTTGTGCCAGTACAGCAGCAGGCTGGCCAGCAGCCCGGGATTGCGCAGGAAGGGTGAATCGGCCGGCGTCGCGCCGCCCAACACGAAATGATTGCCGCCGCCGGTTCCGGTGTGCCGTCCGTCCGTCATGAACTTCTCGGCGGACAGGCGCGTCTCGAACGCGGCTTGATAAAGGAATTCGGTGTGCTGTACCAGGTCGCGCCAGTTCGCGGCGGGATGGATGTTGACTTCGATCACGCCGGGATCCGGCGTCACTTGCAGCAGCTTGAGCCGTTGGTCGCGCGGCGGCGGATAGCCTTCCAGCACGATCTTCATCTTCAATTGTTCGGCCGTGGCTTCCACCGCGGCGAGCAGGTCCAGGTAATCCTCGACACGCGCCAGCGGCGGCATGAACACGTACAGCACGGCGCTCTTGCTGCCCACCTGCTCGGCCTTCGGGCCATTGGAGCGGCGCGGATCGCGTGCTTCGACGCACAGCGCGGTTCGCGTAAGGCCCTTCGCTGATTTGTGGCGCTGCGGCGCCGCGGGTTCCTGTGACGTCGCCGCCGGTGCTTGCATACGGCGCGGCGATTCGGAAGACGGCCCGCCGCCGGTGAGATACGTCAGCGGCGCCCGCGGCAGCGGTTCGCGCGGGACGGTCGGATCGCGTTCGATCAGCACCGGCTGGTCGGCCGGGCTCGCCCATGGCAGCGCGTCCAACGGCAGCCGCAGCCCCATCGGCGAATCGCCTGGGATGAGGTACAAGCGCTCGTCGCGCAAGAACCAGGGCTGCGTCGACCACTGCGATCCGGCGCTGTCGTCCTCGTCGCGTGCGTGGATCGGCAACACATAACCGACGACCGCGTCCAGCTTCTGCTCGAACACGCGGCGCAAGCGCACGCGCTCCATCTCGTCGCCCAATTTCGAGTCGAAGGGATCCACGTTCACCGGCAGGCGCCGCTCGCGCCACAGGTAATAGAAGACGTCTTCGAAGCCCGGCTTGATGAATTGGCCGGGCAGCTGCAGCTTGTCCGCCAGCGCGTGGATGAAGCGCTTGGCGTCTTCGCTGGTGTAGCCTGACGGCTGGCTTTCATCCGCGAAAAGGCCGGGGTTCTTCCAGGCCGGCTGCCCGTCGGCGCGCCAGTAGATCGACAAGGCCCACCGTGGCAACTGTTCGCCGGGATACCACTTGCCTTGACCGAAGTGCAGGAAGCCGCCTTGGCCGTATTCGGCTCGCAGCTTGTGCACCAGTTCGGTCGCGAAGCGGCGCTTGGTCGGGCCGAGTGCATCCGTGTTCCATTCGGCTGCATCGCGATCCTCCACGGCGACGAAAGTGGGTTCGCCGCCCATGGTGAGCCGCACGTCGCCCGCACTCAGGTCGCGATCCACTGCATCACCCAACGCGAGCACGCTCGACCACTGTTCTGCGGTGTACGGCTTGGTCACGCGCGGCGACTCATGGATGCGCGTGACCTGCATGTGGTGCTCGAACTCCACCTCCGCGTCATCGACCATGCCTTCGATCGGCGCCGCGCCCGATGGCTGCGGCGTGCAGGCCAGTGGAATGTGTCCTTCGCCCGCGAGCAGACCGGATGTGGGATCGAGCCCGATCCATCCGGCGCCGGGCAGATAGACCTCGCACCACGCATGCAGGTCGGTGAAGTCCACCGTGGTGCCGCTCGGACCGTCGAGCGCCTTGACGTCGGGCGTGAGCTGGATCAGGTAGCCCGACACGAAGCGCGCGGCCAGCCCGCAATGCCGCAGCAATTGCACCAGCAGCCAGCCGGAGTCGCGGCAGGATCCGCTGGCGTTCACGAGCGTCTGCTCGGGGGTCTGCACGCCGGGCTCCATGCGTATCAGGTATTTGACATCGTGCTGCAGTTGCTGGTTGATGCCGACCAGGAAATCGATGGTGCGCTGCCGCTTTCGGTCGACCCGTTCGAGATAGCCCTTGAACAGCGGTGTCGCGGGATCGAGCGACAGGTAAGGCGCCAGCTCCTGCTGCAATAGCGGCTCATACTTGAACGGGAAATTTTCCGCGCTGGGCTCCAGGAAGAAGTCGAACGGGTTGTAGACCGCCATCTCCACCACCAGGTCCACCGTCACCTTGAACTGCTTCGTCTTCTCCGGGAAGACCAGCCGGGCCTGGTAATTGGCGAACGGGTCCTGCTGCCAGTTGATGAAGTGCTGCGCCGGTTCGACCCGCAGCGAATAGGAAATGATGTTGCTGCGGGAGTGGGGCGCGGGCCGCAAGCGGATCACCTGGGGTCCCAGCTGCACCGGCCTGTCGTAACGATAGTG
>Ga0105240_10004552_pt1 | contig 21046 bp, 11 predicted proteins | sample KBSC54metaG_FD_80426 | JGI IMG/M metagenome (GOLD analysis project Ga0105240, IMG submission 80426) | Corn rhizosphere microbial communities from Kellogg Biological Station, Michigan, USA - KBS C5-4 metaG | ecosystem: Host-associated > Plants > Roots > Rhizosphere > Soil | place: Michigan, USA... | reverse complement strand
TCACCCCGCTGTAAGCATTGTAAAAAACGCTCTCGGACATGATTACGCACGAAAAGCAGAAGAAATCCTCGAATACGATTATACTAATGCTGCAAATGCTGGTTTTATCGATTTAAGTAAATCATTGGCAACGGCAGTAGAAAACATAGGTAAACAAACATTTACTAAAAGTCCACGCCGGAAGAATGTATGGATTGCACCGGAAGAATCAAGCATTGATGATCTAAAAAACACTATTGATCAGCTTTATAGAGTATTACAAAGATATAAAGTACGAGACAATCAGTAATCTAATGAGGGGCAATATCTCACTACTCCTTATTATTATTTGACTTTTTGAAAATACATAATTTATTATAGAAGAGGAATACAAAATATAATCACTGCCCAAAAAGATAAATATGAAAAAGTTAATCATTGTTGAATCACCATCGAAAATTAAAACCATTTCCAAGTTGTTGGACAAAGATTTTGTAATCATGTCCACTATGGGGCACATCAAGGACTTGCCCTCCAAGAAGATTGGTGTTTCCATTGATAAAGATGGTGTCACAATACAATACGTAGTATTAGACGGTAAAGACCAGACAATCGCAAGTATCTGCAAGCAAGCGTCTACGTGCGATATTATTTACGTAGCTCCCGATCCTGATCGTGAGGGAGAAATTATTGGCTGGCATATTGCGCAAGAAATTGCCAAAGTAGCCAAAAAGAATGCTAAAATCTACCGCATCAGCTTTAATGAAATTACTGAACCAGCGATACTGAGCGCTATTAGCAATCCTGGCGAAATTAACATGAAGCTTGTTGAAGCTCAACAAGCGCGCCGCGTACTTGATCGATGGGTAGGCTATGAAGTTTCTCCTATTTTATGGAGAAAAATTGCAAAAGGCCTTTCCGCTGGACGCGTGCAATCAGTAGCTTTGCGCATGATTTGCGACCGCGAAAAGTCAATTCGCAGCTTTATTCCAGAAGAATACTGGAGCATTACTGGCAGCTTTGCTCATAACAAGGCATTCATTGCCGCGCCACTCACCAATATTGGTAAAGAAAAAGCTGAAATCAAAGATGAAAAAACGGCTACCAAGGTTATTGAAGGCATCAAAAAAGAAAAATATGCCATTGATTCCATTGCCGATAAAGTTCGTACCAGAAATCCCTTAGCTCCTTTTATGACAAGTACTTTGCAACAAGCTGCATACAACTTACTCGGGTTTTCTGTTAAAAAAACTATGCAAATTGCGCAGCATTTATACGAGGGTCTACCACTTAAAGACCCAACATCACCAGTGGCACTTATTACCTATATGCGTACTGATTCGTTACGTATTTCCGACACTGCTTTGCAACAAGTGCGTGGGTATATCACCAAAAATTATAAATCAGATTATTTACCATCAAAAGCAAATTTATTTGAACGGAAAACAAAGGCAAAAACACAAGACGCCCATGAAGCAATTAGGCCTATTGATGTTGCTATGTCCCCAGAAAAAATAAGACAATACCTTCCTGCTGATGAAGCAAAATTATACGATCTTATCTGGAAGCGTTTTGTTGCCTGCCAAATGAAACCTGCTGAATATGCACAGCGACAAGTTGTTATTAAAGGTGGCGTTTATACCTTCAAAGTTACCGGATCAACACTTATTTTTGATGGCTTCTTGCACGTGTATCAAGAAGAGGAAGAAGGCGAAAAAGACGATAAAGTAGTACTGCCTGCAGATCTTAAAGAAAAAAATCCGCTTGATCTGAAAAAGGTTGACCCTAAACAACACTTCACTCAACCACAACCACGGTTTACTGAAGCTTCGCTCGTTAAAGAATTGGAAAAAGAAGGTATTGGGCGACCAAGTACGTATGCAACCATTCTTAACACCATCCGCGCACGAGCATACACAACGCTCGAAAAAAAGAAGTTTGTACCAACAGAACTTGGTATGGTTGTTACTGATATGTTGGTAAAAAACTTACCAGAAATTATGGACCCTAAGTTCACTGCACTTATGGAAGAAGAACTGGATAAAGTTGCACAGGGTGAACTTGAGCGCGATGTGTTGCTTAAAGATTTCCACAAAACATTTGAAAAAGATCTTGTTGAATTTGCTGGTAAAGATGGTGGCAAAAAAGCAGTAGAAACTGAAATTATCTGCCCACAATGCAAAGAACATAAACTTGCAATACGGTTTGGTAAATCGGGTGAATTTTTAGGATGTACTGGTTTTCCTGAATGTACATTCACTTCTAACTTTATCCGTGATGAAAAAGGCACTATTGAATTAAAAGAAATGGAAGCTCCAAAATTATTGGATAAAGATTGTCCTGTGTGTGGCAAAAAATTACGACAAATGCATGGCAAATATGGCGACTTTATTGCATGCTCTGGCTACCCAGAATGTAAATATATAGAACGCAAAAAATTACCGTTCCAATGCCCCCAATGTGGCAATGATATCATTGAACGTGCATGGCGTGGTGGCAAATTCTGGGGCTGCGCAGGGTACCCTACCTGTAAACTTGCAATCTTTGATCCAATTGAAGAAACTCCATGTCCACAATGCAAATGGCCTTTCTTGACTAAGAAGACAAACAAAGAAGGCGAATCGACTATGATTTGCGTTAACAAAGAATGTAACTATAAATCACAATAATAAGTCTTAAAAAGGGCTGGAATTTACCAGCCCTTCTTTCATCTAAACTTCTTCGCTTTTGATTCTGCAAAAAATTATCAACTCTTAAACATCTTTACAATCATGTGCATTGCTATAGCTATTCTCGTTCTTCTGTAATCACCAACATCATAGATAAAGTTTTCTCCAACCCATCCAATAGCCTGAAACCATAAGTTTTTAACTGTATATCCAACCATGTTTTCATTAACGCCATTTCCAGGCAATGCTCTTTGATCAAGAATATCTCTATACTTATCTGCCAATTTTTTATAATCAGATCTAATAGGAAGTAACTGATTCATAACTTTATTTTTCAACATCTCATTGTTACTCTCAGACTTTTCATCAAAAACAAAACTCTCATAATTTTCCATCCAAAAATTACGATCCAAAAGAGTCGGCTCATATTCATCACTTCTCAATTTCTCATCATCTCCATTTTCAAATATAGCTATAAACCGATTAATAAGAACCTGATTCTCTCTAAACATTTGATTGATTCGATCTCTAAATATCAATGCTTTGATACTATATATTGGAGACGTTAACCAGCCTTCTTTTGTAACAAAAAATCCAACTATCACAAAGAAGAGCAGTATCAATAATATCCATGACTTTTTCATCAAAAATCCTCTTTCTTTGGTTATAAAATACATCCTTATTGAAATACATTTTTTCAACGTGGTCTGCCATATCCGTATCTATACTCTTTCTCTTCTTTTCTACCAGTTACATATGAATAAGCCTTTTTCGCCTGGCGCACAAGAGTATCTTTAGCATGCACGATCGCTTCTCCCACTTTTTGCATAGCACCAGCCGCTCGTTGCAACACTCCTGGTGATTTTTCATTTTTGAGCACTTCCCGCTCCTGCAGCGACAATTGTTTTGTTGCGACTGCATGCTCTGTATTCAGTCTTTGCATTACTTTTTCTATTCTTTCCTTGCATGCTACAAGCTCCGTATTTCCTTGATCACTTGTTACCAGTTTATTGACATAATCTAGCATGGTTTGTGCACTTTTTTGCAATCGCTCAAGACGCTTTACCCAAGCAACTCCCGGCAAGATTTCTGTTTTTGTGATGAAAGCTTTTTGCATCTTAAGCGCCGCATCAGAAGTAACACGTTCAAGCTGTTTTGTTTTTTTTAATAACACAGCATTTTTTGCACCGGTAACACTTTTTTTGCGCTGCGCTAAACTATTCATTATCTGTTCAAAATATCCGACCATTGATGACAATGTTATTTCTTTATTTTCTTTTTCTAGCTTAGCAATACCAACTTTCCCGATAAGCTTTTCCGCCAACGCTGGCATATCTTGCGCAACAATAGGTTCAATTTTTTCTTCTTCAAATGCATCAAAAAGATCTCTCAGATAGTATTGAAGATAATCAATTCTCTCTGAAATAGCATAATCACGACCATTATAAGTAAATGCAACATCAATAGAAACATTCATAAAAGGAGCAGAATCATGTTGCGAGCTAGCTGGAGCAATCTTAATAATTACGTTATTAAGAACAATTGGCTTGTTTCCTCCATGATCAAGTTTTAAATACCACCCATCCAAACAATGCAATTCTTTAATAACAAATATTATTCGCTGATAGCGTGTATTGAATGATACAAAATTAGGAATAATAGAAGATAAATTATCTTGATAAGATATATTTTCAAAAATATAAATCGCTGGTTTGTTGATTTCTGTAACAGATTGTGGAACGGGAGATGCAATAGCAACATGATCTTTTATTTTTAATGGAACAGCTACGTGCGATGGATATATAAAAATGGTTTTTATAGACTTATCAGTATAATCAATAAGAGTCCCTTCAGCTTCGTGCGCTCTTGCCAATGAATGCGTTAACAGTTGTACCTCTTGCGCAACATCTAATGCTTTAAACACTCCAATAGAAGGTATCCGAACAAACGGTTGATTGTAATCAAGAAAGTCTTTTATTGTCATACCCTCAATGATCTCAGCTATTGAATCTTTCATCAAAAGATTAATCGCCTCTTGATCGCCAACAATATCAGCCGCATCACATATCAATGCCTCTAGCTTCTTAAAAAAAGAAGTAAACCTCATGGTATTCTCTCTATAATATACAACCGATTCATTAACTCCCGCAGCTGAAACAATAAAATTCACATTTAATAGAGCCAGCTCTTGATTAACTAATATTTGATTAAAACCGCCAGCAAAACACGTTTCATAATGAAGATATGCTGTTTTTATACCTTGCTCAAAGAAAGCCATTAGTCCCATAAAATCTTGATTGTTCAATCCTGCAATATAGCCCGGCATCTTTGTTTGCAATGCTAATCCCTGCACTCGGGCTTGCTTAAGCTCGTCACGTAATTGTGCTAATTTTTTTTCTTGTTTAATCAATTCTTCTTCATTAAAACCTTCCTCTTTTATTGCATCAATACGAGCTTCTACTTTTTTAATCGATTGTGCTATGTTCTGTTCATCAACCTTTTTAACCTTAATTTTTTTCGAAGGTCCTCCATGTCCAGCAATATAAATATTCCACGTCATTTCTAGTGGACTTTCTTTTATGAACATCGATTTAAAATCGTCGATAATTGTGTCATAAGAAGGTTTGTGGTTTTCTATATGCCTTAATACCGTTGCAGGCAAAACATACTTTATTTTATCGAGATTTTCTAAATCAAATCCATGTTGTGCATTCGAGTATTGTTCTGGCATCAAAAGTACCAATCCTGCACGTTTATGAAAATAACAATCCCAACCACTCAGATTAGTATCCATAACTTTCTTAAAAAAATAAGAAGTGGAGTCTTTTCTACCTATAAAAGCATCCTTAACCACTTGTAAATTTTGCATCACTTGAGAATAATGCGTTTTCCAATAACAAAAATTATAGAGCAGATTTGTTGTCATGATAATAGGTGCAATTCTTTCATCCAGAGCATCCACAAAAATAGCTCCCAAAAAAGGGTTATAGCCGTTAGTTTTTTCAATCCCATCAGGATCGAACAAACAGATCAGATTATTGCATTTTTTCTTTGCCACACTTTTTGTATCACTCTGTGCAGCTACCACTGCTCCTGCAACAAACAACATACATATATACATCATTCTCTTCATTACCATTCTCCTTACTTGCAAATATCAATGAGTAAAGATTAAAAAAACTATCTGTATCAACCTCTTTTTCTACAAAAATACACTTTTCTTTTTACCGTCGTTTGCCATACCCATATCTCACTTCTTCATCTAGATTTTGTCCTGTTATGCGTAAATATACCTTTCTCGCTTGATTACGAACGGCATTCACTCCTTTACCCACAGCATCATTTACCGTGGATAGAGCGCTTTTAAATCGCTCAACAAACCCTGGCAATTTTGCAGAATTTATCACCTCTCGTTCTTGCACAGATAATTGCTTGTTTGCCAATTCATACTCTTGAGCAAGTAATGTTTTTATCTTTTCTATTCTTGCTTTACACGATACAAGCGTTGCATCATCTGGATCTTTTTCTGCACGCTGATTTACATATTCCAGTAACTTTGTTGCATTAACGCCCAATCGCTCAAGACGATTCATCCATGCAACGCCGGGAAGGCTTTCAGTTTTTACCATGAATGCCTTTTGCATCTTGAGTGCAACTTGCGAAGTAACGCGTTCAAGCTGTTTTGTTTTTTTCAACAACACAGTATATTTTGAAACACCTATCTTTTTTGATGAACGATCAATTGTTTTTTCAAAATATTCAACCATCGATGGTAATGTTATTTCTTTATTCTCTCTTGTAAGCTGCGCAATACCGCTCTTTCCAATTATCTTTTCACCCAATTGTGCAAGCTGTTCACTTGTAACAGGTTCACATTTTTCGTTCTTAAAGGCATCGAACAATTTGTCCATATTTTTTTGAAGCCGATTAACTCGCCGAGAAATTGAATAATCATTGCCCCTATAACTAAAAACAACATCAATAGAAATATCCACATAGGCGCGTGGATGGTATTGAAAACTTTCTGCCGGAGCAATCTGTATAATCAGATCTTTAATCTCTATAGGCTTATTACCTCCAACACCAAGCTTTAAATACTGACCATCTAAACAATGCAATTCTTTAATAACAAATATTATCCGCTGATAGCGCGTATTGAATGATACAAAATTGGGAATAATAGAAGATAAGCTATCTTGATAAAACATTTTTTCAAAAACATGGATGGTTGGTTTCTCTAACCCCACTAAGGTTTGCGGCGCTGGAGATGCAATAGCAACGTGATCTTTTATTTTTACTGGAACCGCCACATACGACGGATAGACAAAAAGAGTAACTATAGACTTATCACTATAATCAATAGCTGTCCCTTCGGCTTCATGTACTTTTGCCAATGAATGAGTTAATAGTTGTACCTTGTCTGCAATATCTAACGCTTTGAATATTCCGACTGATGGTATACGAACAAATGGTTGATTATAATCAAGATAACTTACATTGGTAACGCTTTCAACAATACTGGCAACCGCATCCTTTACTAGTGCATTAATAGACTCTTGATCTCCAACAATATCCGTTGCATCACACATTAATGCCTCTAACTTTCTAAAAAATGCAGTAAACTTCATCGGCTTATCTGAGTATGGAGAAACTGACTCATTAACCCCCAGTGTTGAAACAATAAAACTAACGTTTATCAGCGAAAGTTCCTGATTAAGTAATGTCAGATTAGAACCCCCTGCAAAACATGTTTCATAATGAAGATACGATGTTTTTATGCCATGCTCAAAAAAATCCATAAGTCGAATAAAATCTTGATCCTTCAATCCCGCAATACCACTAGATAATTTCTTTTGCCATAATAACCCCCCAGAACGAGCCTGCTTGAGTTGACGAAGCAACTTGGTCAACTTTTTTTCTTCTCTGGTTAAGTCTTCTTCGTTAACATCTCCCCTTTTAATTGCCCTAATGCGGGCTTCTACTTGCTTGATCGCTTTAACGATAATGCTTTCATCAACCTTTTTAGTTTTAGTCTCTAATGTAGGCCCTCCGTGTCCCAGCATAAAAACATTCCATACTAACTGCGGTGAAAGATCCGCAGCAAATTTTATAAAAATTGATTCAAAATCATCGATAATTTTATTGTATGCAGGCGGATGATTGTTTATATACTCCAATATTGTTGAAGGCGACACATTGTTTATTTTATGGAGATTATCTGGATTAAAGCCACATTGCACTATTGGACTTTCTCTATCAGAACTTTTATCCATAGCATGTGTTTCGATATATTTTTTTGGTATCAAAAGCACAAGTCCTGCCCGTTTATGAAAGTAACATTCCCATCCAGCAAGATCTGTACCTACTAATTTTTTTATAAAATAAGGATATTGTAATAAAAATCTTCCCATTACTTCAAGACGATGTGTTTTCCAATAGCAAAAATTTTCTACTAAATTTGTTGTCAGCATAATGGGCGCAACTTTTTCATTCAGAGCATCTAGAAAATCGAGTGCCAAAGCAATATTAGAACGAGCTGTCTCCGCTTGACCAGGATCAAAGAGACAGATGAGATTATTGCATTTTTTCCTTGCCATACTTTTTGTATCTCCCTGTGCAGTTATCATTTTTCCCGCAACAAACAACATGCACATCGCTATCACATACATCATTCTCTTCATTACCATTCTCCTTATCCTGCAAATATCATCAAAAAAACAAAAACCCCATACTGTTGAATCCAAATATTTTTACTTATTCAGATATACAACAAATATGGGATCTTTTAGCAATCAAACAATCAAAAAATCTATCTTAAACGCACGCCATTTTTTACTGTCTCAGGGAACTGAACCAGTTGCACTTTACCATGTTCATCTTCTGCAACAAGCATCATTCCTTGTGATTCTGTACCAGCCATTTTGCGTGGTTTTAAGTTAGTGATAAATAATCCGCGTTTACCAACTAATTCAGCAGGTTCGTATGATTTTCTGATTCCTGCCAAAATAGTACGCTTGCCTTTGTCACCAAGATCAACGGTCATTTGCACCAATTTATCTGAACCGTCAACTTCGGTGCACGCTTCAATAGTACCAGTGTGTAATTCAACTTTTGCAACATCATCAATAGTTATGTAGCTTGGTTCAACTTGTGCTGCTTGTTCCATCTGTTTTCCTTCCTCTATAACTTCTCGTACAGGCTTTTCGAACAATGTTGGAATTTTTCGCAACATAAAATGCTTATTCCAACCATTTAAGTCTAAATTTTCAAGTATATGATCTTCATGTTGGAGTGGTGTGCCAAGGCTTGCAAGCAATTCTTCCATTTTTTGTGGCATTACTGGCGATAATAAAATTGCTATTGTGCGTAAACTATGACACGTAGCAGAAAGAATTTCTTTAAACAATGCTGAGTCAGCCTTAGCAACTTTCCACGGCTCCTGACCATGAAAATATGCGTTTGTTGCGTGAATAAATTTCCACAACCGCGCAAGCGCATGATGAAACATATAATCATCCATATGGGAAGAAAATTCCTGCAATGTATTCCAGCTTTCATCACGCAAATCAAGTGATGCAGGACTCCATATTGTGGATGGATCAACAGACAATACACCATGTTTTTCTGCCAATGCAACCATACGATTAAGTAAATTACCCAAATCATTTGCTAGATCGGATTCAATTCTATTTTCAACATCAGCAATGCTAAAATCACCATCTTGATTGATCGCAATTTGCCGTAATAAATAATACCTGATTGGTTCTGCACCATATTTTTTTTCTAATTCAACCGGATCAATAACATTGCCCAAAGATTTGGACATTTTTTGTTTGTCTACTTTAATCCATCCGTGTACTAATAATTTTTTTGGCAATGGCAAATCTGCCGCCATCAACAATGCTGGCCAATAGACCGCATGGAATCTGATAATATCTTTGCCCAATATTTGCACATCAGCTGGCCACCATTTTGCAAACTCATCTTGCTTGTCTTGTTGACCATATCCAACACCAGTGATGTAATTTGATAAGGCTTCTACCCACACATACACGGTGTGTAATGGATCATTCGGGAATGGCACACCCCAGGTAACGGTAGTACGCGACATACTCAAGTCTTTTAACCCGGATTTTACAAAACTGATAACTTCATGCGCACGCTCTTTTGGCACAATAAAATCAGGATTTTCTTCGTAAAATGCAAGCAACTTATCACCAAAAGCAGATAATTTAAAGAAATAACTTTCTTCAGAAATAATGTGCGTATCACGCCCACAAGTGGGACACTGCGGCGCTTTTTCGTGTTGATTTTCATCAGTAATTTCAGTAACAAATGTTTCACACGGGGTGCAATACCATCCCTTATACACTGATTTATAAATATAGCCTTTATCCATCAATATCATAACAAGATGCTGCGCACCTTTTACGTGATACTCATCCGTAGTACGCATAAATTTACTATAGTTGATATCGTACAATTGCCACGCTTTTTTATAATCAGGAATAAAACTATCAACAAAATCTTTTGGCGATTTTTGCGCTTGTTCGGCGGCTTGTGCTATTTTTTGGCCATGCTCATCAGTTCCTGTTAAAAAGAACACATCTTTGCCTTGTAATTTATTCCAACGAGCAATCACATCAGCAAGTAATGTTGAATACAGTGAGCCAAGATGCGGCTTTGCCGTAACGTAATAAATGGGGGTTGTTACATAAAATTTGTTTTTTTGTTCCATACTTAAATCTTTCCTATGCGCTCATCCTGAACCTGCTTTGCCCCATGTTCCGATTCTCTTCACACGGGGACCCCGGCGTAGAAAAACGAAGCTGGGGATAAATCAAGCGCGCTTTATTCTTCAACAAGTTCAGAATGAGCGCGAAGAGCAAACAGATTAGAAAAGAGCTAAAGCTAATGTTGTACTATAAAAAAGAGTACGCTTAGCCGCAATTATTGTCAAAAAAACAAAGCGGGATACGGCGTTTTCAGCCATATCCCGCACTTTAAAAACGTATTACTACTGTCTTATCCTGCTATACAACAGGTACACGAGTGAACCTCGTATAATAACGCATATATACTCTTCAACCAGGTAACGATATCGGCATCATCAATGCTATTAACAACATCCACTATGCTACCAAATTGACATAATGGAATATCAAGCACTGATCCACCAAGGTCACCAAGACGAGTGTCAATAACAGAACAACATTCTGTAGACTGATCTATTACTGAAATAAGTAACGTCTCGGTAAGTGAACAGCAGTCAGCTGATTGATCGATCACTGATTCAACCAAATCTTCAACATTTTCTATTTTACGAACCATTCTTTTGCAACATTTTCTTGCTTCTTCGCCTTGGCACTGTAAACGATTGTTCACCATGCAGCAGCATTTTTGCAATGCACATAGTTGTGCATTAATACGGCATGAATCAATTGCTTCGCAGTCAGCTGGACCACAAGGACCACACGGATCAACCAATTCTTCACGCGGTGCACGTGAAGAATCAGTAGGTGTTGTATCAAGTTCGTCTTCTTTAGCAAGTATTGCAGCCAGTGCAAGAGCTGCTGCAGCTGCTTCTGCTATTGATATTTTCAACAACCCTTGTTGACACACAGCACAACGCGCACGGTTTTCACCTTGGCAACCAAGACTATCTGGCATAGCGCAGAATTCACAACACGCTTGGACCATGTCTGTTGCAGGATCTAATCCAAGTTTTGCAGCAGATCTGCCTTGAGCTATTGCTGCCGCCATTTCATCTCTTGTGGTTCTTGCTTGTTGGCATGGTTTACATTTTGCTGGATCTGAATCAGCATTTGCCACTGCTTGATTTCTTTTCTTCAATTGAGTTGGCAAACCTTTTGCAATAAGCCCTAGGGGAGCTATCATTCCAGCAGTAATTACTGCCACAAGAGCCATCTTTTTATACTGAGTTATCATTGCTTTCATTCTTATTCCTTTTCTCAAAAAAATAAATTTTTTAGAAGTATATCGCTAAACCAATATGGCCTTCGCTTTCTTTCATAGCATGTCTACCAGAAACAATTTGTGTTCCTCCACCAAACAGTTCAAAGTAATGGCAGCGGTAGAATATTTGACCACGCAATTTGTTGGTCAATGTATTGGTATTGTGCTCATAAATATCAAGACTCAATGGTTGATCTGGACGACCTAATAAATCTGTTGCAAATGGATGATCACATGGAGGACAGTTAAATTCTACTTTATCATTACCCTTAGCAAACAATTCATAACCAAGCACAAATCCAAGATCTGGATTATGTGGATGGAAGAAAGTAAAATCAGTACGTAGAACAAAATAATTCCATGAAACATTCACATCAATTTCTGGTCCGATGTTAAGAACTGTTGCACCGGCAAATGGAGCTGCACGTTTTTCAGTACGTTTGCATGCATGGAAGAATGATGGACGAATTTCAAACGCAAACCATGGGCGAGGTTTCCAACCACCATCTATAGCAAGTTTAATTTCAACGTGACCATTGTTACCAGTTGGTTGGTAATAAATTCGCTTAGCACTTGGCGTTCTTTTAGCTGTTGGGAACTGAACACCAAACAGACCATCAACAAACCAGTCATCATAATGACCAATACCACCGTATACTTCTGCAAATAAATCACCAACACCAACAATGCGTTCATATGCAAGCAAATTAATGCCATTGTCTAAAAAGAATGTTGAAGCAGGCTCAGATATTAAAAGATCACCATCAATAATTGCGCGTACTTGTGTCAAAATCGTTTGCGCATCAGTGGTAAGCGTACCATCGGCATTTGCGCGTGGCACTAGAAACAGTGTACCTTGAGCAGCTCTATCTTCTCTCAAGTTACCAGCATAATCAACACCAGTTTGCATAAAATAGGTTTGACCATCAATACCTTGCCCATCAGGACCAAGCACTTGACCTACTTCACCAGGCGTTCTTCTGAATGGAGGAAGAATAGCAGCTCCATCATCACTTTTTCTCACATATGCAGCCGGATTGTTAATGGTTTGATCTGATGTAGTACCAGTAATCAATTCACCAACAACTGCCACTATGCCTCCAGCAAGAGGATTATAACGCACCACAGGAACTGGTGTTACAACTTGACTTGGAGTAGTAACAGAATTAAACACTAATGTACTCAAGAAATCATATCGCATAGCATATTCAATTTGATCAGGATCAGCACCTTCATCAGCATTGACAATACGCGTTATGAAAACATCGTCCAATCCTTCTTCAAGCTCAATGCTTGTATCTTGCTCAATTTCAATGATTTTATATGGAATATATGCTCTGGCACCAATGTGGAACCTATCATCTTGACCAACAAAACGCTCAAAATCAATACCAATATGAGCACCTACTTCATTATAATCAAAAACAGGTCTAATACGCGCGAATGCTAAAAAGGGATTCACACTATTTACCAATTCTTGGGCAGGAGAAAGAGGTCCGGCGAATGTTCCACCAGCAAATACATCTTCACCGCGGAACACATCTTTACCAAAAAATAGTTGCGATAATGATGTTGTATCACGAGTTACTTTGTCAGAACAGGGATTACATGAAGCAAATGCTTGACTTGCAACACGCGTATAGCCAGCACCCCAGATATGAATATTCCAATCGTTGTGTGTTTTTGCACTTGGCATCTGATCATACCACCATGCTTGATCAGCTGGTGCAAGCATCCAATGCATATATCCACGATCTTCCAAACTTAAAGGAGATCTGAATTGAAATGTCGCATGAAGTGCCGCCCCACCGCATAATGCGCTCAAGAGCACAATACTTTTTAAGGTTTTCTTCATTAATTTCCTTTTATTTATTACGTCCATACCAACTACCTTTTTTTAATTGCATGCTTGTGATAGTGAGATGGGTGCTCTCACACCCATCCTCTTTTATTGTTAGTCTTCTATATTTGTGGCTGTTAATACTTCACCCAAAGTTGGATCAATATTTACAAATACTGCTGCAGTATCGATTGCATTTCTGCGTTTAGAATCTTCTTCACCTGGACCAAACAGATCATACAACGCTCCACGAACAATAACTCCGTTGATTACAGCACCAAGACGGGCACCATCAAATTCTGGTCTAAAGCTATCGCCGTGACTTGCAGCATTCGCTCTTCCAATAGTATTGTCACGATCCATTTCTAATAATGCATCATGCGTTTTAAAGTAATCAAAGAACGCTGCACCCGTTAAGCCTTCTGTATCAACATTATCTGTTTGCAATAAGGTCGATGCCATAATACTAGCGCTCAAGCGTGCTGTAATAACACCATCTTGATCAAGAACAATCGGATGAATACCAGTTGTTCCTGTTTCAACCAACACAATATTACCACCACCAGAAACATTAAAGTCTGATGTTCTTTCAAGTGTAGGATCAATATTTTCATCAGGCAATTGGAAGGTCAGATCGAATTCCATTCCGGTATTGTTTCCAACAGCTATCAACGAAGCATTTGTATCATCACCAGAGAAAATACGATCATGTTCAAAACGACCATTGAGGAAGTTGAAAGTAATTTTTTCAACATTGTTCAATGTATTAACAATGTTTGCGTTTGGTGTAAAATCTACCGAACAAACTCTTGCTCGTAATACTTCATCACAACATCCATCAAAGCGTTCAACGCCAACACCAAGACCAAGGAATCCGCGACTACCAATAGTAAAGTTAGCGTTTTCACCATCAAGCGTTAGCGTAAAGTTAACACTATGATTTTCTCCAAGATCATCAACGTTACCAATTTGAAGGACGCCGCCTTCATTATAGTTGAAGTGTCCAATCGCAAACACACCATTATCAGCAATGTTTAACGTAATGTTAGTTGTTGGAATTTCACAGGTAGGGGTACTAATTGTTTCGATACCCACAAACGCATTGAACGGTAATAAGCCTTGGGCATTATCAACCAATTCAATTGTTCCACCACCAATAATTCTCACACGGAATTCATCTGTGTTATGCAGACCCGCTCCAAAACTAGTTAATGAAGAAAGTGGATTATGAACATCTGCTGCATTAACTGTTGTAATTGGAAGTGTCGAATCATGCGCACCATGAGCAATTGCATCAAAGAAATCTTGCGCATTCACTGCTGATTCAAACAGTAGTATTGCATTGCCACCAAAGCGCAATGTTCCAGCCCCTGTAATAATCTTAGCACCTGGTTCAACAACTAAAGTCAAGTCTCCCATGAATGCAACAATGTCCGTTACATCAGTAAATGATGCCAAGTTAAGAGTTGCTGTTGATTTAAGACGAATTTCACGCGGTACTGCACTATAAAGTTGTAATGAATCACATGATTCAAAGTTAGGTCCTTTTACAAATGCACAGGTATTATTAATAATCAAATCTTCATTGACAACAACTTGACCTGAACCATCAGCAATGATAGTTACACCATTAAGACCGAGTGTTGTTGTAGCATCAAGACCAATACGACCACCATTTCTCAGAACAACTACCGCTACAGGAGCCTCTGCACCACAACCACTTGGTAAGAATGTTAATCGACGAACATAACCGCCATCAATCAAGAACTGCGCAGGATCACCAATACGAGTTCCACGAAGTTGTAAATCGTCAACTTCACCTTGAATTGTTGGTAGGCCTGTGACATTTGCCTCAGTCACTACTGGACATACGCATGAAGCAAGACAACAATTAAATGGAACAAAATCAGGACAATCTTTATGAGCAAGTATCCAATTAAGTATAAATACTGATAACGATTGATCTGGACCAACAATTATTTGATCATCAGGATCTGCTAGATCAATATCCCATGTTGTAATACCTGCACCATCACAGAAGAATACTTGATCTGCTGGAAGATCAACAATGCCATTGTGACTCTTAATAACCATCACACATATGCTAGCGATGTATCCTGGTTCAATGCTAAATTTACCATTTAAATCAACAAATATAGCATTTTTACCCGAGGTAATACTTCTTGCAACAGTTGCTGCTCCACCGCGTGTTTCAAATGAGAATACGCTGCCCGCAATGCGCAACCATGGGTTAGTATCTATGTTAAATCCAGTTGTATCAGCATTCACGCCAACAGAAATATTACTGCTTCCACCCAAGAAGATGGTATGAATGGAAGTACTTCCATCATTAACAGAATTGTTAATTGTATCATCATTTTCGGCAGTTAAAAGATCCAATGTTTGATTGCCATTAGGATCAAGCGGATTAAGAAGAGATATTATAGCTTCATCTTGTTCCATAATATCTAAGTGTGCATCTGCATCAATACGAGAACATCCGTCAGCTGCCGTTGATCCAATTCGTGTACCAAGAATCATTTGACGACCTGTACCATTATCAACACATGCACCATTTGAGAAGAACGTAAAGTCAGAAAGATTTGCACGCAGCACACCAAGATCATCAACGTAATTTGGTACTACCAAATCAAATCCTGTTAATGCTATATCTGTATGCACTTCAAGAGACGCATTGATAAAGCGTATGCTCGGGCGTATATCAGAGCCTAACAACCTAAATGTTTCACCACCAATATATGCTGGTTCTGATCTAAGATCGTTATTTGGACAAATATGATGGCATTCATCAGTATGATTTAATGCTGTATTGTTTAAATCCATTCTGTTGTTAATCAAAAATGCACCACAGTTGTACATTAACAACTCATTATCTTCTGTATTGAATGTACGGAGTGGGAAATTGGTTTCCCCTGTTCCGACAAAAAGCGATCCTCCTGTTGGGAATACTTCAAGAGAAAGCAATTCAATCTTGCTTCTAATGCAACCACAATCAGTAGGTAGTCCATTAACATTCAACTCACCTTCAAGATCAAACACAATATTACCAACACCATGTGTTTTGTTGGCAGCATCTACTGTAAATGGATCAACATCAAATTCATCACGAATTGAACCATCTTCACCAATACCAGATCTTAAGAAGAATGCTGATTCGTCTCCAAACATTATTTCTGCAGGAGTTGATTGTGGATCAAGATTACCATCAACGATAAATGCTGACGGGTTACGCATTTTAAGCAATTTACTTACAGGACATCCACTGCGAATAGTAGCACAAGGAAGCTGATTAAGCGCAAGCGCAACAAAATCAACATACGCCTGAGCATCTACAAACATTGTACCATTTGCACCAAGAACAACACCATATCGTTTTCCAGAGAATGTTCCACGATACGTATTAAGATCTTCGCGAGCATGGTGATCTAAGAAAGGATCAACTAATAGTTCAGATATTGTTTCATTTTTGTCTAATACAAGTAATCCGGCTGCGATGAAAGATCCCAAACTATTAAATGTTCTCCAGATTGCATCGTTACCAGCTGGAATGTTAAGCTTGATGTCAGCAGTTGTGATACACCCACCTCTTTTTTGACAGGTGTAATGACCAGCGGCTACAAACGCACCTTTATTTTGAACTTCTAAAATCATACGCCCAAGACCATCAATTGCAGGATCAAACTGGATATAACCAGAATCTTGACCTACACCAATTTTACGTGAAGACAAGAAACTCAATCTTGATTTAGGACCTACAACAATGCGTTTGTTTTTGAAACAAGCACGCGCAGCATTTTCTAATGAAACAAAACTTAATGTCGGTCTTTCCGTACTATTTTCGTTGCAACCGTTTCCTGGTGAGCAATACTCTTCACAAGAATATTCATCATTACTATGAAATAATCCACCGGTTGCGTATTCATCGCACGGACTTAGTGGAGCATATTCATCGCAACAATATTCATCAGTTGGCGCGTTAACACCGCCATACATCAAGACATAGTAGAGAGCTCCACCAGAGCAATCCTGAGAAGTAAGTTCAAATACTTTTCCATCTCCAATTGCAACTTCAACTGTACCAGGACCACTTTGAACAATCAAAAGATCATCACCTGTAATTGGAGAAGATCCCACAAATGTAAGGTCGTGATCAAGTTCAAAACGAATTTTTCTGCCTTCAGCAGCTACTAAATAAAGTTGCGACTCACCAGCCCAGTGACCACTCAACACAACATCTCTTGTCAGTGTAACAGTCACGTCTTTATGAATCGCTTCAATCTTTGTTCCGCCCAGAGCGAGCAAAACATCATCTTTAATGACAAGATTTTCATCGATTACGTCATTTGTAGACGTTCCCCTCCATATCACATCAGCCGATACAGTAGAGGAAATTAAAGATATCGCAAAAAGAGCTAATCGATAGCGAGAAAAGCACCTTTTCATATACTCACCCTTTTTTTTATAAAACTACTACTTCACTACTAGCCAAAGATCCATCGTTCTTAAAATATAGAATCTCCTCCTAACACGCATACCCCGATTATTTTATAATGTCAACTTTTGGGGTAATAAAAACGACAATTAGCAACACTCAAGATATTACGATTTGAGGGTAATAAGGACATCATTGAGAATGTCTGTTGAGACAACATTTTTAAAGAAGTTAATATTTTTGAAAAGCTCTTGTGTTGGCTTAGTTAACCTTGCAAATCGATCATCATATTCAACTTCTACTTTGACGGCGGGGAAAAAATCAAGTTTATCTACATATTTTTTTACAACATCACGACTAAACAGATAATTTAAGAAAGGATAAATCAAGTCATCCTTTTGTGTTGCAGCAGTTATAGCAAACGAATCAATCACTACAAACGCTCCTTCCTTGGGAACAAGGAAATCGATATATTCAAAACGGCGCATGATTTTTAAAAAATCACCGAACCACGAAACAACAACTGGCACCGCTCCCGACGCTAGTACATATTCCGGCCGTGAATCAGTATAAATTTCGACATGTTTCTTTTGTTGTAACAGCAATGATTTAATCTGTCCAATTTCGTCATTACTAAGAGAGTCAAAACGGCCAAATAAATATAACGCTGCAATTGAAATAAGCTCACGAATATTTTCAACCGTACTAATACGTTGTGGCATAATTTTTTCATCAAAAATAAGACCCCAGGTTGATGGAGGAGTAGTCTCACCCCAATAGCGTCTATCAACACCAAGACCAAACAGTGACCAGTAAAAAGGAATCGTATAATCGTTGTTAGGATCAAAATAATGATTGCACAGTGCAGGGTATAAACTATCCCACACTTTTATTTTACTACGATCAAGTTTTTTAATTAATCCTTGTTGTATCATCAGCTCTGCCGCCCAATCAGAGGGCATAACTATATCATAGTCGTGATTATTGCTTGATTGTAACTTAACAAAAAGTTCTTCATTATTTTCAAAGTAACTCATGTTCACATGAATACCGGTTTCATTTTCAAAATCTGACAAAAATTCCTTATCAAGAACTTGTCCCCATACCAACACATTGATATGTTTTTTTGTATCAAAAGATTGCGTCAATTGCCCTGCGTATAAAAACAGTACAATCACTGTCATCCAAAAACAAATGATTGCGCCCTTACTCAATAGATTCAATGATAGTTGTTTCACTTGTGTCCTCTTATTTTTTTTACTTGTACAAAGGAAAACAGAAGAACAAGAAAACTACTCACTATGAGCATAACGGTGGATAATGCATTTATCATTGGTGATGCACCTGTTCGAATGACTGCAAAAATATACAACGGTAATGTTTGAACTGATGCTCCTGCACAAAAAAAAGAAATAATAAAATCATCGAGCGAAATAATAAACACCAAAAGACCTGCCGCAACTAATGCTGGTGCGAGCAGTGGAAGTACTATATTGAAAAAAGTTTGTCGCTGCGTTGCACCAAGATCGTATGAGGCTTCTATTAAGTTTACATCCAACTCTACAAATCTACCGTACAAAATAGGAATCACGTATCCAAGACCAAGCAGTGTATGACCAACGATTAATGTTATTGTTCCGAGCGAAATTGAAAAAAAGGAAAATAAAGAAAGCAAGCCAACTGCCAAGACTATTTCTGGCATTGCTAAGCTACCATAAAACACCAACAACAAACGCCTCACAACAGAACGCGAACCAAAAAATATGAGCGTTGAACCGAGTGTTAAACTTAACACAACAGAAGCACTCGCTATTACTAATGAATTTTTAAGCGCATACCACACTTCTGTAGAAGCAAAGAGATCCGTATACCATGAGGTAGTAAATCCAACCCAACTGTGCGTATATGCATTATTGTTAAATGAAAATACAACTAAAACAAAAATGGGAATATACAAAAAAAGATAAAACGCTGCCACCAAAATAGGCATTACGTATGATGAAAAGCTTTTCATGACGCAACCTCTTTTTGCTCTTCCTGCAAGGGCACTTTGCACAACCAATTAAAGAGTAATGCACAGGTCAAAAGTACAAGGCCACTGATAATAGTAAATGCAGCACCCAACTGATCATCCCGTGCGACTAAGAAATAATGAGACACCAATGAGCCTACAAACATTTGTTGCCCTCCTCCAATAATTGAAGGAATTGCAAACTCACCAAATGCAGGAACGAATACTAAAAATATTCCTGTTTTAACCCCCGACATCGAAAGAGGAACGGTAATGCGTCTGAACGTTTGCCAATGAGTTGCGCCAAGATCCATTGAGGCTTCAAGAACATCATGCTGAACTTTTTCCAAAATGCTATACAAAGGCATCATCATGAAGGGTAAATAATAGTAAATCATCACCAAAAAAATCGCATAAATGTTATTAAGTAAGTGCAATGGCTCTTGAATAATACCAGCTTTCAGTAAAACAGTGTTAACCAATCCATTCTGATCGAGCACAAACACCCATGAATAAATTTGAATCAAAAAATTAGTCCAAAATGGTAAAGTGAGCAGAAATAATAAACTGTTTTTCCAACGAGGATTTACGCGCAACGCAAGAAAATATGCCACAGGATACGCGCATATCAAACAAAAAAATGTTACGCATGCTGCGATAAAAGCAGAACGGGCAATAATATAAAAATATGCTGTATTAATAAGAGCAGCATAATGAGACAAAGTTAGATCAAAAAATTTTGCACCTGAAAATCTCTGCAAACTTGTATACACCACAAGTAAAAGCGGCACATACAAAAATAAAATTTGCCACAAGACTGCAGGCGCGGTAAATATAAACGATGTGTTTTCAGAAATAAAATCTCTGACTTTTTTTTGTATTTTCATTTTTCAAGCAATACCACATTTTCTTTTTGCCAGTATAGAAACACATGATCATCATAATCAATAACTTCTTGTGGGAAGTGTTCTTCGTTCTGCTCAAAGACCTGAATCACTTCACCATTTTCTAATCGAACATTATATTGAGTTGAACGCCCATGGTAAACAATTGATTGTACAACAGCTTGCAAAGCATTAGAAAAACCTGTCATCGGCGTTTTGCTGATATCAATTTTT
>Ga0105240_10004550_pt1 | contig 21050 bp, 21 predicted proteins | sample KBSC54metaG_FD_80426 | JGI IMG/M metagenome (GOLD analysis project Ga0105240, IMG submission 80426) | Corn rhizosphere microbial communities from Kellogg Biological Station, Michigan, USA - KBS C5-4 metaG | ecosystem: Host-associated > Plants > Roots > Rhizosphere > Soil | place: Michigan, USA... | reverse complement strand
AGCTTTTCGAGGATGGGGCGAGCTCGCTCGAACACCTCCGGTTTTCCGCCGCACATCAGGTACAGGGAACCTTGCCGTGCCTGGGTAATGCTCGAGGCCATGCATGCTTCCAGCGCTTGCGCTCCGACCTTGTCGACTTTCTTTTCCACCCAGACGTGGACCTCGGGGGTGATCGTGGCACAATTGATAAAGAGCTTGCCCCGAGCGCGGCTAAGCAAGCCGCCCGTAAAGACCTGCTTCATGGCCTTGTCGTCCGTTACGACCGTGAGGATCACCTCCGACAGTTTCGTCACTTGCTTCAGGTCCTCCGCGGCTTGGGCGCCTAGTTCCTGAGCGAGGGTTTGCGCTGCTCCGGTATTCACGTCATACACGGCGGCGATTTCATAACCACATTCCTTCAGGCGCCGCGCCATATTCGAGCCCATCCGGCCGACGCCGACAAATCCAATCTTTTCAGGCATGTTCTTAATTGGTTTGAGCTGACTTTAGGCGATAGTATGCTCGGTTCCAAGCGGCGGCAACCTCAATGCTCCGCCACCGGGAACAGTTGTGTCCAAACAAAGCGCAGGTCTGCTGATGTTCAGGATCGCCGGAGGTGAATTGGAGTTTCTCCTTGTGCATCCGGGGGGGCCGTTCTGGCGAGGCAAGGACGCGGGCGCGTGGACGATCCCCAAGGGAGAGGTGCAAGATGGAGAAGACCCGTTCCAAGCGGCTCAACGCGAATTTCGTGAGGAACTCGGATTTTCCGCACAAGGACCGTTCGTCCTGCTCACTCCGGTGAAACAGAAAGCCGGCAAGCTCGTCCACGCTTGGGCTTTCGAAGGGGACGTGGATACCGCCACGTGCCGGAGCAACGTTTTTAGGCTGGAATGGCCACCCCGATCTGGAACATTCCGGGAGTTTCCGGAGGTCGACCAGGTCGCCTTTTTTGGTTTTGGGGAGGCGAGGCGAAAAATCAACCCGGCCCAGGTCGCTTTTCTTACCGAGTTAAAAACATGCGCGCATCAAGGGGGTGAGCGGCCTGAGGATTAAGCCAACTCCATGAGCGAGGGTCATGCGTCCAGCGCACCCGAGTGTTCTCGTTTTACATTTCGAGTGAGTTGAGCAAGGCTGGCAGCCGGAATTATGCAGATAGAGAATGAACCAGTTGCGCCGGGGGCCTTGTGGTCACCTGACTCCTGGCAAGCCAAGCCCGCCAGCCAGCAACCCGTCTACCCCGATCCCGCGGCTTTGCAGCGCACCCTTCAACAGTTGGCGAAGCTGCCTCCCCTGGTCACGAGTTGGGAAATCGAAAATCTCAAGACGCAACTGGCGGAAGCGACCCGCGGTGAGCGTTTCCTGCTCCAGGGCGGCGACTGCTCCGAGAGTTTTGCCGATTGCGAATCGGCGGCCATTGCCAGCAAGCTCAAAATCCTGCTGCAAATGAGCCTCGTCCTCGTGCAGGGTGGCAAAAAGCGGGTCATCCGGCTGGGGCGCTTTGCGGGCCAGTACGCCAAGCCGCGCTCAGCGGACAACGAAACGCGCGAGGGTATAACGCTGCCCAGCTTTCGCGGCGACATGATCAACCGCAGCAGCTTTTCATTGGTGGACCGCACGCCCGATCCTGAATTGCTGCTCCGGGCTTACGAACGCTCTGGTCTCACCGTTAACTTTATTCGGGCGCTGATCGAGGGTGGATTTGCCGACCTGCATCATCCCGAGTACTGGGAGTTGGGCTTCGTGGCCAACTCACCCCACGCCGCCGACTACATGCGCATGGTGCAGAGCATTGGCGATTCGCTCCGGTTCATGGAGACGCTCACCGGTTGTGTGCTGGCGGATATCAACCGGGTGGACTTCTTCACGAGCCACGAGGGCTTGCAACTCTATTATGAACAGGCCCAAACCCGGCAGGTCCCGCGCCGCAGTGGGTGGTACAATCTATCGACCCACTTCCCCTGGATAGGCGAGCGCACGCGCGCTTTGGACGGCGCGCACGTGGAATACTTCCGGGGTATCGCCAACCCGGTGGGCGTCAAAATTGGCCCTTCGGTTACTGCCGCCGAAGCTCTCCAACTTCATGAGATTCTGAACCCCGGCAACGAAGCCGGGCGGCTGACCTTCATTCTCCGCTTCGGAGCCGGGTGCGTCGAAAAGTGTCTGCCGCCGTTGGCCGAGGCGCTCCGCCGCAAAGGAAAACACGTTTTGTGGTGCAGCGACCCCATGCACGGTAATACCGAGGCCACCAGGAGTGGGATTAAAACGCGGCGCTTTGAAAATATCCTGGCCGAGCTGGAGCAGTGCTACTCCATCCTCAAGCAATGCGGCGCCCACCTGGGGGGCGTTCACTTCGAGTTGACGGGGGATAACGTGACGGAATGCGTGGGTGGCGCCAGCGGGGTCACTGAAGCCGACCTGGAGCGCGCCTATCGCACCCAGCTCGATCCCCGGCTCAATTACGAACAAGCGATGGAAATGGCACTGCGGTTGGCGAGGCTCATGTCACAGAACGGCCGCTGAGGGATGACGAAAATGTATCAAGAATGCCTCCAGGTAATGCGCCGGGCCACCCCTGCCGAAGGCGTGGGACGGATTGAGGTCAGTGGCCTTGCTTCTGGGGAACCCTCCAAAGCACAACGCCGATTTCGCGAGGCGGCATCCAGCTCCTGGCTTTCCCTCCTGGTGGTGGTGATCTCGCTGGCAGTGGCAGCGAGCTCCTCCGCCAAAAGCGCGTTGCCCAACATTGTCATCATTCTTACCGATGACCAGGGCTATGCCGATGTGGGCGTCTTCGGAGCCAAAGGCTTTCAGACCCCGAATCTTGACCGCCTGGCGAAACAGGGCTGTATTTTCCGCAACTTCCACGTCGCTCAACCCGTTTGCTCGGCATCGCGGGCAGGGTTATTGACCGGTTGTTATCCGAACCGGATCGGCATCCAAGGGGCCTTGGGCCCTCGCTCCAAGGTGGGCATTAGTACGAACGAAATGACTATGGCCGAGCTCCTCAAGCAGCGGGGCTACGCTACGGGGATTTTCGGCAAATGGCATCTGGGGGATTCGCAGCCCTTTCTGCCCTTGCAACACGGGTTTGATGAGTATTTTGGGCTCCCTTACTCGAACGATATGTGGCCGCTTCATCCGGACTTTGCCGGCCTCCCGGCCACGGACCCGAAGAAGAAGCGCGGCTATCCGGACCTGGTGATGTTTGATGGGAACACCATCGCTATTCCTCAAGTCACACACGAGGAGCAGAACCAGTTGACGACCTGGTATACCGAGCACGCCGTGCGCTTCATCGAAAAGAACCGCGCTCATCCCTTTTTCCTTTATCTGGCCCACAATATGCCGCATGTGCCGTTGCACGTGAGTGACAAATTCCGCGGCAAAACGCCTCGCGGGCTTTATGGAGACGTCATCGAGGAGATCGATTGGTCGGTGGGACAGGTGATGGAGGTCCTCGCCCGCAACGGCCTGGAAGAGAACACGTGGGTAATCTTCACGTCAGATAACGGGCCCTGGCTCAGTTACGGCGACCACGCCGGTTCAGCTTATCCCTTGCGTGAAGGTAAAGGAACCTGCTGGGAGGGGGGCACCCGCGAGCCTTGCATCATGCGGTGGCCAGGCAAAATACCGGCGGGGGCGGACAGCCGCCAAATGCTCATGAGCATCGACCTGTTTCCCACCATCGCCCACCTTGTCAAAGCGCCGTTGCCGCAGCATCCCATTGATGGGCTTGATGTTTGGCCGATTATCGCTGGCCGGAAGAACGCCAGAAATCCTCATCGGGCGTATTGGTTCTATTATGAGGATAACCAGCTTCAGGCGACAGTTACGGGCGATGGCCGCTGGAAATTGCAGCTGCCTCATACCTACCGTACTCTGGCTGGCCGGCCAGGTGGTCAGGGCGGGGTGCCTGCTCCCTATGATCAACGGCAGCTCCAGCGCGCCGAACTTTACGACCTGGAGCAGGATGTCAGCGAAACGAGAGACGTGGCGGCGGCCCATGCCGATATCGCCAGCCGCCTCGAATTGGAAGCGGAACGAGCCCGCCAGGAATTGGGCGATGCACTGACGGGCAATCCGGGCAAGGCCAGGCGCGAGCCGGGGAGGTTAGCAGCCCCGGCGCAGCCTTGAAGGCGCAGGAGGTTTAGACAGAGTCGGGCTCAGCCTTCGAGGAGGTGCCCACATCGGAACAGACGCCCCGGGTCGAGGAGGCAAGAAAATCCAACATCGTTTTTGAAGGCCCGCCGGTAAATGACTCGCGAGCGGCCATTATGGCCCTGCGGAGGCTCACTCCTTGCCGAAAAAGCGCATGATAGAGCCGTCTAAGTTCCAAGCGATCGGCGGGCGTCAACCCGGCACGCCGCAGGCCGACCGTATTGAGTCCGCAGATCTTGTTATCCCCGCGCGCGATGGTGAAAGGAGGCAGGTCTTTGCTGACGGCTGCACCTCCTTGCATCAGGGCCAAGGTGCCAACCCGTACGAACTGATGGACCAGGCAGTTGCCGGAAATCAGGGCGTGGTCGCCGATGCGAACGTGGCCGCCAAGCAGCGCGCCATTTGCCATGATGACGAAATCCCCGAGCCGGCAATCGTGGCCCACATGACAATTGGCCATGAGAAAATTGTGGGATCCGACCAGGGTCTCCCCCTCTGGATTGGTCGAACGATGCACCGTCACCCCTTCCCGGAAAATATTGCGATCACCAATCCGCAATCGGCTGGGCGCGCCCTTGTATTTCAAATCTTGAGGGGCCTCGCCAACCACGGACCCCGCAAAAAAGGTGTTGTACGCCCCGATGCGGGTTACCCCGGTCAGATAGACGTGGGGACCAATGGTGCAATGGTTCCCGACCTCGACCCCTTCGTCGATGACGGCGTAGGGCCCGACGCGGACGGTAGGATCAAGCCGGGCTTTTGGGTGAATCACTGCGGTCGGATGAATCACGGCATTAACAGTGAGCCAACGGGAGCCGTTGCCAAGTCAAAAACCAAACCGCGACGGCTCTCAGCGGAAGTGTTTCCTCGAAACGCTCGGTGTGAGACGGGCTACCGCTTGCGTCTAAAATACTCAATGGTTTTGACCAGGCCGGCTTCAAGAGCAACTTCCGGTTGCCAACCCAGGAGTTTGCGGGCTTTGGCAATATCCGGCTTTCGCTGTTTGGGATCGTCCTGGGGCAACGGCTTATACCCAATGCGACTCCGGGAACCGGTGGCTCTGATGATGGCCTTCGCAAATTCCAGTACCGTCATTTCGGTCGGATTTCCGATGTTCACTGGCAGCCGATATTCGCTCATCATCAGCCGGAAAATGCCCTCAATGAGATCTGATACGTAGCAGAAGCTGCGGGTCTGCTGCCCTCGCCCAAATACCGTCAGTGGCTTATTATCGAGAGCCTGGCTGACGAATGCCGGGACCACCCGTCCATCATTCAGGCGCATCCGGGGCCCATAGGTGTTAAAGATACGAACAATGCGGGTTTCAAGCGCGTGCTCGTTGCGGTAAGCCATGGTGAGCGCTTCGGCAAAGCGCTTCGCTTCGTCATAGCATCCACGCGGTCCGATACAATTTACGTTTCCCCAGTACTCCTCGGGCTGCGGATGGACTAATGGATCGCCATAGATTTCCGAGGTTGAGGCCAAGAGAAAGCGCGCATTCTTGTTCTTCGCCAACCCCAGCGCTTTATGCGTCCCCAACGAGCCAACCTTCAGAGTTTGAATCGGCAGCTCCAAGTAATCGATCGGACTGGCAGGAGATGCGAAATGCCACACATAGTTCACCGGCACATCCAGGAAGATGAACTCGGTGACATCTTGTTGAATGAACTTGAAATTCGGGTTGCCGCCCAGGTGGGAAATATTTTCTACCGAGCCGGTGACGAAATTGTCGATGCCGATGACCTTATGGCCTCGAGCCAGCAGCAGATCGGTGAGGTGGGAGCCCAGAAAACCCGCGGCTCCAGTGACTACGCTCGTGGGTTGGTTCAACCGTTGTGCGGGTTTCTTTTTGGACATCATGACTAGAATGCCAGGTGCAAATTATCGCGAGGGAGAGGCATCCACCATCAGCACTCGGGACGCCTCGTGTAACGACTGGGCTTCAGCTCGATAAAAAGGATTCTCATCGTGCGCCGTTTCCAATTAACACGACCGGGACGGTCCGGAATAGAATTTTTACGTCCAGCCACAGCGACCAATTATCAATGTACTCCAGATCCAGCCGGACCCAGTCCTTGAATTCCTTTACGTCATTTCGGCCGCTGATCTGCCACAGGCAAGTCAGGCCGGGCTTAACGCTCAGGCGCCGTCGGTGGGCCAGGTCGTTAAAACGTTTCACTTCGTCCACCGGCAGCGGTCGAGGGCCCACCAGGCTCATCTCGCCGCGGAGCACGTTGTAGAATTGGGGCCACTCGTCGAAGCTGAACTTGCGAAGCACCTTGCCCAGCGGGGTGATTCTTGGGTCATTGGTTACCTTGAAAACCGGCCCGCTCATCTCGTTCATGGCCTCCAGCTCGCTCTTCAGTTGCTCGGCATTGGTCACCATCGTTCGGAATTTATAGAGGACGAACGGCTTGCCGTTTAAGCCGGACCGTTGCTGGCGGAAGAAGATGGGTCCGGGAGATGTCAGCTTCACCATCACCGAGCAAAGGAGCAATAGTGGCGAAAAAGCCACCAGGGCGACCACTGCGCCCACTCGATCGATGAGCTGCTTGACCACATTCTCCCATGATGCACCGGGCGCGGTTCGAAATACCAGGACAGGCTGCCCGTAAAAATCATCAAAGCTGGTCTGCGAGATCTGCGTCCGGAAGAAGTCGGCTACCAGCCAAACCTCCACGCCTTCCAATTCACAGGCTCGGATCGCATCCTCTACCTGGTCAAAAAAGGAACGTTTGGCGCTTACAATGACGCCGTTGACGGAATGTTCGTGCAGCGTTTCCACCAGCCGCTGAATGGAGATTTGATTGAGTTCCATTTCCGAGACAATATCGATGGTGCCACGCGATTTCATCCGCAGTTCGCTGCGGATGCGTGCCGTTTCATCAGGCGAGCCTACTAGGATGAAGCGCCGTTGATATTGTTCCTGTCCCACCCGGGTCCGGGACGCCACCTGGAGCACCTCCTCCTTGGCCAAGAGGAGGACGAAGCTCATGCACCCAAACCACACCGGCACCCAGCGGGCAATCCCGCTGTGAAACACAAACAAAGTCAGCACCAGGCCGAAGGATAAGACGGCGCAGGCCTTGAACAACTGCCAGGCAGTGACGGCGCGGGGGCACAGGACGGGGCGTTCGTAGAACCCTTGCGCTTCCAGCACTAAAGGCACCGCGGGGATGAGAATGAAATACAGCCACCGGTAGCTCTCGAACGACGCAACATGGTTTAGGTGGAAAGTTTGGATGATGATCTCATTGGCGCGGAAACCATAGGCGAGCCAGAAGCTAAGTGCAAACAGGGCGATATCCAGCACTTGCTGGATCTGCATGCGGATAAGTCGGTCGCGACGCAGCATGTTTTCGGCAATTAGGGAACTGGCTTATTCTCGAGAGGTCAAGCTCTGTCCGGAAGCCACGGGATACAGTTGAAAATCCGGAACCGAAGCGGCAATGAATTCCTTCATCCGCGCGAAGGTCGCTCCCTCCTGGCCCGGTGCGCAGGGGGAGAAGCAACTGATGTAAGCCCAGCGCTGCAACACGCCCGTGCGGATCAACTGCTCCGCCATAGACCACATTCGCCCCATGCCCGAAGCGCTGCCGTTAAGACGATCCGCCGCGACGTACCAGTAAACGTAAAGGGCTCGTTGGGACGTGCGGTTCCCGTTTTCGATCCGTGTGGCGATGAGCTCGATAATGGGCAGCTCATATGGTTGAGGCTTTTGAACCCGCACGCTCGTCTCCACCGTCTCATCGATTTCCCATCCCTGGCTCGTGAGGCAAAATTGCGGCTTATGCAGACTCGTTCGGTCGGCACCCATGAGCACCACTCTCAAGTCCACTAGCAAGCCATCGGGCGCCAGGTAGCGTCGGTACCCGAAGCTGGTGTCGGCGGGAAGGGTTTTGATCGTCACGTCGTCCGTGTCCATTAGCTGCGAGCGATAGTTCAACACCCGGTCGGGAAGTTCGGCCTCCAGTCGTATCGAATTCGCCACGGGGTGAGTCTTCACGCCCGGCAATCCAAGCTTCTGATGAACGCGGATTTCCGCCAGCAGCCCAACAGCGCCGCCCAGGAGAGCCAGAACGGTTAGGGACATGAGCCAAGCTTGTTTGTTCATGCTTGCTGCATCTCCGGTGTTCGGGGTGGGGTGGTTCCCGGTGATTTGCGCAGGTAATGTTCCAGAAGTAGCAACCCCACAAACGCGGGCACGTACGGCAGCAGGCTGAAAACACCGTAGGGCCCACCCTCGTGAACGCGGTTTCCGGTCTCCTGACCCCAGTTTTCCGCTGCGATGATAATCGCCAGCATGCGGAGCAAGTTTCCGAGCACGGCCAGCGGAAAGGCCGAACCGACCAGGATCAGCCGCTTCCATGGAGACCGGAACGAGACAAATCCCAGAACCACCGCGAGCACGACAATGGCGAACAAGCTGCGGATGCCGCTGCACGCAGCGGCAACCTCATACTGATAGCGGTTGCTCGGGTCCATGAGCACGTTACCGTTTTGGATAACGTCGATAGCGAGGATGAAATGTGAGATCACGGCGACAAGTTTTGTGACCAGCAGCCGCATGGGCACCGTGATGAGATCCGCCAAGGAGCCCATCGGGAGGCAAAAAGCCAACAGGAAGAAAGGAAAGAAACTCGCGCGCAGCCACGCCCATCCCCAGGCCATACCCATGAGCCCGTAGATGCCAAAGATCATCCCGAGGATTGAAATCCTGGGTTGTTGCACCACATATCCCACCAAATGCAGCGCCAGTGCTGCAGCCACCATCCCCAGGCCGGGCCACCAGGCCCTTAACTCTAAAGCCAGCAACTCCTCTCGTTTTAACCAGAAGAGAAAAAGCACCACCACGGGAACTAACAAACCATAAGCTCCATCCGCCTCAAGCAGATTCGCGCTGCCCCCCACGAACGCATAGTACGCCCACGAAATCAGCGACGGGGTCGAGATGTAGCCAAACGTCGAGTTGCCCCAAAAATGAAAGAGGCCCAGCCACAGGGTGAACATGGCTAGAAAAAACCCTTTGTTCGGCAGCCGCTGCCAACAACTCAAAAATTCAATTCGGAATTCCTCAAGAACTCCGTTGCTGGATTCGTTTTCCATGCGCTCGGACTCAGCCTAGGAATACACAAAGCAGGCCGGTTGCTCAAACAAATTCGAGCCAAAATACCCCCCCTTTCAGCAATTTACGAACCGGCCGTTAGACTCGTGCCCGTCAGGGCGGCTGGTTACCGGCTATTCGATTAACAGCGCAAACTCGGTGGGCTTGCTTTCCGAATTCAAACATTGCCGGAGATACGAGACAATCTGAGCCTCAAGGTCGCGGCAGCGCAGGCTCCAGCGTTGCGCCCCAGCAAGCCTCTTCACACAGCCGCGCAGCCCACGGAACCGCAGAACTCTCGGTTCCTGCTGAAGTTGCTGCCGCAATTCCTCGCGCAACCTGGGGAAAAAAGCCAATTCGCAACCGACCCCGGATTCATCTGCCAGCCGGCACAAGTCGGATTCCACAATCCCACCCCGCGGGTCGGTCGGCACCGGTGCGGCTGTTTCCAGCCGGAACCCCCGAAGCACCTTTTCCAGGGCGAACGCAAACTCCCCAACCGTGACGGTCTGGCGCTGGAGCTCGTGTCTAAAGTAGTGGAATACCGCTCGGGCGGCATGCCTGACAAACTCCTGATCGAACCAGTGCGCGGACTCACCCATAAGTTCGACGGAAATCATTTCCGCCGAAAAAGGCACACACTCACCTCCCGTGAATCGAAACAGCAGGCAATCCGTGGCTAATGCAATCATGGCTTCCCTCCCATTTTCTTAACCTCGTGGACAAAATCGGTCGCCTCCTGGAAGCGCCGGTACACACTGGCGAACCGGACGTAGGCAACTTCGTCAATTTGACGCAAGCCCTCCATGACCAGCCGGCCGATGACTTCGGCGGGAACCTCTCGTTCATGTTTATCGGTTATTTCGTTCACGATTCGTTCGGCCAAATCCTCCAGGATTTTCGGGCTGACCGGTCGTTTCTGGCAGGCCTTCTTGAGGCCGGAAACGAGTTTGTCTTTCGAGAAGTCCTCCCGCCGACCATCTCTTTTTACGACGACCAACCCCCCGCGTTCAACCTCCTCGTAGGTGGTGAATCGATAACCACATGAGAGGCACTGCCTTCGTCTGCGGATGGTGGCCCCCTCCCGTGACGCACGAGAGTCGATCACTTTGTCATCCTGACAACCGCATTTCGGGCAGCGCATGGGTCAATTATGCCACACCTTATAGTAGGTCGTCGATTCTAATATACAGCCTGTTGAGGAGTCAAGCGTGTCAGCGTTTTTGCCCTTATTTGGCCTTGCATCTGCCCTTTCCATGCATATGTTTAGCCCGCCTGGGCGCTGTGTGTACAGACGCCTGTTGAGGCTGAGAAAAAAAAGTTAACCAAGAACCTAACCGTAAACCTCGGGTAGTATCCGAGGCCAACCTCCGTTGCCCCTGCAACGTTTGGTCCGTTAGGCAATGGAGCTCGGAAAGCCCTCGTGCTGGCCAAGCCCCGACATTCGTTGAAAGGACGTAAGTTAGTTTAGTCTATTATGCTCACCATGGAAGAAGCCATGAAGCAAACGGGCACAATGCCCTTTGCGGCTGGCAGTATCGTCAAAGGCACCATCATCGAAGTCCGACCGAAGGAAGTTTTGGTGGACATCGGCTACAAAAGCGAAGGGGTGATTTCAGGCGGGGAGTTCGAAGACATCAAAGCGGTCAAGGTTGGGGATTCGGTTGACGTTTTGATCGAGAAGCTGGAGGACAAAGAAGGGATGGTAGTCCTCTCGAAGGAGAAGGCCGAATTCAAGAAGAATTGGGAACGGATTCTCACGATCTGCAATGAAGGGGGAACGATTGCCGGCAGGGTGAAGGCGATCGTCAAGGGCGGCCTGCTGGTCAATATCGGGGTGGAGGCGTTTTTGCCGGCTTCACAAATCGATGTTACTACCCCCAAGAACCTGGCCCAGTACGTGGGAAACACTTACGATTTCAAGGTCGTCAAAATCAATCAGGAGCGGCAAAACATCGTTCTATCTCGGCGCGAGCTGATTGAACAGGAACGGCTGGAACGCCGGCAGAAGCTTCTCTCCGAGATGACTCCGGGCGACATCCGTAAGGGAACGGTCAAGAATATCACTGATTTCGGCGCGTTCATCGATCTGAACGGGATCGACGGTCTGCTCCACATCACCGATATGAGCTGGGGGCGAATTGGGCATCCCTCCGAGTTGCTCAAGGTCGGCCAGGATATCGACGTAGTGGTTCTGGATATCAACCGTGAGAAGGAACGGGTGAGCCTGGGCCTCAAGCAGAAGTTAGCGAATCCGTGGGATAGCATCGAGCAGAAGTATCCCGTCGGCGCCAAGGTCAAAGGTAAGGTGGTGAACCTGGTTCCGTATGGGGCTTTCATCGAGCTCGAGCCGGGCGTCGAGGGTTTGGTTCACGTAACTGAACTTTCCTGGACGAAGCGCGTGGCCAAACCGTCGGACATGCTCAAACAAGAACAGGAGATCGAAGCCGTGGTTCTGGGCATCAACCGCGAGGAACAAAAAATCTCCCTTGGTCTCCGGCAACTGGAAACCAATCCGTGGGATCGGGCTCAGGAAAAGTATCCTCCCGGAACTCATGTCAAAGGCAAGATCCGGAACCTCACGAGCTACGGTGCCTTTATCGAACTCGAGGAAGGGCTGGATGGCATGATCCACGTTTCGGACATCTCCTGGACCCGCAAGATCAATCATCCTTCCGAAGTTTTGAAGAAGGGTGACGAAGTCGAAGCTGTGGTATTGGAGGTGGACAAATCTAATCAGCGCATCGCGGTTGGGCTGAAACAGCTCACTCAAGACCCGTGGGCGACCATTGACCAGCTATACAAAGTTGGTGACTTGGTGACGGGCAACGTGACCAAACTCGCAAGTTTTGGCGCCTTTGTAGGCTTGCAGCATGAAATCGACGGCCTTGTCCACATCTCCCAGATCAGCGAGGACCGTGTTGATAAGATCAAGAATGTGCTGAAAGTCGGGCAAGAGGTCACCGCCCGCGTCATTAAGATCGACAAGGCCGATCGGCGTATCGGCCTCTCGATTAAGGCAGCAAACTACTCGCCGGAGCAGTTGAAGGCCGAACAGGCTGTTTTGGATGCCCTCAAGCCCGGTGAAGACCTGGTGGCTCTGCAACATGCCTTCGACGCGGCTGACGAAGCTAAAGACAAGTGAGCTAGTAATCTAACGCAATTCATCACAGAGGCGGGCCGTCAACGGTCCGCCTCTTTTGCTTTAATCCAACGGGAAAGCCTTCAGCCTGGTTAGCTGGCAAAAGGCTCGGATCACAAAAAGCGGGTTGTTCCGCAGGTAGCGTTTCCAGAGCCGGCGTGGTTCGCACGCCAGACGGAAGAGCCATTCCAACCCGTTGCGTTGCATCCACAGGGGAGCCTGGCGTACTCGCCCGGTGTGGAAATCGAAGGCCGCTCCTACACCAATCAAAAGCGTGGCGTTGAGCTTCTGCCAGTGCTCGGCCATAAAGCGTTCTTGTTTCGGTGTGCTCAGTCCCACCCAAAAGATATCAGGCCTAAGAAGGTTCACCCGCGTGGCGAGCTCCGCTTCCTCCTGGGGCGTTAAAGGGCGAAAAGGCGGGGTCCACGTCCCGACGACATTCAGACCAGGGAATCGTTCCTCCAGGCGCCGCTTCAGCTCTCCAGCCACTCCCGGTTTCCCACCATACAGGAAATGTGTAAAGCCGCGGGAGGCGCTCAGGGCACAAACGCGGAGCATCAGGTCAGGCCCGTACACCCGGCCCATCTGAGAAAACCCCTGTAGCCGTCCCATCCACACCATCGGTATCCCGTCGGGAGTGTTTAGGAACGCTCCGTTGAGAATGCCACGAAAGGCGGGGTCCTCCTGTGCCTCGCTAACCCCGTGGACTCCAGTGACGCAGATATATCCTTTTGTCTTTTGCTCCAGAGCACGGCTGACGAGGGCCAAAGCGGAATCCAGGTTGATCGGGCTAAGCCCTACGCCAAGGACGTTCACTCGCCGTGGAGGCGCTGATACGTCTGTATTTAAGGTCTCAACTATGCCGGGCACGACGCAAATCCTGGATGCACAAACAGGCTTTTATCAAACCTCTGCGAATCGCGCAACGCCGGAACCACCGAGATCTGAATTCCATCTCTGGGCCCCCGCACAGGGTGTTCGGGGTCGAGTCCATTGCCAAGGGAGCAATCGCGCACTGCCGTGGTGCGACCGAGCCGCATTCGCTTGGAATTCAACGGGTGAGGTCCGCTTTAGGATGAGTAACTGTTTCCGGGAGCGTCTCCAAATCCCGAGAACCTGCGCCAATAGTCTTCTTGTAATCTCCGCGGCTGAAGTATTTCTCCAACCAAATATATAAGCAGATAAACAGGTACCGGCTGCCCATTTCTTTAATCTTTAGCTTGGGGGCGCCTGTCCGACGATTACGCCAGGTAATGGGGACTACGGTCCAGGTATAACCCCGGACGATCGCTTTCAACGGGAGCTCAACCGTCAAGTTGAAATGGGGTGCTAAGAGGGGGCGGCAGCCCTCAATGACACTGCGGCGGTACGCCTTGAACGCATTGGTGGTATCGTTCAACTTCACTCCGAACAGCATCCGGATGAAAAAATTGGCGAGCCGGTTTACCAGCAGCTTCAGGCGTGGATAGTCAATTACCCCGCCGCCGGCAATGAAGCGGCTGCCGAACACGCAATCATAACCTTGATTCAAGAACGTCCAATACCGAACCACATCGCGGCAATCATCGGATTCGTCCGCCATCATGATCACTACTGCGTCCCCGCGGACTTGGTCCAGGCCGTATATGACAGCCCGGCCGAAACCGGGGGCTCCAGGGTTACGCACCGGGCGCAGGCTGGGGTTGGACTTTTGCAGGTCCACGAGAATGCGCCATGTCGAGTCGTTGCTGCCGTCGTCAACGACAACTAATTCATGGGGGATATGGTTGAGCCGCAATTCCAGGTGAAGGTGTTCGACGGTTGACGCGATGCACCCTTCCTCGTTTTGCGCGGGGATGACCACCGAGAGGAGTTGCAGGCTGTGCTGCGCAGCCGATGCGTCACCAGGCTGGTTCATACGGGCGCTGGGTTTGCGAGTGGGCGCACATGGTCCGCCTTATAACAGTTGTTGGCTATCGACGCAATGACGCTTTCCGTGCCGAGAAAAAAAGCGTGCCTTTGCAGGTGCGGCAGGTCTTACGCGCACGCACGCTTATGCAACTGGAGCACCTCGGTCTCGGTTAAGACTCGAGAGCTACCCTTGGGCAAATCTCCGAGTTGGAGCGGACCGATGGCTACCCGGACCAACCGCAAAACTCTGACGTCCAATGCTTCGAGCAGGCGCCGGATGTGGCGGTTTTTGCCTTCATCTAGCACGATTGTGAGCCAGCTATTCCTTGGGCCGGAGCGGAGGACCGCCGCTTGCTTCGCGCTCAGAGAATCTCCCCGGTCATGGACGCCCTTGACCATCCTCTGCAGCAGAGTGTCCTCGGCCGGTCGGTCGATTTGCACGTGATAGGTCTTGTCCAGGTGTTCCAAAGGCTCTGTCACGCGTGTCGCCCACTTTGTGTCATTGGTGAATAACAACAACCCCTCGCTGGCTTTGTCCAATCGGCCGACCGGTGACACAAACGGTAGGTTCGGGGCCAGGCAGTCGAATACAGTGGCTCGGCCCTGGTCATCGGATACGGTGGTTACCAGTCCGCGCGGCTTATTCAGCATCAGGTAAATCTTACGGGCCTCCCGGATCGTCTGACCGTCCACTTCGATTTGATTCCGTGTGAGATCCACCGCTCGTCCCGGGTCTCGGCATACCGCGCCCTGGAGGCGAACGCGCCCGTTCAGAACAAGTTCAACAGCCTGGCTGCGTGAACAGAATCCCATTTTGGAAAGAGCCCTGGCCAACCCGGTGCCGGGTCGTGCCCGTCCGGGCCGGGCTACTCGCGCGTTCGGCCTTGGCCGGGGTTGGTGTCGGCCGCGTGCTTCGTTATCCATGCGCCGAGAGTTCACCAGCTTACCGGCACCGAGAGCTTCTTGCCGAAACGATTATGGTAATAAAGCTGCCGGTGTTGCACTCCGTATTCATGGACCAGGCGCGTCAGCTTTACGTCGTAGCAGCAGTACTCGGCAATCTCGAGCAGCTTGCCCTGTTTGTACCATTCCAACGCCTGCATCCCCTCGGCGGTCTTCTCGACCCCGAACGTGGCGGTGGCGATCGCATCCAAGGAAAGCCGGTGCTGGAGTTGATTTTGCAGCTCCACCAGCATATCCAGCGTGGGCAGTTGCCGCAGGTCCAGAGGTGTGTAGGCGTGCAGCACCTCGTAGTCGAACCGCAAATTATTGAACCCGACCACCAGGTCCGCCCGCTGCAAATCCTTGATCAGCAGTTCCACCTCTTTCTCTCCATAAATCCGGTACTCATTACTGGCCGAGCTGTACAGAACCCCGATGCTCATCCCCATCCGGCTGATCTTATCCCAGCCCCCCACTTCCTGGGCGGACTTTTGCGTTTCCAAATCGAAATAGACGATATTCTTCACAAAAAATCCTGTAATCGCACCGTTGCGATTGTATCCGGCCATCTCCGCTGAAGGAAGTGAATAGGGTCTCTGGGTGAAAGTTCCACTTTGACCCACGGGTGCGGCGAACGTACGTTCGGGCGGTGCAGAAAGGGAACGTGAGCGTCTTCGATACGCCGCAGGCGCGGTTCGCCTTCCGGATGCCACTCCCGCCGTCATTAACCCACTCCGTCGGACGGCGGCTTTTTCGCTTTTTGTTGACCGTACAAGGCTTGGGGGCTTTCGCGTTGATCACCCTGGCGGTCATTCTTACCAAGTTCCGGGTGGCTCGGCATGTCGTCTGGCCGGCAACCCGCCAGCAGATCGCGCGCGCGGGCTTGAACCTGTTGCCTATGTTCCTGTTTATTTCCGCATCCCTGGGCCTGCTGGTCATTGGTCAGAGTGTCGCCTGGCTGACGCGGCTGGGAGCTATCAATTACCTCGGGACGATCATGGTGATTGTTGTGGTTCGGGAACTGGGCCCCTTATTGACGGCCTTGTTGGTGTTGGCCCGGATCGGCACGGCGAATGTCGTGGAGCTTGGCACAGCTCGCGCTTTGGGCGAGGTGGAGGCCTTGGAGGCTTTGGCGATCGATCCCGTCCATTACCTTGTGGTCCCTCGAGTGGTGGGCATGGCCATCGGGATCTTCGCTCTCACCGTCTACTTGATTCTGGGGGCCCTGGGCAGCGGCTATTTGTGGGCCTTTTTGCAGAACGTTCCGCTGCGTCCAGGAGAGTATTTTCGCCAGCTCACCGGAGCATTGACGGGCTTGGATTTCGCTTTGCTCGCGCTCAAGACGAGTGCGTTCGGCTTCATTATCGCGGTGATCACCTGTTATCATGGCCTGGCGCAGCCGCTCCGCTTGGAAGAGGTTTCGTATGCCACCGTTCGCGCGGGGGCCCAGAGTGTCATCGCGTGCGTGATGGTCGATGCCTTATTCATCGTCATTTATCTCGCCGCGTGAAGCGCCGACCTCCCATTCCCGAAAATGTGCCGGCGATCCAAATGCATGAGGTCGCCGTTAGCTCGATGCGCGACCCGTCGACGATCGTGGTGGAGGGCGTCAATTGGACGGTGGCCTCAGGTGATTACTGGGTGGTCGCCGGACTGCAGGGGTCAGGGAAAAGTGATTTATTGATGATGACGGCCGGGCTCATGCCTCCCGCCCACGGCGATTACCGGCTCTTCGGCGAGCCGATGCCCATTTTTGTCGACTCCCGCCTCGAGACTCGCCTCCGCCTGGGGTTGGTGTTCGAAAGCGGACAACTTTTTAACCATCTTACCGTCTGGGAAAACATTGCACTCCCGTTGCGCTATCACGAAAACTGGAGCAAAGCCGAATCTGCCGCCGAGGTCCAGAGATTTCTGGCGAGCATGGAACTCGAGCCCTGGGCTGACAGCACACCGGGAGCGATGGCGCGGAATTGGCAAAAACGCGTGGGCCTGGCGCGGGCGTTGATCCTGCAGCCGGACGTGTTACTGGTGGATAATCCTCTGGGTGGGCTCGATCTGCGCCACCTTCAATGGTGGATGAATTTCGCGGAAGGCCTGAGCCGAGGTCACCCTCTGCTTTACAACCGCCCGTTGACGCTGGTCATTACCACGGCCGACCTGCGGCCGTGGCGAGGCCAGAAGCGTTCCTTTGCCACGATCCGGAACAAGCGGCTGACGGTGCTTGGGGATTGGTCGCAAGTGGAAGTTGGATCGTCCGAACTCGTCCGGGAACTACTGATGGCCGAAACCGTGCGACCCTAAGGCTATCGTATGGCTCTCCAGGATCTAACTCCCCAACTGCGCACGCGCCTCAGCCGCATGGAGCGAGCTGTGGGTTGGTTCGTCATGCTCGCCTTTCTTCTGCTGGCCTTCGGGTTCGCCTATTACATTTACAACACCGCGGAGCGAAAAGGGTGGTTTCGCACCAAAGCTCCTTACTTCACGTTCACCACGAGCGCCAACGGGCTTAAACCGGGGGACCCGGTCACCTTGATGGGCCTGGCCGTTGGCCAAATTACCCGCATGGAGCCCATGCCTCCAGAGGTGTTCCAATACAACATCTACGTGGAGTTCGAGCTTAAGGCTCCGTACTTTGGCTATATTTGGTCCGAAGGGTCTTATGCCATTGTTGCACCGGCGAGCCTTCTCGGTAATCGCATGCTGGAGGTCACCAAAGGCACCAACGGCTTTCCCACCTATGTGTTCCACCCCCTCCGCACCACGACCGTTGCCGAGGCAAAGGCTTTGCCCGATCTGACCAACTGGGCTATGGCGGAGGAGTTGGTTGCGCCAGCTGGAACGAACCTCCTGGCCCAACCATTTTACCCCCTCACCAACCTGGACGCCATTGCTGAGGCGAAGTACACCCGAGTCGAAATCATGCACACGAGCGTGCACCAAAAGCTCATGACGGGAATTTGGAACGATCAGGATGGCCGGTACGAGCCTTACAAGAAGGGCAATCTTTATTGGTTACACTCCAATGAAACTCCTGCGGCGACGGAGCAATTGCAGGCAGTCATCGCCCAAGTCCAGCAAGCGCTTCCGGGAGTTTTCAGACTCACAAACCAACTCACCGCGGTGCTGAGCAATACGGCCACGCTCACCTCGAACTTGAATTTGATCGCCGTCGAGGCGCGTCCAGCGATCAGCAATCTCACGGCGGCGTTGGCCGGTTTGGACCGTCCCGGGGCTTTGGGCGAACGGGTCCTCCCGCCCGAGGTGCTTCAGCAGCTCGAGCGCACACTGGGCGCTGCCACGAGCACCCTGACCAATGCCAGTACCAACCTGACGATGCTGGCCAGCAATCTGAACCGGTCCCTCGATCATCTGGCCCTGATCACCGGCAATTTCAGCGAACAGGTGGCCGCCAACCCTACCCTGCTCCGGAATGTGGCCGATACGATTGTGCATGCGGATGAATTTGTGCAGGGTCTAAAGAAGTTCTGGCTTTTCCGTCACCTCTTTCCCCCAGGCCCCGCCGCTGCTGCGGAAGGCGGCGCCACCAATGCCCCGCTGCCACGGCCATCCCGGACTCTTAGCTCGCCTAAAGCGGGTGGAGGTTAGTTCAACTAAGATTGACTTTCACCTCCTCGGGGTGCAGGGTGATATACGGTATAGCCTTATGAAAACTCCCGTGAGAATCGTCATCTCCTTCCTGCTCTGTGCTGTGAGTGCTTTCGCCGGGCCCGAAACAATCATTTACCAGCGCGCCAAAGAATTGAACAATCAAAACAATGTTCGGCAGGGCGTCCCCCCGCCCACCCAACCGACTCTTGTGCCGACCACCCCCACCCTCCCAGCCCCTCCGGCACTCACTCCTGCTCTCGCTAAATTCCAAACCCAATTGGCGACCTTGAACATGGGGACACCTGCGACACCGGAACAGAAGCAACAGCTTACCCAGGACCTGGCCTTGACGCCCCAAGGAGCGAGACCTTCTCATGCCTTGCTGACCAAGCTAACCGAGGACCTTGCGGCTGCTTTTGCTGAAAAGCCGCTCTCAGCGGCCAGCCGGGCGCGGCTGGTTCAGGAGTTGGATGCGGTGCTGAACCCAGCCAAATATCCGCAAGCAAAACCGGATGGGATCTTTAAAGATATTCAGGCGATCTTTCAGGATAACGGGCTGAGCCGGAGCAAAGCCGTGATGATCGCCGACGACGTCAAAGCCATCTCCGTCCAAATCCAAAAAGGCGGGGCTTAAAAAAACTAGCGAGGGGACTTTCCGAAACTTTTTTCGGAAAAGCTGAGGGTTCGTTCAGAAAAACGCCTCATCCAACTTCCACTCCCCATTGATCTGCAGCAGCCGGAAGGTCTGCGACAGCAGCCCTGGCCCGAAAGTTACCTGCAACTCGGTGGATCCATCCGGCTTGCTGGCACGGCTCTGAATACCCAAACCAGGCATCGGTTCCGTCGCTTTGAAAAACGTCGCGGCGGAATCCGGGGACGCTTGAATCCGCGATCGGAGCTTTTCGGCTTGTGGTGGAGTGAAGCTTTGCAGCAAGACGTTGATGTCCTGGTGGTGCAGGGCCCAAAGAAACGTCTGGATGGTATTTTCGGGGGTCGAGTACCCCATCATCTGTGCCTGAGCTTTCCGGATATAGCCCGGAGGCAGCTGATTAGCCCCCGACTCAGTGGTCTGCCGACTGGCTAGTTGCGCCCGCAGGCGCTCGGCTTCCTCAGCCACGCCGGCTAACTCTCGTTTTCTCGCGCTCAAGCGGGTGACTTCGCTGCGCAACCTTAACAATTCCGGCAGGGCTTCCTCTCCTGGGGTGGTCGCCTTGAGCTCATCACCTTGCGGTCGATCTTGCGCGTTCGCTGACGGCGGCGCTTGCGACCCTTGCTGTGCTCGAAGGTTCAGGAGCTGCTGCCGCTGCACTATTACGCCGGAAACAGCTCCGAGGCAAAGCACGGAGGACAGGGCGGTGAGAACTATTTTTCCATTCATCGTGGTGGTAATTGCCGGGCGAATTATTGGCTTTGGTTCGACGAATCCGAAGCCGGCGCGTTACGGTTCGCGGGCTGCCCGGCATAGAGTTTTCCGTCTTGCTGCACGATTTGCTCCGGGTGCTTTTTTGCGAGCTCCATTTGCACGCTGCCGTCGCACAAACCCACATTGCCATGGATCGGGCACCGGAACAGGATGCGATTCGGTTCGGTATCGGGGGAGGAGGGGGCGAGATATTCGTAGGAACAGTTGGCTGCGGTGAAGGAGGCCCAGTCCTGGGCGGCTTCTCGCCCGGCGTCAGCGGGGCAAAGAAGCGTTTTAAAAGAGGAGCCGAGTTCCTTGCTGAGGGAAAGCAGATTGGGCGGATTCGTCTCGCCATTGTCATTCGCCCAAATGCGGACGGCCAGACCAAGCTGTTTCAGATTGTTCACACATTGAATGCAGAGCGCCCGGCTTCGAGCTTGTTCCAGTGCCTGGGTCTCCTCTGCGGTGAACGCCTCGGCAGGCGGGGCGGCGAGTTGCGCCCTGAGCTTCTCATTCTCGTTCCGCATCCGTTCGAGCCCCCCAACCTCCGATTGCAAACTGGCGGCGGTGTCTCGCAAGCGCGCGATTTCGTCTCGCGCGGAGACCGAGCCCGCCTCCGCCGCGGCGTCATGGTCAGCCGGGTTAGCGTTCGCCCTGGCGGCGGTAGCTTTGTGGCCCCCCTTTTCCGCGGCTGCAGTGAGGGTTTGGATTTCGGAATGTTGCAGGCTGAAAACCGCCGCACACGCCAGGGAGACAGCGGCGGGGGCGAGGGCGGGCCACCAGCGTGCCAGCCAAGTGGAGCGCGAATGGGTTTCGGAAGGTGT
>Ga0105240_10004549_pt1 | contig 21052 bp, 24 predicted proteins | sample KBSC54metaG_FD_80426 | JGI IMG/M metagenome (GOLD analysis project Ga0105240, IMG submission 80426) | Corn rhizosphere microbial communities from Kellogg Biological Station, Michigan, USA - KBS C5-4 metaG | ecosystem: Host-associated > Plants > Roots > Rhizosphere > Soil | place: Michigan, USA... | reverse complement strand
TTCCCAACACGAGGTCTTTTCCGCTATCATGAACAGGCTGGATCGACGGATTTAAAGGAACCTACATACATGAATCGAAATTGGCGCGGCTATACGGTGTGGATTTTTACGGGACTCGTCATTCTCTTTGTTTGGCTGACGACCCGCACAGCAACTTTAGAACATGATATTACCTATTCCGAATTTAAACATCGGCTGCATGATAACCAGATTGAAAGCGTGGTGGTCCGTCCCGACCAAATTCGCGGCAAGTCGCGTGGCTCCGATGGAAAAGAAGAGAATTTCCGCACCGTGCCGCTCAATGACCCTGGGCTTGTCGATGAATTAGAGCACAGTAAAGTTCGCGAATATTCGGGAGACGTGGAACATAACTGGGCCAGTTCGTTGTTGATGAATTTTGGCCCCGCGTTGTTATTTCTTTTCTTCTGGTTCCTGATGATTCGCCAAATGCAAGGCGGCGGCAAGCAAGCCATGGCCTTCGGCCGCAGCAAAGCAAAATTACAATCCACCAAAAAATCTAAAGTGACTTTTGCCGATGTCGCCGGCTGCGATGAAGCGAAAGAAGAACTTCAAGAAATTATTGAATTCTTAAAAGACCCCGCCAAATTTCAACGTCTCGGCGGAAAAATTCCTAAAGGCGTGCTTCTTTACGGAGCGCCGGGCACCGGTAAAACGCTTTTAGCGAAAGCGGTTGCCGGCGAAGCGGGCGTGCCCTTCTTCTCGGCCTCGGGCAGTGAATTCGTGGAAATGTTTGTCGGCGTCGGCGCCAGTCGCGTGCGTGACTTATTTGATCAAGGCCGCCGCAACGCGCCCTGCTTATTATTTATCGATGAAATCGATGCCGTGGGACGACATCGCTTTGCCGGCATCGGCGGTGGACATGATGAACGCGAACAAACGTTGAACCAATTGCTTGTCGAAATGGATGGGTTTGATACCAAAGAAGGCGTGATCCTGATTGCGGCGACGAACCGTCCGGATGTGTTGGATCCGGCGTTACTGCGTCCAGGCCGCTTTGATCGGCATATTACCGTCCCGCGACCGGATTTAAATGGTCGTGAACAAATTCTTAACGTCCATGCCAAAGTCGTAAAAATGGCAGCAGATGTGGATCTTAAAAGCGTGGCACGCGGTACGCCTGGTTTAGTCGGTGCCGATTTGGCGAATATCGTTAACGAAGCCGCGTTATTAGCGGCCCGGCGTAATAAGCCGGCGGTAGAAAAGTCGGAGCTTACAGAGGCCGTGGAACGCGTGGGTTCTGGTCCTGAACGTCGCAGCTTAAAAATTACCGATAAAGAAAAACGCATTGTGGCCTACCATGAGTCTGGTCATGCGTTGATCGCGCGTTTAACGCCGGCGGCAGACCCTGTGCACCGAGTCACCATTATCCCGCGCGGTCCTGCGTTAGGTTATGTGCGTCAAGTGCCGGAAGATCGTCAATTGCATAGTCTGTCGCAACTGAAAAGCCAAATTGCCGTCGCTTTGGGCGGACGCGAAGCTGAAGAAATGATCTTTCAAGAAGTGACCGGCGGCGCTTGCAGCGATATTGAAAAGGCCACAGAACTCGCGACCCGCATGGTCTGCGAATGGGGCATGTCGGATAAGTTGGGGCCCATGTCCTTCACGCGGGGATCCAGCGAAGTATTCATGGGCCGCGATATCGGCCGCGAACAAAGTTATTCCGATGAAACCGCGCAGGTGATTGATTCCGAAGTGAAGCGCTTTATTATGGAGTCGCAAGCCTATGTGCGGAAACTCTTGACGGAAAACAAAGTGAAACTAAATCGTTTAGCCGAACGTTTGATCGAACGTGAATCTCTCGACGGAGAAGAGCTGGATGCCATCCTCAACGAGAGCGATTCCCTCCCGGCAGCCGTCTAAGGTTCGTCGTCTTTCAACGTCCCGGGGATGGGTGTTGGGAGTCGTCAATGTGACGCCCGATTCGTTTTATCCTGCATCACGTGGTTTAGCGGTAAAAAAAATAATGGCGCTCGCCTCGCGCTTGGTCACAGAAGGTGCCGATGGGTTGGATGTGGGAGCAGAATCCACCCGGCCAGGTGCACGCGCGGTGTCGCAAGAGGAGGAGTTGCGTCGGCTCTTGCCGGTCATTAAAACCATGCGACAGCATTTTCCTTCCCTTCCGATTTCTATTGATACGCAAAAATCCGTCGTGGCCTCAGCCGCTCTCGCACTTGGTGCGGATCTTATTAATGATATTTCCGCTTTGCGTCATGATCCGGCAATGGCTGAAACCCTTGCACAAACGCAAACCCCAGTTATCCTCATGCATATGCAAGGAACTCCACAAACCATGCAGCATCACCCCCGCTATACGAACGTCGTCGATAATGTAAAAGCATTCTTTGCCGAACGTCTGCGTTTTGCGACGCGTCAAGGAATTCGGGAAGAAAATATTTTCTTAGATCCGGGCATTGGGTTCGGAAAAACAATGCGCCATAATCTGGCGCTCTTGAAAAATCTACGGACTTTTTTACGTTTCGGCCGTCCACTCCTGATCGGTGTTTCGCGTAAATCATTTATCGGGCGCGTACTTGGCTCACCGGCACAGCCGTTGCCGATGGAGGACCGTCTGGAGGGGACATTGGCCGCGACCTTGTGGGCTTTGAATCAAGGCGCCCATGGTTTTCGCACGCATGATGTCCGGGCCACGCGCCGTGCCTTAACGCTCTGGCAAGCTTTGGAGGCCGCCGCATGATTTTGATGTGGTGGCAGTTCTTATTGCCGATCGTCGATATTTTGTTGATCGCCTTCGTTTTTTACCGCTTGTTGCTCGTGGTGCGTGGAACTTATACGGTGCAAGTGCTGATCGGCTTAGCGATTCTGATGGGATTGACATTAGCCGTGCGTATTCTGCATTTGCCGGCTTGCACGTGGCTACTTGAAACGTTTTGGGGCGGCGCTGTTGTCATTTTGGCTGTTGTCTTTCAGCCCGAGCTGCGTACGGCCTTAGCGCGCTTAGGCAGTCATCCCATGGGCAAAATCTTGATGCCCAATCCGTTGGGATTTATTGATGAAATCATCGGCGCTGTTCGCGAAGCCATGCAGCGTCAAATGGGCATGCTGCTGGTCTTAGAACAAGAAGTCGGGTTGCGTAATTATGCCGAGACCGGAACCATGATTAATGGAGAACTCTCCAAAGAGCTCTTGCTGGCGATTTTTCATTACCGCTCGCCGTTGCATGATGGGGCGGCTTTAATTCAGGGCGAACGGCTCATCGCCGTGGGGTGTTTATTACCGCTATCGAATGATCCCAATCTAGCTAAAATCTTAGGTACGCGGCATCGCGCCGCGGTCGGTCTTTCGGAGTTTACCGATGCCTGGGTCATTGTGGTTTCAGAAGAAACCGGCGCTTTATCCTTGGCGCGCGGCGGTCGTCTGGAACGTGAATTGACACCAGAAGATTTGCAGGCGCGCTTGGTGGAGCTGTACCAAAAACGGATTCATAAAACGAGCGCGAATGCGTCCGTCGAACAGCAAAGTTTGAGCCCTTCATGAAAACTGGCAAAGGCGATTGGGGTTTACGGTTATTGGCTCTCGGTATGGCCATTCTGGTCTGGCTATTTATTAAGCTCCGGTCTTCCATGTGAGCCAAAAAATTTTTGGCACCGACGGTGTTCGGGGTATCGCCGGTCAAGCGCCATTAACACCCGCTTTTATCCGACGGTTAGGCGCCTCTGCCGCCCGCATCTATAAAATACATACGCGTACCGACCACCCGGTCTTCGTGATGGGCCGCGATACTCGCGCCTCCGGGACTTGGATTGCTAAAGCCTTTGCCGAGGGCGCCGGTTCCGAAGGGGCGCGGCTGATTGATTTAGGCGTGGTTTCCACCCCGGCGATTGCCTGCTTAGTTCCGCGCATGAAAGCATCCGGCGGCGTCATGATTTCAGCGTCGCACAACCCGGCTGAATTTAATGGCATCAAACTTTTTGGCTCCCGCGGCCGGAAATGTCCGGACACGTGGGAAATTCAGATGGAAGCCGACATCGAAAAGCACGCCGAAGTCCCGCAGCGCAAAGCGCAAGTGCGTAAAAATTCCAAAGCCTTAGCTAAATATTTAAAGTTTCTTCTAGACACGCTTCCTCCACGGTTTTCGCTGAAAGGGCTTTCGCTCGTGATCGATTGCTCGAACGGAGCGCTTTCCAAAATTGCACCGGCTTTTTTAAGGCGTTTAGGCGCAACGGTAATGTCAGTGGGCTCTTCGCCCAATGGGCGTAATATTAATGCGGGCGTCGGATCGCAACATCCGGAAAAAATGCAGGCCTTGGTGCGGCGTAAAAAAGCCTTTGGCGGTTTGGCCTTTGATGGCGATGCCGACCGCATTGTGCTTTGCGATGAAGAAGGCCGCTTACTTGATGGGGATTATGTGCTCGCTTGTGTCGCGCATATTTTAAAAACAGAAAAACACTTGCGCGGTAATACGGTGGTGACCACTGTCATGGCCAATATGGGGCTTTTAAAGGCATTACAAGCCTGGGGCATTGATGTCGAAACAACGCCGGTCGGCGACCGCTTTGTCTCTGAATGCTTGGAACTTAAAAAAGGCATGATCGGCGGCGAACAATCCGGCCATATTATTTTTCATGATCATTTACCAACAGGGGACGGACTTTTAACAGGGTTACAAATTCTGGCGATGCTTCGCCGGCAACAAAGACCTCTATCCTGGATCTATTCGCTGATGAAAAAATATCCGCAAGTATTGCTGAATGTGCATGTCAAAGAGAAAAAACCCTTAGATCATTGCTTGGATTTAAAACAAGCCATTCTGGATGCGGAAAAAGTGTTGTTCGATCGCGGCCGCGTCGTAGTGCGTTATTCGGGGACAGAGCCGCTCCTGCGCATTATGATGGAAGGCCCAAGCGCAGACGAACTGCAAGCGCTCGCTGAAGGTATCGCCGCTAAAGCGCGCGCTATTTTGGGCGCGGCTTAAGCGGGCCGGCACGTGGTTAAGCTGGGTGTTAATATCGATCATGTCGCCACGTTACGCCAGCAGCGTAAACAAAGCATTCCCGACCCCATCAAAGCCGCTTTAGCCGCGCAACGTTCCGGCGCCGATAGCATCGTGGCCCACCTACGGGAAGATCGCCGTCACATCCAAGAGTCCGATATCAAAAATTTAAAGCGCCTTCTGCGAATTCCGTTAGCTATGGAAATGGCGGCAACGGACGAAATGGTGGCTATCGCTTGCGCGGTTCGTCCGCAACGTGTATGTCTGGTGCCAGAAAAACGCCAGGAGCTCACTACCGAAGGGGGCTTGAATTTATTTCATCATCCACAAAAACTCAAAAAGCAGATGGCTCGACTAGCGCGAATGGGGATTGAGGTCAGCCTCTTTATTGACCCAGAAATCGATCAGATCTACGAAGCGAAAATGCTGAACGCCGATATCGTTGAATTCCATACGGGTCGTTATGCCCAAGCAATAAAAACGACCCAAAAAATAGAACTGAATAAATTAATAAAAGCCGCGCTAGTGGCCCGAGCTTTAGGTTTGCGGCTGCATGCGGGGCATGGATTGGATTATAAAAACGTAAAAGCTGTAGCTCGTATTTCTGATATGGAAGAATTAAACATTGGTTTTTCCATCATCTCCGAAGCTGTTTTTTCCGGTATCGCTCCGGCCGTACGGCGCATGAAGACGCGCATGGCGTAGGGGCTTAAATGGTCCGTCCCTTGCGGTACAATATCTCTCTAAGAAATGCATTTTAAAAAAGGCGGCTACTATGTGCGGAATTGTCGGTTATATCGGGGATAAAACAGCGGCAAAAGTATTGATTGAGGGCCTGCGGCGTTTGGAATACCGCGGCTATGACTCCGCCGGAATCGCCGTGGTCGATGACCGCCATTTTGAATTGCGCCGCGCGCCGGGAAAACTATCGGTTTTAGAAGAGCTTCTAAAAAAGCAGCCGGTGCAAGGCGCTGTTGGTTTGGGCCATACGCGCTGGGCCACGCATGGTGGACCCACGGAAGAAAATGCCCACCCGCATTATGGTCCGGATGGAAAAGTCGTGGTTGTCCATAATGGCATCATCGAAAACTATGTGGAGCTCAAAAAGGAATTGCAAGCCAAAGGCCGCACTTTTAGATCGCAAACCGATACGGAAGTCATCGCGTTCCTAATTGAAGAAGCTTATCACGGTGATTTGGCTGCGGCCGTGCGCCAAACGTTAAAGCGTTTGCAGGGCTCCTTCGCCTTGGGCGTTTTGGCCGCCGATAATCCTGAAGTGTTTGTGGCGGCGCGCAAAGATTCTCCGCTGGTTCTGGGGATTGGGGACCATGAAATGTTTTTAGCCTCCGACGTTCCTGCGATTCTTCCCCACACGCGAAAAGTTATTTTTCTTGAAGACGGCGACATGGCGGTTCTCACGCGTGAGGAAGCGAAAATCACAAGTTTTGACGGGCAACCCGTCACACGCACGGTGCAAACGATTTTGTGGGACGCCATTATGGCGGAGAAAGCCGGATATAAGCATTTCATGCTCAAAGAAATTCACGAGCAGCAGGTGACGGTGCGTGATACCTTCCGCGGTCGCACGAGTCTCGAATCGGGCCGCGTCGAACTCGATGATATTTTGCCGACCAAAATAGCCGCTACGATTCCTAAAGTCTGTATCGTGGCCTGTGGAACATCGCATCATGCGGGGCTCGTCGGACGGTTTTGGTTTGAAGAATTAGCGGGCATCGGATGCGATGTCGAAATCGCCAGTGAATATCGTTATCGTCGGTTTACGAAAGAACCTGGAACGTTGGTTATAGCCATCACGCAATCGGGCGAAACCGCGGATACGCTCGCCGCCATGCGCGATTCTAAAACGAAGGGCTTGCCGACAATGGCGATTTGTAATGCGGTCGGGTCCACCGCGACGCGTGAAGCGCAATACACGCTGATGACCCATTGTGGTCCCGAGATCGGCGTGGCCTCAACCAAAGCGTTTACAGGACAACTGACAGCGCTTTATTTGCTGGCGCTCTATATCGCGCAATCGCGCGCTGTCTTGAAACCGGAAACGATGCGGCCTTATCTCGAAGGGCTTGCGCATTTACCGCTCGCGATTACGGAAACGTTAGAGCAAGAAAAAGCGGTAGAGGCCGTGGCCCGGCATATGTTTCGAAAAAAAGATTTTCTGTATTTGGGCCGTCACTTAAATTATCCGATCGCATTAGAGGGCGCCTTAAAGTTAAAAGAAATCTCCTACATTCACGCCGAGGGCTACCCAGCGGGTGAAATGAAGCATGGCCCGATTGCGTTGATCGATGAAAATCTTCCCGTGGTTTGTATCGCCACCGCTTCGGCAATCCGCGACAAGATGCTGTCCAACATTCAAGAAGTCAAAGCGCGCGGCGGTGTTGTGATTGCCGTTGCCAATATGCACGATGAAGAAATCGCCAAGCAAGCCGATCACACGCTTGTCGTGCCGCTTGTGCATGAAGCCTTGACGCCGATAATCAACATCATCCCTTTACAATTTCTCGCGTACTATATTTCTGTCTTCCTCGGCTGCGATGTCGATCAACCTCGCAACTTGGCTAAGAGCGTGACCGTCGAATAGTTTCTAAATGAAGATTTTATTCCTTACGCCAAGCCAAACCGAAACTATTAACACTCATAGATCAAGCCTGTAACGGAGAAACCATAATCATTAAATTAAAAAATAAGATGATCTATATAAAGGGTTCAAAAATGGGAACTCGTCAAAAGAAAGCGGGACTAGGGCGAGGAAAAGTAAAAGCCCCAGTAATTTCGATAAACCGATAGCGGATTTTTAGAATTTATCTGAATATGGATATTGGAGTCGATATTGTTGAAATTCAGCGGATCGCAAAAGCCGTGCGTAATGCGCGATTTCTGAAACGCGTATTTACGCCAACGGAAGTTTCTTATTGCCGGTCGCGAAAAAATTCGGCGCAGCATTTTGCCGTGCGCTTTGCCGCTAAAGAAGCTGTCTGGAAAGCGGTTGGTCAGCCGCAATTGCTGCACCGGGATATTCAAGTACGCAATCGTCCAAACGGAAAACCTGAGGTCTCTTTTCCCAAGCCATTTACCAACTTGGCGGCCTGTGTCTCCATTTCTCTTTCCCATGGCCGCGATTACGCCGTCGCGATGGCGGTGTTCAACGGCCGGAGTGGGGGCGGGGGAACTGGGGTGAGGGGAAGAAAAGGCCAGCACTAAACTTTTATGAATATCCGTCGCCCCCCCTCGCCCCCGCACTTCCTGTCTTCCTCCGTCGTTCGGTCGTCACTCCCGCCTCGTCCGCTCGATGCACATAAAGGAAAAAACGGGCATGTTCTTTTTATCACGGGCAGTCAAGGCATGCCGGGCGCAGCTGTTCTTTCTGCTTTAGGCGCATTGCGTGCCGGGGCGGGGCTGGTCACGGTGGCCACCGTTGCTTCTGCTCAAGCGGTTGTGCACGGATGGTTGCCGGAGGTCATGACCATTGATCGCGCGGACATTGACGCCTATATCAAGCGCCGCCACATTACCACCTTAGCTATCGGCCCGGGATTGGGCATGGGTGCTGCGCAAAAATTATTGATTAAAAAACTTTTAAAGAAAAATCTCCCTACGGTTCTTGATGCGGATGGACTCAACAATTTGTCTTTGAAAGAACTACCGCATTCGGCGCCCTATTTAATTATCACGCCGCATGAGGGAGAGCTGGCCCATTTGCGTAAAGAGACACGCGATGCGCTTCACCGCCGACGTGAAAAAGCGGCTCAAGATACGGCCCGCGCCTTCAACGGTATTTGTGTTCTGAAAGGACGGCATACGCTTATTGCTTCCACTCGAGAAATGAAAACAAACCCTACAGGCAATCCCGCGATGGCTTCAGGCGGCATGGGCGATGTGCTCACCGGTATTATTGCCGGATTTTTGGCGCAAGGGGTGGAGCCTTTTCAAGCGGCCTGTGTCGGGGTTTATTTGCACGGGCGTGCGGCGGATCTTTCCGCCGTTAGCGATCGCGGGTTACTCGCGCATGAAGTGGCCAACGCTATTCCCCAAGCTTTGGCGTCTGTGAGGTCTGCTCAATGACAAAACGCCCATCGACTAAATTATCCAACGTAGGGGAATTCGGTTTTTTAAAAAAACTGCTGCCCCAATTATATTGGCCTAAGTCTCTCGGTTCGCAATTACATATCGGACCTGGCGATGATGCGGGAGCCGTGCAATTAAAGAAAAATCACGTGCTGGTCGCGACGACCGACGCGATGGTCGAGCATCGCCACTTCGAGCGTGCCTGGTTTCCTTGGATGGATTTGGGCTACAAAGCGTTAGCCGTGAATTTAAGTGACTTAGCGGCCATGGGGGCTGTGCGCCCTTTGGCGGCGTTAATAACCGCGGGATTTCCTGGGGATACAGCGGTGGAATCCGTGGATAAGTTCTATGAAGGTCTGGAAAACTGTGCACAAGCCTGGGAAATTGGGCTTTTAGGGGGGGACACGGTGGGCTCATCCAAAGACTGGTTTATCTCCGTGACCGTCTTGGGAGAGGCTCGACCGGCAGGTCTTGTTAAGCGCTCTGGCGCGCGTTCCGGGGACTATATTGTGACTAGTGGTCCTCTAGGTTTAGCCGCCGCTGGTTTAGAAGTCTTGCAGAAAAACCAACGCGCGTTACCATGGACTGCTCCTCTAGTCCGCTCCTTTTCTCGGCCGCAGCCCCGCTTTGCTTTGGCGCAAGCCTTAGGAACCCGTCAATGGGCTACAAGTCTGATGGATTGTTCCGATGGCCTGGAAGCCTGCATGCGTCATTTGGGCGAGGCGTCGGGAACAGGCATGCGGCTGGATTTAAGCCGACTTCCCCATGCGCCAGCACTGCAACGCTGGGCGATGAAACAAAAAAAAACATCCTGGTCCTATGCGCTCAAAGGAGGCGAAGATTACGAACTGATTTTCACCGTACCGCCAGCTGTGTGGCCGCGTTTGCGCCGTTTGTATCCGAGTGTTACGGTGATCGGCAGCGTCCGGCCCCGGCACGAAGGCCTGCAGGCGATCACGCCCGAAGGAAAATTATTGTCTCTGCAAGGATATGGGTTTGCCCATTTCAAAAAATAAATTTATTTTTTCCAGTCCCAAAGAAACGCAATCCTGGGCCAAAAAATGGGCGGCTACTTTGAATGTGGGAGATGTTCTGGCCTTGATCGGTCCCTTAGGCGCGGGAAAAACAACGTTGGTTCAGGGGTTAGCGGCGGGTTGGAAAACGCGCGCCTGCGTCGCCAGCCCTACCTTTGCTTTAGTGAATGAATATCCCTCGTCGCGCGGTCCGCTCTATCATATGGACATGTATCGTTTATCCCCGAAAGAAATCAAATTTTTTCCCTTGGAAGATTATTTAGGAACGGGATTGTGCGTGATTGAATGGGCCGACCGCATCGTCGAAAGACTGCCTAAATCCACGCGCGCCTTGCGGCTTTCTATCCAGGGTGAACATTCTCGTCTGTTAACCATAGGGCGGTTATGAATTCCACAGAAACGTCTAAGCAAAAGTATTTGGCTTTAGAAACATCCAGTCCTTGTCTTTCTTTGGCTTTAGGAAATGAAACGGAAGTGGTCCGGTCGTGGTCTGGCGCGCATATGTGGCGTCATGCCGAAAGTTTGCTGGAAGGAATTGAAGCTATTCTTAAAAAACAACGGTGGACATGGAATCAGCTTACAGGCGTGGCGGTGTCTGTGGGGCCGGGCAGCTTCACCGGCATTCGCATTGGCCTTTCCGCGGCGCGCGCGCTCGGGCAATTTTTACACATTCCCGTCGTGGGAATCAGCGCATTGGAAACATTAGCCTTTGGCCAAAAAGGAACCGTGATCAATCCCACAATAGATGCTTTGCGTGAACATTGGTACGTGGGGTTGTATCAGCGTCAAGCGCAGGGGCGTTGGAAACGTCTGCAACCCGATGCCTGCCTGCCGCGGGAAGCGGTGCAGCAAGCGCGATCTTTATGGAGAAAAAAGTTTGGCGCGCTAACCCTGGTTGAATCAGGGGATCTCCATGGACATTATCCCCGCGCTTCCGACGTCCTTCTCCTCGCCCAACCGCGGTTGGCTAAAGCCGGCTCAGAAAGCTACAAGCAGGTTCTCCCTTTATATTTGCGCGATGCCACTGCCGTCGAGCGCCGGAAAGCGCTCAGAAAATAATGCTTCCGCTGGATGCGGCCATTCGGGCAATGGAAGAAAACGATATTTCCGAAATCGCCACCTTAGAGGCTATGGCAGGCGATGTGCGCTGGACTCAAGCGCAGATCGCGGTAGAATGGAAGAAGCCGATCGCGCGTTATTTTATAGCCCTGGCGCCGGGCGAACGTTTCATTGGGTATGCGGGCGGTTGGATCGTTGTTCCGGAATTGCAGATCGCCAATATTGTGATTCACCCGGAATTCCGCGGTCGTGGGATTGGGCGGCGGTTGTTGGAAACGCTTTTGGCTCAAGCCGGAAAAGAAGGATGTTCGTTCAGTACCCTCGAGGTTCGTCGTAGCAACGCCCATGCGCAAGCGTTGTATCACGCCGCGGGTTTCAAAGAGACCGGTACGCGACCCAAAGTCTATGAGCATCCTGATGAAGATGCGCTATTGATGGAGAAATCATGGTAGACAGCAATGAGAATGAAAAATTAAAAATGAAAAATAACAATTTGAAGGTTTGGTTTTACATTTTTAATTTTGCATGGTTACTTTTTTATGCCCCCGTTTGGGGCGCGGCGACGACGTCTGCGCCTTCTTCCGGTTCTGAAGCCTATACCCATTATCTGCAAGGCATGGTGGCGGAACGTGCGGGGAATACCGCTAAGGCGCTGGAAGCCTATCAACACGTCGTCGCGCTTGATCCGCAGGCGTTAGAAGTGTATCGCGATCTTGCCTCTTTACAGCTGCGCTTGGGTCATAATGAGGAAGCACTAGAGGCCGCCGAGAAGGTGCGGGATTTGGCGCCAAAAGATCCGGCGTCCTTTATCTTCTTAGGAAATGTCCATGTGGCGCAAGGCGATCTGGCCAAAGCGGCCGATGCCTATCAAGAAGCGCTCAACTTGGACCCCAATAATTTGAATGCCTTGGAAAATTTGGGAAATTATTACGCCATCGTCGATCCGCAAAAAGCCGTCTCCTTTTACGAGCACTATTTGATCTTAAGCCCCGCTGCAGGTGACGTCATGATGCAGCTGGGGTTGGTTCAACAAAAGTTGGGTCACAATGAAAAGGCCATTGCCTATTTTGACAGCGCGATAAAAAGTGACGCGCGCCAGTCAGCGCCGCATTTGGCCAAAGCCGATATTTATGAGCAGCAAAAAAGCACCGCCGCCGCGATCGCCGCCTATCAGCAAGCGTTAGAACTTCAGCCTAAAAATCCTTTGATTTTAATGCACATCGGCCATCTTTATTACAACATGGGAGCGTGGGATGATGCCGACCGCGAGTTCCAGGCCGCGCATGATCTAGCCCCGCAAGATCCGACGATATACTACTGGATTGCCCGCGTGGCGGAGGAACAAAAAAAGTGGAGCAAGGCATCGGAAGCGGCGCAGCAGGCGTATCAATACAGCCAAGACCCGCAATTTTTACCGTTGGCCGCCTACTACATGACCTTGGATCATAATTTGATTAAGGCCGTCACGTGGCTAGAGCGGGCGCGAAAAGCCGATCCGACGAATGCCAATACGTTGCTTTTCCTTGGCATGAATAATTTAGAACTCGGACGGCCTAAAGTGGCGCGTGAAGCCCTGGAGCAAGGCGTGAAGTTGTACCCGCAAGATCCGCAAATGCATTTTCAGTTGGGCGTGGCTTATGACAAACTCGGATCGAGCGAAGCGGCGGAAAAAGAATTTAAAACCGTACTGACGCTTGATCCTAAAAATGCCGGAGCGATGAATTATTTGGGGTATACCTGGACGGAAAAAAATACGCGTTTGGATGAAGCGGAAAAATTATTGCGGCAGGCGGTGCAGCTGGATCCGGACAACGCGGCATTTTTAGATAGTTTAGGCTGGTTGCGTTTTAAGCAGCAGGATTTAAATGAAGCGCAACATCTGTTAGAGAAAGCCATCAGCATTGATCGCGATGCCTTGATCATGAGCCATTTGGCGGAAGTGCATGCCGCACGAAAAAATGGCGAAATGGCCATGCGCCTGCTTGCGCAGGCCGCCTCATTAGACCCCAAAGATGACATGGTGCGTCAGCGGCTTAATCAAGTGTCGGCAATTGTTCTTCCGGGGCTAGATCCCAAAAAATTATTGAGTTACGTGGAAGGCAATGATCGCCAAATAGTCAATGCTGTGGGCGACGTGAAATTAGCGTTGCATTGGATTGGAAAACCGGTCCCCGCAGAAGGCCATTTTTATTATGTGCGACCGGATCAAGCCACGCTGGATTTATCCTCGATCGGGAAAAAAGGTCCCGTGCGCTTTCGTCTTCAGGGCGCTACGCTGGATATCGAACCTGAAGAGGCGCGCGCGGAGTTCAAATCGATGTCGGCAGAAAATTTGACGGATATTCCCCAATTTTTTTCCGGTGCCATCGCCCTGGCGTTTGAGGGGCCTTTTGTTAAATCGGATCGCGCGGCTGCGGTGTTCCATTTCCAACGCGATAGCCAAGAGGTATGGATCGATGGGCGTCGCGGTGTAATCACCCGATACAAGCGGCCCGCTGCTGGCGGTGGGTTTAATGATATGGAAATCACAGACTATGAATTTAATGAAGGGTTGTGGGTACCCACGCAAATTCGTTTACGCAATACCAACAGCGGTTGGACGGCTCATCTCACGTTCTCCAACTGGATCCTCAATAGCGCGCTGCCTTCTTCCGCTCCATGATCCGTCTGACGGCTTATGCCAAGATCAATTGGTTTTTAGAAATTACGGGGAAATTGCCAAACGGTTACCACACGTTGGATACCATTTTCCAAACTATTTCTCTAGGCGATCGCCTTACTTTTAAAGCCGGCGCTGACTTGCGTTTAAGTTGTTCCGATCCTATGTTGCCTGTAGATGAACGTAATTTGGCCATGAAGGCGGCGATTCGTTTGCGCGAGGCGCTCAAAGAAAAACGTGGCGCGGTTATTCATCTGGAAAAACTAACGCCGATGGGCGCCGGTTTAGGCGGCGGGTCGGCGGATGCCGCTGCTGTTTTAAAAGGCCTTTTAAAGTTGTGGAACCGCCGCGCTCCAGCGGGGCTCTTGCAGCGCATCGCTGTTTCCCTCGGCGCCGATGTCCCATTTTTTCTTGAAGGGGGCACTTGCGCCGCGACGGGCATCGGCGAAAAGTTAAAGCCGTTAAAACCCATTTCTAAAACATGGTTGGTTATTGTTTGGCCTGGCTTCGGCGTTGCCACGAAAGAAGCCTATGCTAAAGTGAAACTTCCATTTCCAGATCCCGTCAAACGAAAATCAAATGCTCCGCGTTCACATCTATTCAACCGCTTTGAATCCTTGGTGTTTCCAGACCATGCGAAATTACCGCAACTTAAACAAATGCTGATAGACGAAGGAGCCGTCGCCGCAATGATGTCCGGTTCTGGGTCTGCGATGTTCGGCATCATGCCGTCACAGATGGCAGGGAAACGTCTTCTAAGAAAACTTAAATCACGCTACCCCTATAGTTGGCTTGTGCATACGCGTTAGAAAAATCTGCGCTTCAGGGGATAAAGGCATGCCATCTAATCCTAAAAATCCAAACGCTTCGTTTAATGGGCAGCGAGTTTTAGCGTGGCGTGATGATCCAGCGTCTCTAAATAGCGTTCCGCTTGGATCGCGGCCATGCAGCCTTGTCCGGCGGCGGTGATGGCTTGACGATAGATATGATCCACACAATCGCCGGCCGCGAACACGCCTTTAACATTGGTTTGTGTATGACCATCGGTTTTAATGTAGCCGGTGGGATGAAGCTCAATCTGATCTTTGAAAATTTTGGTGTTCGGCTCATGCCCGATGGCTAAGAATAAACCGCCCGCTGCCAATTCTTCGACTTGGCCCGTTTTTTCATTCTTAATGCTGAGTTTTTCTAAAAAATCGCTGCCATGGGTATCCACTAAAGAATAAGGCACTTTCCATTTAATTTTTGGATTTTTTTCGGCGCGTTCCAGCATCACCTGCGACGCACGAAACTCTTCACGGCGATGCAGGACCGTGACGGAGGATCCAAAACGGGCAAGAAAGGTGGCTTCCTCCATCGCCGTATCGCCGCCGCCAATCACGGCAATGGGTTTGTTGCGAAATAAGGGCAAGGCGCCATCGCAGGTCGCGCAGGCGGAGATGCCTTTATTCCAGAATTTATTTTCAGCATCATTGTAGAGACGGCGCGCCGTGGCGCCTGTAGAAAGGATGATGCTTTGGGCTTGATATTCCGTCTCGTCTGTCCAAACTTTAAAGGGGGCTTTAGAGAAATCTACTTTTTGCACATCTTTATCTAAAACTTCGGCGCCAAAGCGAATGACTTGCTCGCGCATGCGCTGCATCAAGTCAGGGCCTTCAATCCCATTGGGAAAACCGGGAAAGTTTTCAATTTCCGTGGTCGTCATGAGTTGGCCACCGGACTGGCCGCCCATGATGAATCCGCCGAGCATCAAAGGTTTACGTCCCGCGCGCGCGGCATAGAGCGCAGCGGTATAACCGGCCGGACCGGATCCAATGATAATGACTTGACGTGGTTCCATAAAAACGCTCCTCATTGCTTGAAATTCAATCTGCAAAGATTTTACCACGAGCTATCCCCCTAGAACGGCAGTTGAATGGTTTGGTTCCGGCGTCTATAATTCAATTCCATACCGCGATAGTCGGCGTAATTCGCCGCGCGGATTCAAGGAGAAAAAGGAACTGATATGACCGAAACCATAAAAGAAATAAAGAACGTCAGCGTGCCGCTTAAAGCCAATGTTTATTTTGATGGGAAAGTGGTTAGTCATACCTTAATGTCGGCGGACGGTAGTAAAAAGACGGTGGGTCTAATTTATCCCGGCTCATTTACGTTTAATACCGGCGCTCCGGAACGCATGGATATCGTGGCTGGCATCTGCAACGTCCGCCTTAAAGATCAGACCGAATGGAAGTCCTATGCCGCGGGTACTTCTTTTAAAGTCGCCGGAAATTCCGCTTTTGATATTCGTGTAGACCAAGGCATCACCGAATATCTTTGTTCGTTTGAATAAGGACGCTAATCCCGGGATGGCTACCGACTCGTTTGCTGTCATTCTGAATGCACTTGTCATCCCTCCCTTTATGACGTTGGCTAAGGCGCTTGCCTCCGTCGATAAAACACCCGTCTTAGATCATATAGTCCAGGCCAAAAGCAGTTGGGGAATTCTCGCCGAGCATCAGCCGGAAGCGCTGGCCCAAGCGCTGCACCAAGGCCTTACAAAAGCCGGGATGCCCAGTCTCTGTGTCCGCGATGCGCAGGTTGTGGTGCCGCCTGAGCCCATTCTTATGACGGCGCTTGAAACGTTAGATTTTAAACGAGTGGTTATGATCGGAGTGGCGGGAGTTCCGGAAGTGACTGTAAAAACCACCCATGTTAAAGAAGGTCCCAGTGCCGGTCAGAAAATTTTGAACACCACTGTATTGATGACCACGGGAATCCCGCTCAAATTGGGTGGTAAAACACGCGTGGTGGAAAAAACATCGACACAAACCGAAAGTCTTTTCTTTCTGGATCTCGTCTTAGAAAATCCATTCGAACGCCGGCGCATGGATGCCCTCAACTTTAACTATGCCTGTTTAGACGCACGCAAAGGCTATCAAGCGCTAGGGAATTTACGTCTCTTAGTCGAAGATTTGTTCCGCCTCGCACCCCAGGCCGATATCAATCACGGCGTGCGACTCTTCCAAGAAAAAAGGCCCTTAAATGAAATGGGGTATGCCACTTTGGCCGACCTCGATCGTGAACTCCGCTGGCGACTCACGTTGCAAAAATTGTCCCGCGCGTAAGCGCCTTTATAAAAAAACTAAAATTCCGAAAGTTTAGGAATACGATTGAAAGAAATTCTCGCCGGGACTTTTTTGCTTCCGGGCAGAAGCGTGGCCTCATAAAGAACGTCTTTGCCAAAATGCACATTCGTCGCATCAACGACGTTATCCAATCGATCTTGGTTTAGATCATCAAATAGGGAGGGGGTATAAGTGGTTTTGGAGAGGAGCGGCTGAAATGTGACGGAGACGGAAAGCGGCTTCCTGCCATGGGGAACGTCTTCCCATTGGGCGGCTAATATTTTTAATAGCACAGGAGTGTGATGAGTCTCTGCAAATTTGGCTTTACCTTCCCAGACCAGATCGTTTTGATATTGAATCATGAGCGTAAGCCCGCGTGCCCAATACGCTTCCTCCCGTAAGCGTCGCGCCGCTTTGGCTAAAAGGGCCTTGGCAATTTCGTAACTTTTCTCTCGGCTCCGAAAATCAGGACTTAAAACATGCGAATGCCCAATGCTATACCGCTGGTGCGCCGTCTCCGGTGTATCTTGACCGCGAAGCCAAAAATAAAAGTTGTCACCTTCCCGGCTCCTCCATAACGCATGCATTTCTTTTTGAGAAAGTTGACACAAGTGCTTAATGGTGGAAATGCCAACGTCATTCAGCCGTTTTTCCATTTGCTCTCCGATGCCCGGAAGTTTTCTTAAAGGTAATTGGAATAAAACTTGCGGCAATTCTCTTTTAAGAATAACCATCAGCCCATCCGGCTTTTGCATATCAGCGGCGACTTTGGCTAGATAGCGATTGGGTGCTAGGCCAATAGAAGCACGCACATAAGGGCCGACGCGATTAGAAAGGACGCGTTTAATTTGCTGTGCAAGCTCTAATGCGGCATTTAAGTGGCCCTGCGATCCTGTGAGCCGGCAAATCATTTCATCTATCGACAATAAGCGATCGATGGGCAGACAGGAATTCACTGCCTCCACAATCCGGTGATGATACGCCACATAGAGATCCTGTCGTGCAAGTACGACCCGTAGGCTGGGGCAGCGCATTTTGGCTTCTTGCACATTCATGCCTGTTTGAATTCCAAACGCTTTGGCTGGATAGTTGGCGGCGATGCAGCACGTGGTTTCGGCCTGAACGGGAATGATCGCTAGAGGATGACCGCGCAGCGAGGGGGTTTCTTGCTCTTCAACAGAAGCAAAATAAGCGTCTAGATCAAGAAATAACCAATGCAGGTCCGCTTTATCTTCTGTCATTTTTTAGCTCTTTAGAAATCAAACTTAAATCTTGGACAAACTTTTTAAATTCGCTGTGGCGCGACTGTTCATCGGGCATTCTTAATATGGAGGACGGATGAGTCGTGAAAAGAACCTTCCCTCCCAATGGACTGGGTTGCATCTGGCCGCGCTCTTCGCGCAAAAGAACTTTACGCTGGAGTAATCCTTGTGCCGCACTGACACCCAGACAGACCGTTACTTTGGGTTTGAGCAGTGTAAGCTCTGCCTGAAGCCACGGCCGGCATGCGCGAATTTCTAATCCCGTCGGTTTTTGATGAAATCGAATCTTTGCTTTCCATTTAAATTTGAAATGTTTAACGACGTTAGAAATATAGATATTTTCGCGTTGTAAGTGAACCTCCGCCAGTGCTTTATCTAAGAGGCGACCCGCAGGGCCGACAAAGGGCCGCCCTTCTTTATCTTCCTGATTGCCCGGCTGCTCTCCCAACATGACAATCGGTGTCTGCGCTGGCCCTTCACCAAAAACTGTTTGCGTGGCGGCACGATAAAGGGGACACCCCTTGCAGGTTTTGGCTGCTTCGCGCAATTGTGAAAGCGACGCATGCGAAGGAATAAAAGAGCTCGCCGAAAATGGAACTTTGGCTCTCAAAGATAAATGCCCCATGCCTTCAGGGATAGGCTGGCGGACCATAGATATTAATGGTTTTAAGCGCCGTCCGGCCTGTCGCCAAAATTTGATGACGCTCGCCTTTTTTAATTAGCAGCAGCATGCCCTTTTTTAGCGGCATTCTTTTCCCTTCGATGATCGCAATGCCCTGGCCAGAAAGGATCCACATCCATTGATCACTTCTGGGATGGCGATTTTCTGGACCGCCCTCGGAATCGCCGGGAGCAATAACCATTTCTGCCGCCTGCGATCGAGGCGTACCGCCCAGCACTTTCCATGCCCGCTTTCCTTTTATATGAAAGCGCCGCATATTAATGAGTTCTAGATTTCCCTGCCTTTTTTAGCGCGATCGCCACGGCCTGTTTTTGTGGCCGGCCTGAATGTCTGAGCTCTTTAATATTCGATGAGACGGTTTTCTGGCTACTTCCCTTTTTTAATGGCATGGTATTTCTCCTTATCTGTCTATTCCTATTGGATTCAAAAGCCCGCCAAACGTTACATGCTTTTCTTTGAACGCCTTTTGTCTGCAGGGCGTAACCTAAAGAGACGTGGAGCTTTCTAAATAGGGTGTCGCAAATATTTCTTCTATCGCCGGCGATAACGACAGGCAAGCGTGCACAAATGATCATGCGTTCGGAAGCAACCTTCGATCTCGCCCTACGCTTGCGCCGGGAAGGTGCTCCTATCGGTGAAGTGTTTAGTTTCATGAGCGGACTCTATTTCCGCGGCAAGCTTATGTATGCCCAACGCTTCGCCGTTCCTCCGCATGGACTATCAGGCGCGTGGGTTATTACCTCCAGTCTTGGCTTATTGCCCGTCGAGACGGTTGTTACGCTCCAGGACCTGAAGCATTTGGGGGAGTTTGACATCGACCTCAAGGAAGCACGTTATGTATCGACGCTTAAGAGGGACGCTGAAAAAGTATTAGAAAAGTTGGGCGCTACGGATTCGGCTATTCTTTTAGGGAGTATTGCTACGGCGAAATACTTGCATCCGTTGACCAGCGTTTTTGGCGCGCGTCTTTTATTTCCTGCATCCTTTGCGGGGCGAGGCGATTTGAGTCGCGGAGGGCTTCTCTTGCGTTCCGCTCGCTCGGGGGACGAGTTAAGCTATGTGCAAGCGGAGAGTAGTTCCACACATCATGGTCCAAGACCTGCCAAACTAAACCGATACAAGGATGTAAACGCTTGATATTTCAGAACAAGGATAAAGACAAAGGAACAGGTCTAGGACTGGCCACCGTCTATGGTTTGATTAAATAGGCCGGGGGCGAAATACATGTCGAAAGCAAACTCGATGTAGGAACCACCTTCACGGTTCGCTTCCCTAGAAGCGATAAAGATCGTACGGCTATTTTGGCGCTTGCATTTTCGGATCGGAAAGCCGGATTCAGATGAGGCGCTGGTTTGCCGCATGGTTGTCGATAAACGCTCACCCAAAATATAGCTCTAAACCCCTCTGTTCACGACGCTAATAGATTTTGGATTTGCTTATATAGCCCATCTTCGATAATTTCCGATTTGTCCATAAATGAAACTCCGGATTCTAGAACGCCGCGGGCCGCCATAATATCGGCGGGATAACCAGACATATACAAAACTCGAATCAATGGCCGATCAAGACGAATTTTTTCAACCGCCTCGCGACCGTTCATCCCTGGCATTACCACATCCGTCAGAACGAGATCAATTGTTCCGACGTAATTGGCAGCTCGTTGTACAGCTTCTGTCCCATTTGACGCTTCAATCACCTTGTAGCCCAGGGTCGCTAGTTTATGTGCGATGACACGCCGGATAAGGCTTTCATCTTCGATAATCAAAATAGTTTCGAGTTTAGTCGTAGGCTCTGGCAACGCGGATTTTTTTTGAGCTGAAAGCGCAGAAGTAAAAATTTCGATATCTAAGAAAAGCTTACCGCGCGCAGCTGTATGTCGTCCATTATCGGGGCCATGTTGTTGCGGCATTGAGATTTCCTAAAGTAGATAATTTGCACTAGAATCCTATTTCGTTAAGAAAACAATTAAGACATAAAATTCAAGCGATGAGTGATACTTTTTTTAGGCCCGTTTGACTCCCTTTGGTAATCATAGCGCCGTTTTGATAAATAGAGACGAACCATGTCGGACAAAATAGTAAATTTGGCTTCGAGGCGCTCGTTGTCGTCTTCCATGGTATCCAATTCGTCGTTGGCTTCATTCATTCCGCCCTTCTCCTTCCCTTCATGAGTTTCCTGCTTAAAACTCTAA